>JADMIO011121709.1_pt1 | contig 22588 bp, 17 predicted proteins | sample 8958161 | NCBI WGS metagenome assembly JADMIO01 (sample SAMN16585339, study PRJNA669376) | soil metagenome | isolation source: Crop rotation soil | place: USA: Cullars Rotation, Alabama | collected 2011 | reverse complement strand
CCGCCGACACCTCCGAAACCCCCGGCGGCACGATCATCGGCGGCACGCGCCCGGTCACGACTGTGAATGTGGCTGTAGGTTTTTAGTCTCCTGCCTCAACCTCCCCCAAGCGAAACCCTAACGAAACCCTTTGACGCCCCGCCTCCCGACGGCTAAATTCTCCGCCAACGCTCCACATGGGCAGGAAAGAGGTGGGCCCAATGATCGCGATCGACGAAGGATACGTCGAAGCCGCCGCCCCGAACCCCGACGCCATGAAGAACGGCCGCGGCCTGGTCGTCAAAGGGAAGTTCCTCGCTCTCCACGTCGACCCCGACGAAACCCTCCTCTTCGGCCAATGCCAGGGCTCGGGCAAGGTCCCCTACCAGTGCTCCTCTGACTTCGCGCGGCCCGATCAACCCACCCACCGCTGCACCTGCCCAAGCCGCCAGTTCCCCTGCAAGCACTGCGTCGGCCTGATGTTCGCCTACGTCCTGAAAAAGGCCTCATTCACCAAGGCCGAAATCCCCCCCGAGCTCGCCGAGAAGCGAGAAAAGCTCGCGACCCGCGCCGAGAAGAAAAAGGAAGAAGCCGCCAAGCCCAAGGAGGTCAACAAGGACGCGCTGGCCAAGAAGATCAAATCCCAGCTCGACGGCCTCGACCTGCTCGAGCGCCTGACGCTCGACCTCACGCGCATCGGCATCGGCAACACCAACGCCAAGACCGCCCGCGAGATCGAGGAGAAAGCCAAGCAGCTCGGCAACGCCTACCTCTTCGGTGCGCAGGCCGCGCTTCACCGGTACACGAAACTGTTCAGCGCCGACGACGCCGCGATCGACCCGAAGAAAGCCACCGTCCGCGGCGAGGCGATCTTCAGCGAGGCCCTCGACCAGCTCAGCCGTCTCCACGCCCTCGTCAAGCAGGGCCGCGCCTACCTCCAGCGCCGTCTCGACGACCCCGAGCTCAAGCCCGAGACCGACACCGCCATCGCCGCCTGGCTCGGCCACGCCTGGCAGCTCGCAGAGCTCAAGTCCGCCGGCCTGCTCCAGACCGACGCCGAGCTCCTCCAGCTCGCCTTCAACTCCCACGACGACGTCGCCCGCCAGGAATACGTCGACACCGGCGTCTGGATGAACCTGAAAACCGGCCGCGTCCACGTCACCCAGAACTTCCGCCCCTACAAGGCCCTCAAGTACATCAAGAGCGACGACAGCTTCTTCCAGGTCGCACAAGTCAAGGAGCTCTGCGTCTACCCAGGCGACGTCAACCCGCGCGTCCGCTGGGACGCGATGCTCCCGCGCCCGCTCGAGCCGCGCGACCTCCAGCGCGTCCGCGATCACGCCCGCCCCGATTTCGCCGCCGTCGTCAGGGAAGTCAAAACCAACCTCAAGGCCCCGCTCGCCGACAAGCAGCCGATCTACGCGCTCCGCTTCCGCCGCATCGGCCAGGTCGACAACGTGCTCGTCGTCGAGGACGCGCAGGGCCAGCGCCTGACGATGACGGATGCCGGCATGACCGAGGAGCCGCCGAGCTGCCAACTGCTGCCCCTCTTGCCCGCCGCCTCCTACGAGAACCAGACGCTGGCCGTCCGTTTCCGCCACGACCTCGACCAGCGCAAGTTGCAAGTCAAACCCCTGAGCATCGTGACCGACGCCAGCGTCGTCCGCCTCACGCTCTAATCACGCAAGGGACACCTCGCCCATGAGCATCCCTGTCCTCATCCAGGTCTACGACGAAATGCGGCGGCTCGCGATCGCCGGCAGCGCCGTCGCCGCCGGCGACTTCCGCCTGAAAAAGCTCGTCCCGCCCCTCGAAAAGTCCGGCGAAAAGGCCCCCGTCTTCGCCAAGGTCGCCCAGGCCGTCCAGGCCGTCGTCGACAGCACCGAGAAGACCGCCTCCACCGCCCTGCTCGACCTCGCGACCCTCGTCAACGCCATCCTCTACACTCAGGGCGAAACCGGCATCGCCGGCGACCTCAAACCCATCGAATCAATCGACCTCGGCGCCCAGGCGACCCAGGCCAGCGCGCGCGTCCTCAAGCCGCTGATGGAAGCCCTCGACTCGACGGGCTCCGGTCGCATGGAACTGGTGCGCGACGCCTTCGAGCGCGGCACGTTCAAGGACCTCCGCCTCCTCAAGCCCGCCCTCAAGGCCATCGACGACCCCTACGCCGAGATCGGCGAGTTCATCGCCGACAAGGTCCTCCCCCTCTACGGCAAGGCCATCCTCGGCGAGCTCCGCGCGACAATCGACGTCAAGGGCCGCGGCGGCCACGTCCACCGCCTGCAACTCATCCGCCGCCTCGATCCCGACGGCTCGCGCGATCTCGTCCAGCAAGCCCTCAACGACGGCTCGAAGGAGATGCGCGTCGCCGCCGTCGAGTGCCTCGGCACGACCGGCGAAGACGTCGCCTACCTCCTCGAGCAATCCCGCGCCAAGGCCAAAGACGTCCGCGCCGCCGCCCTCCGCGCCCTGGCCGGCGCCGGCGCCAGCGCGCCCAACGTCCTCGACGCCCTCAAAAAAGCGATCGCCGGCCCCGACCTCGAATTGATCGTCCACCGCGTAAAGGAATGCACCCTGCCGGAAATCCAGGACTACGCGCTCGAACAGGCCGAAGCCCAATCCGCCGACCTGCTGAAGCTGAAGGACAAAAAACAGCAGGGCCCCGCCATCATCCGCCTCCAGCAGCTCGTGACCTGCCTCGAAGGCCGCACCGACGCGAAGGCCGAAGCATTCCTGCTCAAGTGCTTCGACCACGCCGCCGCCTTCGAGGCGATCAAGTCAGAGCCCGCCGGCGCAGACCTGAACGAGCTCGTCGCCCACGTCCTCGCCCGCGGCACGCCGAAGATGCGACAACGCCTCGTCACCGCCCACAAGACGCTGACCGGCGGAATGCTCCCGCCCGCGATCCACGCCGCCCGCGCCACCCTCACCCCCGCCGCCTTCTACGACGAGTTCAGCCCGCTCCTCAAGGGCCTGGCCGACAAACGCACGAAGAAGAACAGCGCCGAGCACGACCGCGCCGCCGCCCTCCTCGAAGCCCTCTCTTCGAACGACGGCGCCAGCCCCTTCTTCTATCGCCATTGGCTCGGTTACACCCGCTACGCCGACCCGCGCCAGTGCGACGCCTCCCTGCCCCCCCTCGACCCCCGCTGGCTCGACGCCGCCGTCGACGCCGCCTCCGTCGACCTCGTCTGCCAGCTCGCCCGCCCCGGCCATGCCGCCGCAAACAAGTTCCTCTCCCAGCAGCTCGCCGAACTAAAAGAACCCCACGAAGGCCACGAAGTCCTGCGCACGATGATCCGCATCAACCACCCCGAGGCCGTCGACGCCCTCATCAACGCACTGAAAAAGCAGGCCAAGGAAACCTCGTACTACTACATGAGCTACTGGTACAGCCGGATGATCCCCGAACTGCCCAAATCCGCCCTGCCGAAAATCGAAGACCTCCTCCCGACCCTGCCCGACAAGATGGTCGACCAACTGATGGATTCGATCATGGCCCTGAAAAACAAAACGGAGTGATCGCATGGCGACGACGAAGAAAAAAGACTCGGCCGTGAACGAATCCATTCCCTCTCCCAACAACGGCAATGGCAAAGCCGCCAACGGCAGCGACGTCCTCCGCGCCCCCGCCGAGGTCCTCTTCGCCCGCGAGATCGACGCCCTCGCCGCCGCCGACAAGTACGACAAGCCCCCCGGCTGGAAGATGTCCCCCCGCGCCGTCCTCACCTACATCACCGGCGGCACCGTCGGCGACGTGAAGATCACGCCTAAATACATCGGCCACCAGCGCCTCGTCGAGATCGCGATCTCCACCCTCGTCACCGACCGCGCGCTGCTCTTGATCGGCGAGCCCGGCACCGCCAAGTCCTGGCTCTCCGAGCACCTCGCCGCCGCGATCAACGCCGACTCCTCCAAGGTCGTCCAGGGCACCGCCGGCACCACCGAAGAGCACGTCCGCTACACCTGGAACTACGCGATGCTCATCGCCCGCGGCCCCAGCCCCGAGGCCCTCATCCCAAGCCCGATCATGCGCGCCATGGAATCCGGCTCCCTCGCCCGCTTCGAGGAAATCACCCGCTGCGCCTCCGAAGTCCAGGACGCGATGATTTCCATCCTCTCCGAAAAGACGATCTCGATCCCCGAGCTCAAGTCCGAGGTCCCCGCCAGGCGCGGCTTCTCCGTTATCGCGACCGCCAACACCCGCGACAAGGGCGTCAACGACATGTCCGCCGCCCTCAAGCGCCGCTTCGGACGCCCTCCAGGAAAACGACCTCGCCGCCCTCCCCTCGCGCTACCTCTCCCTCGTCGCCCGCAACCTCCGCGAGGCCGGCACCCACCGCTCGACCGCCGAGGTCATCGAAGGTGTCCGCCTCGCCAACACCCTCTCCGCCCTCAAGGACGGCCTCGCCCCCACCCTCGTCGACCTCCGCGACGCCGCCGTCACCCTGATCGGCCACGGCGAGCTCTCCACCGTCAAGGACGCGATCGCCCGCGTCGACGTCGGCACCGACATCGGCCAGCTCCCCGCCGGCGTCAGCCGAACCTCCATCCAGGCCGACTTCGAGCGCGAGCTGGTCCGCCTGAAGCTCGAGAAGTACAAGACGACCGTCAGGCAGGAACTCTCCCTCGACCTCCGCGAAAACCGCCAGGCCAAATCCGCCGAGGCCGCCTTCCTCGACCTCAATCGCTCCTCCTTCTTCCACCGCCTGCGCGTCCTCGGCGTCAGCTTCGTCACGCCCGTCCGCACGTCCCAGCAGTCGACCACCTGGGCCGAAAAATGGCACCTCCAGTGGAGCCCCGAAAGCGAAATCCAGTTGATCGAGGCCGTCCTCCTCGGCGAGACCGTCGAGCTCGCCACCGCCTACAAGTTCAAGACCATCCTCGAATCCTGCGAGTCCATCGGCCAGGCCGCCGAGGTCGTCCACGACGCCTGCCAGTGCGGCATGATCAACGCCATGGACGCCGCGCGCAAGCGCCTCCAGGAGCTCTCCACCGAAACCTCCGAGCTCACCGCGATCGCCCACGCTGCCCACGTCCTCGGCCTCATCGTCCGCTACGGCGACGTCCGGAAGTTCGACCCCGAGCCCCTCCTGCCGCTGATCGAGGAGCTCTTCGTCCACGGCGCCCTCGCCCTCCACGCCGCCGCCGCCTGCGACAACGAGGCCGCCGTGAAAATGTTCGTCGCGATCGACGAGATGAACCAGGTCGCCCTAGAACACGCCGACCGCGTCGACGAGCCCCTCTGGGTCGACCGCCTCCGCAGGCTCTCCGACGCCGACGACCGAAACCCCCTCCTCTCCGGCTACGCCTGCGCGATCCTCCTCGAGCGCGGCCTCCTCCCCAACGACGACCTCGTTCGCGAAGTCTCCCGCCGCCTCTCGCCCGGCGTCCCAGCGGACCTCGGCGCAGGCTGGTTCGAAGGCCTCTCCAAGCGCAACCGCTACGCACTGCTCGCCCGGCAAATCCTCTGGTCCCAGCTCGCCGACTACATCGCCGCCCTAGACGAGGAGCACTTCCGCCGCTCCCTCGTCTTTCTCCGCCGAGCCTTCGGCCACTTCGCAGCCCGCGAAAAACGCCAGATCGCCGAGAACCTCGCAGAACACTGGGGCGCCTCCGCCGACACCACCAGCGAAGCCATCGAAAAGGAACTCACCGAAACGGAAGAGAAAACCCTAAAGGACCTGAACGACTTCAACTTCGACGACCTGTAGCAATGCCCATCGACCCCAAAAACCTCGCCCGCTGGCGCCTGATCCTCGGAAAGTCCGCCGAAGAACCCCTGCGCCAGATGAGCGGCTCCTCCGGCCAACCCATCCTCGGCGGCGACCAGGGCGAACTCGACGAAGCCCTCGAAGCCATCTACTCCGGCGACGAGATCGACAAGGACGAGTGGGAATCCGGCGACAAGCGCGTCGGCCCCCACGGCGCGATGAAGGGCCGCTCCTTCCCCAAGGTCGCCCGCTGGCTCGACCAGATCCGAAACTTCTTCCCCAAGGACGTCGTCGTCCTCCTCCAGAAGGACGCGATCGAGCGCCGGGGCCTCAAACAGCTCCTCTTCGAACCCGAGGTCATGGCCAACATCGAACCCTCCCTCGACCTCGCCGCCACCGTCCTGGCGATGAAGAACATGGTCCCCGAGAAGGCCAAGTCCGCCGCCCGCGACCTGGTCCGCCGCGTCGTCGAAGACGTCCGCAAGCGCCTCGAATCCCAGTTCGTCCAGGCCATCCGCGGCGCGCTGCAGCGCAACCGCCACAGCCCGTTCCGCAGCCTCCCCAACCTCGACTGGCCCCGCACGATCCGCCGTAACCTGAAAAACTACAACGCCGAGCTGAAGACCTTCATCCCCGAAAACCTCTCCTTCTTCAGCCGACAGCAGCGCCAGAACCAGTGGAACATCATCATCGCGATGGACCAGTCCGGCTCAATGGCCACCTCCCTGATCTACGGCGGCATCATGGGCGCGATCCTCGCCAGCATCGGCGCCGTCGAGACCCACGTCGTCGCCTTCAACCACGAGGACGTCGTCGACCTCACCGAGCATTGCTCAGACCCCGTAGACCTCCTCTTCGGCGTCCAGCTAGGCGGCGCGGAAGACTATTGGAAAGCGACGTCCTACTGCGAACGCTTCATGCACACCCCCGCAAAGACCCTCTACGTCCTCCTGGCCGACCTCTACGACACCAGCCCCAACACCAAGCGCTTCGTCAAAAAGATGGAGCACCTCCTCGAAAGCGGCGTAAAAGCCATCGGCCTCCTGGCAATCTCCGACCAGGGCAAACCCTCCTACAACGAACCCCTGGCCAAGACCCTCGCAGAAATGGGAATGCCCTGCTTCGGCTGCACGCCCGAACGCCTCCCCGAACTCCTCGCAGGGGTCCTAAGAGGCGACAACCTGAAAGCCCTCGCCACCAAGGTCGGCGCTGCATAAGCACTCCCCCAACATCTCCCTGCGCAACGGGGCCCAACCGAAAAATCCAAAAATCTTTCTCTGAGAACCCCAGCAAATCCCGCAATTCCACCCCGCGCGGTGCGCGCGCCGCACCTCCGGCGCGCACCAACCCCCCGTATGTGGAGGCCCACGATGCGCACCCACTTAGCCCGGGGTGAAGACACCCCGGGGACGCGCCCCACGACGAACCATAATCCCGCGCGCAACACCGCGCCACAAAAACCCACACCGCGCAACAACCTCACTGCAAAATTACAAAACAAACCCAAGTGCCAACCTGGCTCACGTCACCGCGCCGGCGCAAAACGAACCCACCTTACGTCGTCCATCTCCCACACTTTGCCTTTTGCCCTTTGCCTTTTGCCTTCCCCCCCATCCATAATCACCCCACCCCCATGCGCCGAACCGCCCGACCAACCTGGCTGCGATACCTCGTCGCACTCCTCGCCGTCTTCGCCGTCATGCAGCTCCGCATCTACCTCGGGCGACACATCAACGGCATGGACGGTCCGCCCTTCACCATGATGTTCGCCGCCGTCATCGTCGCCGCGGCGTTCGGCGGCATCGGGCCCGGCGTCTTCGCCTCCCTCACCGGCGCCGCCGTCTGCGACTACATGTTCATCGAACCCCGCGGGGCCCTCCTGGGCAACAACCTCGGCTACGACCTCCGCCTGAGCCTCTTCGTCCTCGAAGGGCTCTTCGTCAGTTGGGTTATCCAGGCGTTGCGCCGCTCCTCACAGGCCGGCCGCCAGATGGAGCGCAACCTCCGCCTGATCGCCGAGAACACCTCCGACGTCATCTTCGCCTACGACATGGCCGGCCAACTTCTCTACGTGAACCCCGCCTTCGAAACCCTGACCGGCAACTCGATCGCCGAGCTCCGCGAGAACCCGTTCATGAACTACGTCCACCCGGACGACTCGGTCCGCATGCAGGAACTGTTCGAAGGCCTCTTCGACGGCAAGAGCTTCCGCGACGTCGAGTACCGCATCATCGCCCACGACGGCCGCGTCAAGTGGTGCCGCGCCACCTGGGGCCCCCTGCTCGACGAGTTCGCCAACCAGATCGGCGTCCAGGGCCGCGAGACCGACATCACCGAGCCCAAACGCAGCGAGTCCACCCTCCGCTTCCTCGCCGACGCCTGCGCCGTCCTGGCCGCCGCCGGCGCCACCGACGGCCCCGGGGGTTGGGAGGCCGCCCTCGAGCGCATCGCCCGCGTCGCCGTCCCGCAGTTCGCCGACTGGTGCCTGATCGACGTCCTCACCGGCGACGACAACCGCTCCGCCCGCACGCTCGCCGCCGCCCACGCCGACGCCTCGAAAAATCCCTGGGTCGACGAGATCCGCCTACACTACCCGCCCGCCGCCGCCGAATCCGAATCCGCCGACGTCCGCTCCAAGGTCCTCCGCACCGGCGAGCCCGAGATCGTCCCCGTTGCCTCCGCCGCCTGGGTCAGCGGCGAGGCCCGCGACGCCCGCCACCTCAAGCTCCTCCACAACCTCGCTCCCCGATCGCTCCTCTGTGTCCCCCTCAAGGCCGCCGGCCGAACGCTCGGCGTGATCACGTTCGTCTCGTCGGGCGAGCAGCGCCGCTACACCGGCGACGACCTGGTCTTCGCGACCGACCTCGCCCGCCGCGTCGCCGAGTTCCTCGCCCGCAACCGCGCAGCCACGGGCACGACCGCCGCCGCCTGAGGGAACCCTCATGCCGATTCGTTTCCTCATCCTCGTGTGCACCGCGTTGATGCTCGCGACCGCCGCGCGCCCCGCCCACGCCGCCGTTTCAAACGCCGCCGTCGCCGCCTCGATCGAAAGGGCCAAGGCCTTCCTCTGGTCCCAGCAGCAGAAGAACGGCCACTGGGAAACCGACCCCGCCCCGCCGCCCGCCCTGCGAAACGACAACTCCCCGAGCAGCGGCCAATGGGGCGGCATGACCTCCCTGGTCACCTACGCGCTGCTCGCCGCCGGCGAGAGCCCGCAGGACCCGAAGATGATCGCCGCGATCAACTTCCTGAAGACCGCCGACGTCCGCGGCACCTACGCGTTGGGCCTGCGCATGCAGGTCTGGCTGCTGCTCCCGCCCACGAAGGAGACCGCCGCCCTGATGCGCAAGGACGCCGCCCTGCTCTTCTCGATGACCCAGTCGCGCGGCACCGCCAGCGGCATGCACGATTACACCGCGCTCGGGCACACCTACAGCCACAGCCGCTCGCAGTACGCGGTCCTGGGCGCCTGGGCCGCCGAGCAACTCGTCCCCGAGGTGATCCCCACCCGCTACTGGGCCCGCGCCGAAAACGGATGGATCGAACACCAGGACCGCAGCGGCGGCTGGACCTACAAGGCCCCGGGCGAGACCGACATCCCGCCCACCCCGGGCATGACCGCCGCTGGCGTCGCCTCGCTCTTCATCACGCAGGACTACCTGCACGCGTCCCAGGCCGTCGACTGCCGCGGCAACGGCACCAACCCCGCGATCGACCGCGGCGTCGCGTGGCTGGCCGACAACTTCGACAAGGTCGCCAGCGACGACCGCTACCCGCGCGACTTCCCGTTCATCAGCCTCTACGCCGTCGAGCGCGTCGGCGTCGCCGGTGGCCTCAAATACTTCGGCAGCCACGACTGGTACGACAAGGGCGCCAACTACGCCCTGCGGCTACAGGCCGCCGACGGCTCGTTCGACACGCCCGGCGGTGACGTCTCGACCATGGCCTCCGGGCCGCTGATCCAGACGTCGTTCGCGATGCTCTTCCTCGTCCGCGGCCGCGCGCCGGTCGCGATCAGCAAGGTCGATTACAGCCTGCCCGATTCGTCGAAGAAGCCCGCCGCCGCGACTCCGTGGAACCAGCGCCCGCGCGACGTCGCCAACGTCGTCCGCTGGATGGCCAAGGCGCTGGAGCGCGACCTGAACTGGCAGGTCGTCAACCTGAACGTTCCCGCCGAAGAACTGCTCGACGCGCAGGTGCTCTACCTCTCGGGCAGCCAGCCGATCGCGCTGACCGATGCGCAGGCGGGCCGGCTCAAGGCGTACGTCGAGATGGGCGGGCTGGTCGTCGCCCACGCCGACTGCTCGAACGCCGCGTTCGCCGCCTCCTTCCGCAAGCTCGGCGTGCAACTCTTCCCGGCGAGTGAGTTCCGCGAGCTGCCCACCCAGCACGTCCTCTACAGCAACCCGTTCCGCTACGCCGCCTGGAAGACCAAGCCGCAGGTGCAGGGCCTGTCGAACGGCGCCCGCGAGCTGATGCTGCTGATCCACGGCGGCGACCCGGCCCGCCTCTGGCAGACCCGCGCCGTCAAGGGCCGCGAGGAGCCGTGGCAGTTCATGACCAACGTCTTCCTCTACCAGAACGACCGGAAGGACCTGCGCTACAAAGGCGATACTTACTGGGTCCAGCCCGACAAGACCGCCCCCAACCGCAAGCTGGCCGTCGCACGCCTCGTATACCCGGGCAACTGGGACCCCGAGCCCGGCGGCTGGCGGCGGATGTCCGTCATCGCGCTCAACGCGCACGCCCTGTCACTGCACGTCGACCCGGTAACACCCGGCGAGGGCAAGCTGGCGAACTACAAGGTCGCGCACCTGACCGGCACGGCACGCTTCACCCTGCACGAGGCGGCGATCGACGAGCTGAAGAACTTCATCGCCACCGGCGGCCTGCTCGTGATCGACGCCGCCGGCGGAGCGGTCGACTTCGTCGACTCCGCCGACGCGCTGGTCAAGACGATGTACCCCGACACGCCCCCAAAACTGCTCCCGCCCGACCACGCGCTCTATCGCCAGCCGGACGGCAAGCCGATGCAGATCGAGTACCGGAACTACGCACGAAAAAATCTGACCGGCACGATGAAGACGGGACGGTTGATGGCGATCGAGGTGAACGGCCGCCCGGCCATCATCCTCTCGCGCGAAGACCTGTCGGTCGGCCTGGTCGGCCAGAGCGTCGACGGCATCGTCGGCTACGCGCCCGAGACCGCAACGCGCCTGATGACCCACATACTCCTGAGCGCCGCCCCGAAACCGCCACCCCCCGCGACGACGCGCGCCACGACCCGCACGGCCACCCCGGGGCCCGTGAGATAGCCGGGAATATCGCGCGACCGCCGACAGTTCGGACTTCTTGATTGACTTTGCACGAGGCGATTCGGTAGCGTCTGGGGGCATCACGTCGGCCTCTCACCCGCGCCCGTCCAACCCGCTTGCGTGGAGTGGAAGAAATGGGAACTGCCAGTCGGAAGCGGCGAAGCCCGTCCGCCTCGGCTCACGTGGCCGAGCCGCTCGAGCCTCGACACCTGCTCGCCGCCGACCTCGTCGGCACGACGTTCAACGTCAGCCCCGACCTGATCCCCGGCAAGGCCTCGGTCCCCTTCGGCGACGACGTGACCTTCTCGATCGAGATCACGGTCAAGAACCAGAACGTCGTGCCGTTCGTCGACGACGAGGACGAGGTCTTCCACGTCAAGGTCTTCCTGTCCGCCAACTCCTCGATCTCCACGTCCGACGCGCAAGTCGCCGACCTGATCTACGCCCCGCTCACCGCGGGGCAGAGCAAGTCGCAGCGGATCACCGTGACGTTATCGGATGGGGGCGCGGGATCCGGAAACGTGCCGTCCCGCGACCCGTTCGCGGACGACAATGAGTACTTCCTCGGGATGATCATCGACACGGCAAACGACGTCGCCGAATCCAACGAGAACAACAACGCCAACCAGGGCCAGGGCAAGGACCGGGACGACATCGGCTCGGAAGGCAACCTCGAGAGTCCGGCGGACGGGACCGTCGCCGCGCAGCCGCTGACGATCGGCACGCCGGTCGTCGGCGCGATCGGCGACGAGTGGATCGAGGACGGCGACATCGACGTCTTCCGGTTCACCGCGACGGCCGGGCAGAACCTGCTCTTCGACCTGGACCGGGGTCCGAACGGCGGGCTGTTCGGCATGGAGATGCGGCTGTTCGACGCGAACTGGAACCTGGTCTCGCGCCGCACGGGTAACCAGGCGCCGGGCGAGGACGGCGGGTTCGACGCGATGGGTGTCCTCGCGCACACGTTCAGCAGCGGCGGGTCGTTCTTCCTTGTGCTGAGCAACGCCGCCAACCGCAACGCCGACCCGAGCACGCTCTCGGGGCGCGTGCTGGCGACGGGACTGAGCCCCGGCGAGACCGGCGGGTACACGCTGCGGAGCGCCGTCGTGCCGGACGCCCCGGGTACGCCCGCCCTGCTGAGCACGAGCGACACCGGTCTATCTGCCAGCGACAACGTGACCCGCGACACGACGCCGAGGTTTCTCGTCGTCGGCACACCGGGCGGGATCGCGCGGCTGTACATCAGCGGGAGCGTGGTCGCTCAGGATTCGTCAAGCACGGCCCAGGGCGTATACCTCCTGACGTCGTCGGCGCTGACCGACGCCGTCCGGAACGTGACGGCGACCGTCGAGATCGGCGGGCAGGAGAGCGCGTTCGCGGTCAGCACGACGCTGACGATCGACACGACGCCCCCGACCGCCGCCGCCACCGACCTCGACGCCGCCAGCGACACGGGCACCTCCGCCACCGACAACCTGACGGCCGACAACACGCCGATGTTTACCGGCACCGCGGAGCGCAGCAGCCAGGTCGATTTGCTGGTCGACGGCGTGGTCGTGGGGACGACGATCGCGGCGGCGACGCCGTCCGACGCCCCCTACTCGGTGACGCCGTCGGCCGGGATTGCGGACGGGCAACACGTGGTGCGGGTCCGCGTGACCGACCTGGCCGGGAACGTCAGCGCGGATTCGGCTGCGCTGACGGTGACGATCGACACGATCGCCCCGGCAGCGCCGACCGGCCTGCGGCTGGCCGTCGACACCGGCGCGAGCAACACCGACCGCCTGATCAACGACCCCACGCCCCTGATCCAGGGGTCGGCCGAGCCCGGCAGCCGGGTCACGGTCAACGCGGACGGCGTTGCCAAGGGGACGTCCGGGCCGGCAGCCGTAAATGGATCCTGGAGCGTGACGCTGGCGACGCTGACCGACGGATCGCGCGTGCTGGTCGGCCGGGCGGCCGACGCGGCGGGGAACGTCAGCGCGCCGTCGGCGTTCCTGACGATCACGGTCGACACGGTCCCGCCGGCGACCAAGCCGTCGGTCCCTGACCTGCGCGCCAGCAGCGACCTGGGCGACGCCTCGACCGATAACGTCACGGCGGACAACACGCCGACCTTCGACGGCACCGCCGAACCGGGCATCACGGTCGAAATCCGCGAGGGGACGACGGTGTTCGGTAGCGCGGTGGCGACGGCGGGCGGAACGTATTCGGTCACAACGTCGACAATCCCGGACGGCGTCCACGCGCTGTCGGCCGTCGCGGTCGACCCCGCCGGGAACATCAACGCCTCCAGCGGACTCTCGGTCACGATCGACACGGTCGCGCCGGCGATGGCGCCGCTGGACCTGCTGCCGGCCAGCGACTCGGGCTTCAGCGACCACGACGACATCACCAACGTGACCTCGCCGATCGTCCGAACGTCGCCGATCGAGGCCAACGTCAGCGTTAAGCTGATCGTCGACGGCGTGCTCCAGCACACGTTCGCCGGCCTGCCGCTGACGTCGCTGGATTTCGCGCCGACGGCGCCGCTGGCAGACGGCGACCACACGATCGTGCTGCAGGCGTTGGACAAGGCCGGCAACGTGACGACGACGCCGGCGTTCCACGTGCTGATCGACACGACCGCCCCGCCGGCGCCCGCCGCGCCGGACCTGGCCGACGCGAGCGACAGTGGCGACAGCTCCACCGACGACCTGACCAACGACACGACCCCGACAATGACCGGCATCGCGACCGACGGCGCGGTCCGCGCCCGCCTCCTGCTGGGGAGCCTGGAGTTGGCGGCCGGCACGGTGACGGCGGGGCAACCGTTCACGCTTACCCCCACGACCGCGCTGGGCGACGCGCGGCTGGCGCTGAAGTTCGAACTGACCGACCTGGCCGGCAACGTCAGCGCGCTCTCGCCGGCGGGGACGATCGAGATCGACACGGTCGGGCCGGCCCTGCTGTCGACGCCGCAGTTCGTCTTCGAGACCACGCCGCAGCGGGTGCTGTTCCGGTTCGGCCAGGACGTGAGCGCGGCGCTGGCCGTGGGCGACTTCCGCGTGAGCTTCCTCCCTGAGCCGATGCGAAACCCGCCCGTCATTCCGCCGCCTCCGGTAACATCGGCCGACCTGAACGTGGCGTACGACACTGCCTCGAACGTGGCGACGCTCACGTTCCCCGGCCTGCCCGGTCGCGTCCTGCCCGACGGGAATTGGTTCGTCGGTTTGCTGGCGGGCGGGGTGCTCGATCGGGTAGGCAACCCGCTGACCGGTGCACCATCGGGAATCGCGTTTTTCGCCCTCGCGGCCGATGGCAACCGCGACCGGGCGGTCGATTTCCAGGACCTCGTGCTGCTGGCGCAGAACTACAACACGTCCGGAAAGACCTACTTTCAGGGGGATTACAGCGGCGACGGCACGGTCGATTTCAACGACCTGGTGATCCTCGCGCAGCACTACAACAAGACACTGCTGCCGGTCACCGCGCCACCGGTGCCCGCCGCGCTTGCGCCAGTGAACGCTGCCAGGAATCCGGCGAAGGCGGAAGCGGTGCCATCGTTGTTCAGCATGACGCCAGTCGTCAAACCGGCGCCAGTCGCGCGGCCGAAGCGCGCGCCGCATCGGTAACGGCGGCGACACCCGCCAAGGAATTTCGGACCGCGCGGCCGTCGCGGCGGGGGCGGGCGCTCCTATAATCCCGTCCCATGGCTTCGTACACCCAGGCGATTCAGAACCTCATGAACCAGTTCGCCCGCCTCCCCGGCATCGGCATGCGCTCCGCCGAGCGCATCGCGTTCCACCTGTTGAAAGAACGGCCGGAGGAGGCATTCGCGCTGGCAGACGCCATCCGCGACGTGAAGACGCGGATCAAGCACTGCTCGGTCTGCTACAACCTGACCGAGAGCGACCCGTGCAATATCTGCTCGGACCCGACGCGCGACCAGGGGCTGGTCTGCATCGTCGAACAGCCCAAGGACCTGCTCGCGCTCGAAGGCGCGAGCCTGTACAAGGGCGTCTACCACGTCCTGCTGGGCGCGATCCGGCCGCTGGAAGACATCGACGCCGGCGACCTGACGATCGACGCGCTGATGGCGCGGCTCGAGGGCGGGACGATCCGCGAGCTGATCATGGGCACCAATCCGACCGTCGAGGGCGACGGCACCGCCCTGCACATCCAGAACGACGTCGCGGCACGGTTCCCTAATGTGCGGGTAACCCGCCTGGCGCGCGGCCTGCCGGCGGGGTCGAACATCGAGTACGCGAACCGAAACATCCTGGCGGATGCGATCAGCGGACGGCAGAGGATGTAATCCATCACTTATTGAGTTCCGGCGGCACCGGAGGGGGGGTGTTGGTTAGCTTGGCCTTGGCGGTCTGGAAGCTGGCCTTGAGCTGGTCGTACTTGGTCCTCAGGTCGTCGGGCAGATTAGTCTTGATCTTGTCGAGGGCGTCGACATAGGTCTGGGCCTGGTCCAACTTGTTCTCCTTGATCGCGGTGTCGAGCTTGGTCATCAGTTCTGACCCCTGCGTCTTGACCGCGTCGGCGGCGTTCGCCGTAGTGTTCTTGGCCTGCTCGACCACCGCGGGGGCGTTCTCCTTGACTTTCTCGGCGGCACTGGCGGCGGCGGCCTGGCCCTTCTCGATGCCCTTGGCGGCGTCGGCCTTGATCTGGTCCATGCTCGGCAGCGCAGGCTTGTTCGGCGTCGCATCAACCTTCGGTTGCTTGGGCTTGCTGCTGTCGTTGTCGCAGCCGGTGGTGACGAGGGCGAACGAGGCCGCCAGCAGGAACGTCGCGACGCGGGGGTGGTTCATGGCCGTACTCCTTGGGTGAGGGTGTCCCCGTGTTACCGCGCCCGCCGCGCGATGGCAATTACAATCGGCTTGCCGCGGGGGGCGTTGTGGGGTTAAATCGGCCCGCGCAGGTGGCCCTTTCGCGGAGGCAATCGATGGCGGTTCGACGAATCGTGCGGACGTGGTTCGCGTGCGCGGCGCTCGTGGTCGGCGTGGCGATGCTGGCGGGCGGGTGTGACCGCGGCGGCTCGTCGGGCCGCAAGACGATCGGCGTCGTGCCCAAGGGCACCAGCCACGTGTTCTGGAAATCCGTGAAGGCCGGGGCGGAGAAGGCGGGCAAGGAGTTAGACGTCGACATCAAGTGGGACGGCCCACCCGACGAGAAGGAGATCAACACGCAGGACCGGATCATCGGCGACATGATCACGCGCGGCGTCGACGCCCTCGTCGTCGCGCCCGTCGACAAGACCGCCCTCACCACCTCAATGGAAAACGCACGCAAGAAGATGCCCGTCGTCGTCTTCGACTCCGGCTCCGATTTCACCGGGTACAACGCGTTCATCGCGACCGACAACTACAAGGGCGGACAACTGGCCGGGCGGCACATGGTCAAGCTCCTTGAAGGCCAGAAGGACGTCGAGCTCGCCCTCGTCCGCTATCAGGCCGGCAGCGCCAGCACGCTCGAGCGCGAGAAGGGGTTCATCGACGAATTCAAGAAGGCCCGCCCCGACGTCAAGCTGTACGACGACCAGTTCGCCGGCAGCAGCGGCGAGGAGGCGTCGAAGCTGATGGGGAACATGCTGCAGGCGCACCCGAACATCAGCGCGGTGTACGGCTCGAACGAGTCGACGACCCGCGGGGCGCTGGGCGCGCTCGAACAGGCCAAGCGCGCGGGGAAGGTGAAGTTCGTCGGCTTCGATTCCAGCGCCGAGCTGGTCGATGCGCTCGACAAGGGGACGATCCAGGCGCTGGTCCTGCAGGACCCGGTGCAGATGGGTTACCGCTCGGTCAAGGCGGCGGTGGCGGCGACCAAGGGCGAGAAGGTCGAGAAGGAACAGCCGATCGCGCCCGTGCTGGCAACCCCGGAGAACAAGGACGACCCGCAGGTGAAGCAGTTGCTGCGGCCGACGTTTTAACGACGAGTTTCCCGATAGAGAAGCATGCCCTTGTCACCGGACCCGCTTGAGCAACCGACGCCGCCCGGCACGATCGACGTGCCGGTGTCGGCGGATTCACAAACGTCGTTCAACACGTTGTCAGCGCCCGAGGCGGCCGGGCCTGCGAGCGGTGGCCCCAACGGCGGTCGAGATCCGGACGCGCCCGCGCGGCCGCGACGATTGAAGGGGCCGCGGCGGCAACTCGTGATCGTGTTCGGGATCACCTCGTCGCTGCTGCTCAGCGCTTTGGCGATCGGGCTGCTCTACGTGAAGTGGTACAAGGCGCCCGAGTACGACACGACGATCATCGTCTGGGGCGAGCCGGAGTGGGCCGGCGCGAAGGTGACGGTGGAAGGGTCGGGAAGTCCGGACGTGAACCTGTGGGGCGACCTGTCCGACGCGGAGAACCTGCTGATCCGATTTCACGTGCCGCCCGGGGACTACCGCGTGCGGGTCATGAAGGGCGGCCGCGTGCTCGCCGAGCGCGGTGGGCGGGTGCTGAGCCACCCCGGGGTGCTGACGATCTGGTGGCCGTTCCGACGCCCGCCGGCGGCAACGCAGACGGGTGGGCAGTGAGCGGCGGGGTCGTCAACGAAGTCGGCGTTGGCGAGGCCGCCGTCCCCCCCCTGCTGCGGATGGAGCACATCGCCAAGCGGTTCGGGACGACCGTCGCGCTGGCCGACGTGTCGCTGACGGTCGCGTCGGGCGGGGAGGTCCACGCCCTGGTCGGCGAGAACGGCGCCGGCAAGTCCACCCTCATGAAGATCCTCGCCGGCGCGGAGATCGCCGACTCGGGCACGATCGAGTTCCAGGGCCGGCCGTTCGCCCCCCGCCAGCCGCTCGACAGCCTACGCATGGGCATCGCGATGATCTACCAGGAGTTCAACCTCGCCCCGCACCTGTCGGTCGAGGCGAACCTGCTCCTCGGCCGCGAGCGCCGCCTCGCCGGCCTCCTCCTCGCCACCCCCTTCGCCAACGACGAGCGCGCCGCCTGCCGCGCCGCACTCGCCCGCCTCAACCTCCGCCTCCCCCTCGACACCCGCGTCGGCGACCTCGGCGTCGCCGACCAGCAGATGATCGAGATCGCCCGCGCGATCCTCAGCGACGCCAAACTCATCATCATGGACGAGCCCACCAGCGCCCTGGCCGGCGACGAGGTCCAACGCCTCTTCACCATCATCCGCCAGCTCAAACGCGACGGCATCGGCGTCGTCTACATCAGCCACTTCCTCGAAGAGCTCGAACAGATCGCCGACCGCCTCACCATCATCCGCGACGGCAAAACCGTCGCCACCGGCACGATCGCACGACCGCCTTCTTCCCCCTCTCCCGGTACTCCGGGAGAGGGTCGGGGTGAGGGTCTTCCTCCCCCGTTTAGCCGCCGCGGCCTCGCGGCGCCGGTTCCCGAAGGGAACCAAACCCCCTCCCTCCAACCCTTCACCCGCGACGCCATCGTCAAAGCCATGGTCGGCCGCGACGTCGACGAAATGTACCCCCGCACCCCCCACGACATCGGCCCCCCCCTCCTCGAAATCCAAAACCTCGCCGGCCAACAGGGGGGGCTGCCCCGAAACGTCTCCCTCACCCTCCACCGCGGCGAGATCCTCGGCATCGCCGGCCTCGTCGGCGCAGGACGCACCGAAGCCCTCCGCACCCTCTTCGGCCTCGACCCCAAATCCGCCGGCGTCGCCAACCTCCGCGGCGTCGCCATCGAGCGCTTCAGCCCGCGCGACTGGAACCGCCGCGGCGTCGGCATGCTCTCCGAAGACCGCAAGGCCGAAGGCCTCGCCCAGTCCCTCTCCTCCCTCGCCAACATCACCCTCCCCGCCCTGCGCTCCAGACGCACGACAGCGGACGAACGCCCACGGAGCTTGCTCCGTGGGTTTCTCCCCCGCCTCGGTTTCATCAACCGCGCCGAGCAGCGCCGCCAAACCACTCCAATCGCCAAATCCCTCTCGATCAAGTGGGCATCCCCCGACCACAAGATCTCCTCCCTCTCCGGCGGCAACCAGCAAAAAGTCGCCCTCGCCCGCCTCCTCTACACCCAGGCCGACGTCCTCCTCCTCGACGAGCCCACCCGCGGCATCGACGTCGGCGCCAAGGTCGACCTCTACCGCGCCATCGGCCAGCTCGCCGCCGCCGGCAAGGCCATCCTCATGATCAGCTCCTACCTCCCCGAGCTCCTCGGCACCTGCGACCGCATCGCCGTAATGTGCCGCGGCGTCCTCTCCCCCGCCTACGACGCGGCGACGCTGACGCCCGAGCGCATCATGCACCTCGCCGTCGGCGCATCGGTTCACCCCATCCCCGCACCGCCTCCGGTCCCCTCGCCCGGTACTCCGGGCGAGGGATAGGGTGAGGGTTCGCGCCGCCTGTTCTCGAACCAACGAACCACCTTCCGCCCCACGCAACTGCCCTCCCTGTCCCCGCCCCTGCAATCGTTTGACACAAAGCCGATCCAACCCGACAACTAAGTCGCTCCATGACGCAATCGTCCCCTAGCGCCCCCTCGCGCACCTCCCTCCTCCCCCCCGCCCTCGCGCGTTCCCTCTCCTCCATCCTCGGCCCCCTCATCGGCCTCCTCGTCGTCCTCCTGATCTTCGGCGCCTGGAAACCCACCCGCTTCCTCACCCTGGGCAACTTCAACAACGTCCTGACCTACAACTACCACTACGCCGTCGCCGCCGTCGGCATGACCTTCGTCATCGTCACCGCCGGCATCGACCTCTCCGTCGGCTCCACCATGGCCCTCGCCTGCGTCTGCTGCGCCATGGCCATCCGCGGATTTGAATTCCCCCCACGCCAGGCCGGCCTCACGATCGGCATCGGCGTCGCCGTCGCCCTGATCGTCGGCCTCTGCGCCGCCGGCCGCATGCTCCAGGCCGGCCGCCGCACCGCCGACGCCGCCGCCCGCGCCGCCGCCATCGGCGCAGCCGCCGGCCTCGTCGTCGCCCTCCTCTGGCTCGCCGTCGGCGGCCGCGCCTTCGCCCCCATGCCCGCATCCCTCGCCTTCGTCGTCGGCGTCGCCGTCGGCGCGCTCGCCGGTCTGCTCAACGGCACGCTGATCACCACGCTCGGCCTCCCCCCCTTCATCGTCACCCTCGCCACCCTCGAGATCTACCGCGGCCTGGTCCTCGACATCTCCGGCGGCACCCCCGTCAGCCCCGAGCCCGGGTGGCCCGACGCCGCCAAAGCCGCAATGGAATCCCTCCGCACGCTCCACTCGGGCGAATTGCTCGGCCTGCGCCCCAACATCTGGCTCGCCCTCCTCGTCGTCGGGGTCGGCGCCCCCCTGCTCCACTTCACCATCCTCGGCCGCTACGCCTACGCCATCGGCTCCAACGAGCGCACCGCCCGCCTCTGTGGCGTCAACGTCGAGCGCTACAAGACCCTCTGCTACGTGATCAGCGGCATCACCGCAGGCCTCGCCGGCGTCATGATGGCCGCCAAGGCCAAGGGCGGACAGCCCGCCGAGTTCACCGGCGCCGAGCTCACCGTCATCGCCGCCGTCGTCATCGGCGGCACCAGCCTCTTCGGCGGCGAGGGCACGATCGTCGGCTCCCTCCTCGGCGTCCTCATGCTCGGCCTGCTCTACAGCGGCTGCGTCCTGGCCGACATCTCCACCTTCAAACAAAGAATCTTCATCGGCGGCACGATCGTCCTCGCCGCCGCCCTCGACCGTTTCCGCCACCTGCGCGGCTGACGCGCCCCCCGCGCAAAGGGAGAGTCGGCCCGTGCCGGGCCGGTCTTCACCCCACCAAAACTCAGGGCCAACGCCCCCACAGGTGGCACGGCGCGTCCCGCCCGTGAGCGTGTACCCACGCGCTTGAACGGTACCCCGTTCAAGAAGCAAGAGCGAAAGCGATCGTCAACCCCAAACCAAAACTCACCGCCGAGACGCAGAGGACGCAGAGAGGTCAGACGGCACCTGCCCGCACTCCGGACACCGCTCAGGCGTCGCGCGGAGGTCATATCCGCAGGCGGGGCAGAGACCGGCCGTTCGACGCCGGCGGGCTCTATAATGCGCGACGGCCCGAACCAACGACACCGCAGGCAAGATCGCCAGATATGCGGTTACCGATATGAAGCGGACGGTGTGGATATCGCGGCGCCCGATATACCAGACGTGCTTTCCTGCCTCGTCATATCCGCTGATCGCGCTGCACCCACCGCGCTGATCCTGCCGCACTGAGCTGGGCCGGACGTAAGACCAATGTGGGCGTTCGGCAACCGGGGTGTCGTGCTCTCCGGTGAGAGGCTCGTAAAGCGAGGGCCCTCTGCCCGGTGACAACGGTGCCACATACTCGGTGTCCAGCACGAGACACACCCTCCCGTTGTCGGACACGACCGTGACGCGGCTATGTCCCGCATACGAAATCTGTTCGGACACCGAATTGCTCCGTACCCACAGCGCGGCCGTCGCGGCGCACAGCACCAGCGACACCACGGTCGCGACGTTCAGCAGGATGCGTCGGAGGCGTCTCACCCGCCGGACATCTTACCGCAAGCCGACAGCCCCCGGGGCTCCGGAGGGGGGAACGAAGGTGGATGGATGGAGGGTGCGGGAGGAAGGAAGGCGGAAACGTTGGGTCCTTATGGTTTCCGCCTTCCTTCCTCCTGCTGTGTGTCAGGCGAATGATCGGACAGCGTATGGTATCGTGCGCGGCTTAACTGCCGAAGAGTCTCAATTCTCGCAAGAGCAGCGTGCCATGGCAAAGCTGAAGGAAATACCCATCGCTGAAGCCGACATCGAGGAATACCTCAACCAATGCTCCGACTTCGCTTTTGAGCTTCGTGTACAGCAGAAGGTCATTGGCGAGGGCTTCCGATGTGACCACGGCGGCACCTACGATGACCCAGTCACAAAAAAGCCGCGGCAGTTCGACCTCCGGGCATTTCGGTCAGTCGCGTCGTGTGACGCCTACCTCGCGCTCGAATGTAAGAATCTACAGCCCAATTTCCCGTTGCTCATCTCGTGCGCTCCGCGACTTCCAGAAGAAAGCTTTCACGAAGTCATGGTTGTGATGGAACCGGATTTCGGGCCGTTCCATCGACCACGCGCAGACCCGATACGCCTAACAGGAGTGGACAGCGTCTACGCGTCTGCGAGCCCAGTTGGCAAGGCGTCCGACCGTGTGGGGCGGAACGAACGAGAGGAGTTCCTGTCCGGCGACAGTGAGCTTTACGAACGCTGGGCTCAGGCGATCAGTTCCGCGCACGAATTGATCGAACGTGTCCATGTGACTCAGATCGATCGAAACGAGATGAGGTTCGCATTCGTCCAGCCCATTCTTGTTGTTCCCGACGGCTGCCTCTGGACGGTTATGTACGACGCCCTTGGCACTCGGGTCGGCCCCCCATCCAAATCAGAGAGGTGTTCCTTCTTCATCGGGAAGACCTACAGTCAAAACCTCGGACTGCATTGGATGAATTACACCGTCTCACATATGGAGTTCGTGACCATTAGTGGTCTGCCCGGACTACTGCGAGAGATGTTCTCATCCGGCCCAGCAAGGGACGGAGTGTTCCGGATGGATGCGGTGAAGGAAATAGTGTGTGGCAGCGATCATGATCAGTAGGCCGGGGCACTGCGAACTGAGCGGCATCGATTGCGTGGCAGCTTCCGCACCGCAGGAGGGCGG
>JADMIO011124193.1_pt1 | contig 22589 bp, 20 predicted proteins | sample 8958161 | NCBI WGS metagenome assembly JADMIO01 (sample SAMN16585339, study PRJNA669376) | soil metagenome | isolation source: Crop rotation soil | place: USA: Cullars Rotation, Alabama | collected 2011 | reverse complement strand
GGCGCCGCCTATAGCGGGAACCGCCGGATTGACGGTCCGCGCCGCGCTGGATGGCGCGAATGCGGCCTGGCGCACACTCGTAGGCGCGGAGGATTTTAACGGGGGCACCGCCGGCACGCTTGCGCCCTGCGCAATGCCGAAGGCACTCGCGCCAGCCAGTACGGCAGCGCCCAGCAACAGGGTGGTGGCAATTCGCATCGTCAATCTTTGATCTGCGGCCTAGCGGGGCGTGTCAATGGCGCTCCGCCCGGCCCCCTAAACCTCTGCCAAGATACGGAAATTTCCTCTGCGATCAAGCAAAAGGCTAACCTGCCCCCTGAGGCAAGGCGTCCAGCGCCGGGCGAAAAGCGGCATTTCCGCCGGTTTTAGGGATGGGTCAGCGCAAAGACATCTCGCGGGAACAGGCTGAAGGGCTGGATCGGGCTGTCCCCGGTCTTCAGATTGAAGCGCAGAATGAAGGATGTGGACGGCGGCAGGCCCTGGACCACGTCCGAAATATACTTGCGCCGGTAGGCCAGCGAGATTGCGAGACATTCATCTTCGTAACCCAGGCCATATTCGGTGTTGAGGAACTGGTCGTTGCTGAGATCGCGCTGGATGGCGGCGAAAACTTGCCAATTGCGCCAGACATTGAGGTCGGCCTGGGCGTTGACCTCTTCGCGGCCGGGAAGGCCCAGGGTCGCCACCGTTTGGGGCAGCTGGACGTAACTGACCTGCAGCGAGGACCGGTCATAGGTGCCGGTGACATAGATTTCATGCCGCCGGATGGTGCCGTCGCCGCGATCCATGTCGATGCGGTCGGTTATGTCGAGATGCGGGAATTTGACCGAAAAGCTGCCGACCACGTCCGATGACGTGCCCCGGCTGCCGGAAAATGCCGCCAGCAGCGGATCGGGTTTGAGGCGATAGGTTTGGCCGACCTGCGCCTCCACCTTGCCGCCGGGAAACAGCGCTTCCGCCATCACCCCGACATTGGCGCGCGGCCCGCTTTCGATGATGTCGTAGCCCGGCACCTGGTTGAAGCTGAAGACATTGTTGTCGTCGAATTCGAAGGATTGGGAATCCTCATTGCGGATGCCGTTGGGATTGCCGCCATAAGGCTGCGCCACCAATTGCGCGATAGGTTGCAGGATATAGGAGCGGTCCTTGCCGCCGCTGGCGACAAAGGGCCAGCGCCAGTCCAGGCCGAGATAGGCGGTGCCGCGTTCGATCGTGGTTGGGGTGCCGCTGGGCGGCCCCAGGGGATAATCGAAATGATAAAAATCGCCGCGCGCGTCGGCAACAATGGTCCAAAGCTGGCCATTGTCGAGCACGAAGGGCTTCTTCCAGTTGATCTGGCTGGTAAAGCGTTGACTGTTGCGCTGGCTGTCGCGGCCGATGGCGATGCCGCTCAAGTCCAAGCGAAAGGTGCCGCCCGCCACTTTGTGAATCGGGATGTAGGACATTTCCAGCCGCGGCAACACAAACGGAATGCGCGCGGTAATGTCGGTGGAACGCAGGCCCTGGAAATAATAGCTGGAGAGGGAAAAGCGCGACCGCCCCGGGGTGCCTTCCAGGAAAAGATCATTGACCAGCCGGTCCAGGAACGAGATGTCGTAAAAGCGCATATAGGCGCTGTTGCTGGTGGCCTGCACGTCCAGACCGGCGCGCCAATTGTCGTTGAAGTTTTCCCGCGCCGAGCCGAAAATATGGCCATAGGTCTGCGCGCCGGGGCTTCCCGACAATCCGCCATCGGGATTGTAGGCGCCACTGCCCTGGAACCACAGGCCGCCGCTGTTCCAGCGGGCGCGATATTCCAGCTCAAGCACGTCGCCGCCCAGGGTGGTGATCATCGGCGCGATGGTCGCGTCCTGACTTTTGGAGAGGGAGACGTAGACCGGCAAGCGGGTGAAATAGCCGATCTTGGTGGAGTTGCCGAATTCCGGGGTCAGCAAGCCGCTGGCATAACGCACCGTGGGATCGGCCACCGAGACGGCGGGCAACCAGGCCACCGGCACGCCCTTGACCTCGACGGTGGCATTGCTGAAGCGCACCTTGTGCCTGGTCTGGTCGTGAACCACCCGCTCCGCCTTGACCTGCCACAAGGGCGTGCGCTGTCCCGTCTTGTTGCAGATGGTGCAAGGCGAGTAGACGGTATGGCGGGCGACGGTGATATCGCCGTCGCGCCGTGCGCTGTGCGCGGCCAGCCGGCCGGTCTTGCCGATCAAGGCGCCGAAACCCTGCAGCGCGCCGTCGCGCATATGGTCGGTCAACACCACTTGATCGGCGAAAGCCACATTGCCTTGGGCATCGGTGATGCTGACATGGCCGCGCGCGGTGACTTTGTCATCGTCCTGGTCATATTCCACCCGGTCGGCCAGCAAGGTGCGGCCCTGATCGGTGATCTCGACATGGCCTATGGCGGAAACCGTTTTGGATTCGCTGTCGTAAACAATCTCGTCGGCCTGGAGCAGGATGGGCACGTTCGGTTTTTCCGCGGCGCGCGGCTGGGCAGCCTGGGCGAGCAGGGGAATCAGGGCGCAGGCGCTGAGCGCCGCGAGACGAACGGCGGAAGCCCGCATCAGCCGTCCCCCGCGCGAATGCGCCCGCGGACGCGCAATAATAAAACCGCGGAAGCATTCGCGAACTTGCCCAAATAGACGGGAGCGGAAGGCATCAGCCGTCCTCGTGGGAGAAGATCAAGGTCATGCCGATCAGGATGGAAGCCAGCGCCGGCGCCGTCGCCGCCAGCAGGATCGGCACCGCGCCCGAGCGCCCCAACACGATGGTGAGATTCTGGAAGAAATAAACGCCGAAGCCGCAAGCGGCGCTGAACAGGATCACTTTCGCCATGCCCGCCTCGCGGCCCAGTTTTAGCGAGAAGCTGGCGGCCATGAAGACCATCGCCGCGAACAGGGCCGGCAAGGCGTAAAGGGTGTAGAGATAAAGCTGATAGCGGCTGGCGGAAAAGCCGGCCGATTGGGCGGCGCGGATATAATTGGGCAGGTCCCAGAAGGACAGGGCGTCCGGCGCGGTCGAACTCTCGACAATTTGTTCGGGGGTCAGGGTGGTCGCCAGGCGATACTGTTTGTGATGCACCGGAATGCCGCGCAGGTCCGACACCCAGGCATCGTTGATGATCCAGAAATTTTCCTTCAGATCCGCCGATTTGGCGTCGATCCGGCCGGTGAAGCGGTCGCCCGCGCCGTAAAGCAGCACCATCACCTCTTCCAGATGTTCGCCTTGCTGGGCGACGCGCAAGGCATGGATGACAGATTGCTGGCTTTCGTCGCCTTGACGCAGCCACAGCCCGTTCATCGATACCGACAGCCGGCTCTCCATGCCTTTGACATAGCGCGCCTCCAGCCCGGCGAATTGCGAGAACATCCGCGCCGATATCGGCGTGAAAACCGTCACGGTGAAGACGCCGATAAAGACCGCTACCGTCAGCGGCGGCAAAAGAAAGTCCCAGGCCGACACGCCGGCGGCCCGCGTCGCCACCAGCTCGCGCGAGCGCGACAGGCGCACAAAGGTGAAGACGCCGCCCAGAAGAATCGCGAAAGGCAGCATCTTCTGGCCGAGATAGGGCAGTTGCAGCACCGCCATGCCGATCGCGGTGGAGGTGGGAACATTGTGGCTGGCGGTGCGGTTGAGCAGATCGACGATGTCGATGGAAAAGGCCAGTACCAGGAAGATGGAATAGATCAGGACCACGCCGATCAGGAATTGCACCGCCAGATAGCGGTAGAGAGTCCAGGACCAGCTCATGCGCCCGTCCCCGCGATAGCGACGGGGCGAAAGCGCGCCAGCAACGAGGTCGGCGTATAACCCGCCAGATAGGCGATGGCGCCGGCGGCGCCGAGGGCCGGCAACAGATAGAAGATTGCGACCAGCGGCGGATTGCGCTGCGCCAGGCCCATAAGGCCGTAGCCCGCGATGCGAACGCCTATGGCCGCCAGGCTTGCGATGGTGAGGCGCAGGGCGACGCTGCCGCGCTGGCGGCGGCCGCGCATCACCGCCGCCATCGCGATCAAACCGAAGGCAATGCAATAGAGCGGTTGCGAGATGCGGTCATGCGCCTGTGCGAAGAACTGGTCGCGGATGCGCTGGGTGAGGCCTTTCTCCGGCGGCCAGAACAATTCTTCCAGATAGCGTTCCTGCACCTTGCGCAAGGTATAGCCGGTCGGCCCGGAAAACTGATCCAGGTTGATGACATAGCTGTCGAAATGCAGCACCTGCAGCTGCTTGCCGCCCTGGCCGCTGGTCTCGATGGTGCCGTTCACCATGATCAGGCGGGTTCCGGCGGGGGTCTGCGCCAGGATGCCTTTTTCGGCGATGTAGGTGACGGGACTGGCGCGGTCGCGGTTGTTGTGCACCAGAATGCCGTTGATCTCGCCCTTGTTGCTCATCTGGCGGATGAAGATGGTCAGGCCCTTCTGGGTGGTGTTGAAATCGCCCTCGTTGAGCAGCGCGCCGGCCATGTCGGCGCGGATGTCCGACACCTTGTCGCGCAAAGTGCGTTGGCCCGCCGGCATCAGATAGAAGACGCAGGCATAGGTGAGGATCATCACGATACCGGCGCAGGCCAGCACCGGCATGGCGAGCTGGCGCAGCGAATAACCGGCCGAGGCCATCACCACCAGCTCGCTGTCGCCCTGCAGCCGCTGCAAGGTGATCAGGGTGGCGAAGAAAAAGGCGATCGGCATGATGGCGGCCAGCGGCGTGGGCAGCACCAACAGGATCAGGTAAAGAAAGGTGAGGGCCGATTGACCGCGATTGATCACCAGGTCCAGATATTGGAGGCAGTTGACCAGCCAGATCACGCTGGTCAAAAGCAGGGTGAGCAGCGCCACCGGACCCAGGAGCTGGCCGAGGATATAGAGCGGCAGCCGCCGGGGGCGCAGGCTCCCGGTCCCGAGTCGCTGGCTATTTTCCGGTACCCTGGGGTCCACCGTTCGGCCTTTCGCGCGCCCTTGTTGGAGGTCGGCTGGATTCGACCTAAACTATCACTGGAACTAGGATTTTCCCCACAAATACCCTGTCCTTTGCCGGAGATATAGCATGCAGATTTCCTTTGTTACCAATGCCGCAGCCGGGGACGGGGCCTGGGTCGTGGGGGCGACGGAAGGCGGCGCCCTGTTGCCCGCTTCCGTCCGGCTGGACAAGGCTTGTGGCGGCGCCCTGACGCGCGCCCTGAAATTTTCCCGCTTCACCGGCAAGGCGGGCCAGATGCTGGAGGTGCTGGCGCCGACCGGCGTGGCGGCATCGCGCTTGCTGCTGGTCGGCCTGGGCAAGGTCGAGGCTTTGGACGAAAAGGGCTTGGAGACGCTGGGCGCCCAGATCGTGGGCCGTCTTTACACTTCGGGCGAAACTGCGGCGAGTTTTGAAATCGACGTTCCAAAAGGCAGCAAGGTCAAGAAAGCCGAACTGGCGGCGCATCTGGCATTCGGCGCCAAGCTCCGAAGCTATGCCTTCGACAAGTATCGCACCCGCAATCTCGACGAATATGAAAAGAAATTGAAAACGATACGGGTCGTCACCGCCGATGCGGCGGCGGCGAAAAAAGCCCATGCCGGTCTTGCGGCAGTGGCCGACGGCATCTTCCTGGCGCGCGATCTGGTGAATGAACCGCCCAATGTCCTTTATCCGGCGGAATTTGCCCGCCGCGCCAAGGCCCAGCTCACCAAGCTTGGTGTCAAGGTGGAAATACTGGGCGAAGCCGAAATGAAAAAGCGTGGCTTCGGCGCGCTGCTGGGCGTCGGCCAGGGCAGCGACCGCGAAAGCCAGCTGGTGGTGATGCAATGGAATGGCGGCAAGAAGAATGCGGCGCCCGTCGCCCTGGTCGGCAAGGGCGTGTGTTTCGATTCCGGCGGCCTTTCCATCAAGGTCGGCGCCGGCATGCAGGGCATGAAGGGCGACATGGCGGGGGCGGCCTGCGTCACCGGCACCATGCTGGCGCTGGCCACCCGCAAGGCCAAGGTCAATGCGGTGGGTGTGATCGGGTTGGTGGAGAATATGCCGGACGGCGGCGCCTTCCGTCCCGACGATGTGCTGACCTCGCTGTCAGGCCAGACCATCGAAGTGCTGAACACCGATGCGGAAGGGCGCTTGGTGCTGGCCGATGCGCTCACCTACACCCAGCGCCGCTTCAAGCCCAAATTCCTGATCGATCTGGCCACCTTGACGGGGGCGATTGTGCAGACCCTGGGCTATGAGCATGCCGGCATTTTCTCCAACGACGATCAGCTGGTGCAACGGGTGCAAGCGGCGGGCCGCGCCACGGGCGAGCGGGTCTGGCAACTGCCGCTGGATCCTTTTTATGACAAGATGATCCGCTCCAAGATCGCCGACATGAAGAATATCGGCGGCGGCAATTCCGGTTCCATTACCGCCGCCCAGTTTTTGCTGCGCTTCATTGAAAAAGGCACGGTCTGGGCACATCTGGATATTGCCGGCGTGGCCTGGCAGGACGGCGAACAGAAGCCCACCATCCCGAGCTGGGGTACCGGCTGGGGTGTCAGGCTGCTGAACCGGCTGGTGAAAGAACATTACGAGGCTTAGCCGCGGTTGCCGTAGGCAACAAAATGGTCCAGCGGACCATTTTGAGCGGCTAAGCGCCGCGAGCTTGGGCGAGCGGCCGAGCGGACACAAGACGGAATGGGAGACTTGAGCCCGCCCAACTTGGATTGAAGAGAATGACCGAAACCCTTTTCTATCACCTGGAACGCCGCTCGCTGGAAGACGTGCTTCCCGGCCTGGTGGAAAAGTCGCTGCAGCGCGGCTGGCGGGCGGCGATCAAGACCGATTCGTCCGAGCGTTCCGATGCGCTGGACACATTGCTTTGGACCTATGACGACCAGTCTTTTCTGCCCCATGCGCAACAGGGCGATGGCGAGGCGGCGGCCCAGCCGGTCCTGATCACGGTGGAAGAGGGCAATCCCAGCGCCGCCCAGATATTCTTCTATGTCGGCGGCGCCTTGCCGGGCGATTGGAAGGGGCTGTCCGATCTTGCCAGAATCGTCCTTTTGTTCGATGGCCGGGATGGCGAAGCTCTTGCGGGCGCGCGCGCGGCATGGAAAGAGGCGAAGGACGCCGGGCATGACGTGACCTATTGGAAGGAAACGCCGGCCGGAAAATTCGAGAAGCAGGGCTAGGCTGGTGTCGGGGTTTCGAAGTTCGCTTTATATCTATATCGGTCTCGAGGCGAACTTCGAAACCCGAACGACACCAGCAACCAATGGATTGCTAGCGTCCTGCGATTCCGAAATTCGCTTGGCGCCAGATATAAAGATCAATCGAATTTCGGAATCGGGACGCTAGCTGTGGGTTTTATCAACGCTTGGACCATCGGCAGCCTGCTCATCAGCCTGGCGGTTGCCTATCATGCCATCCGCAACGGCAAGTCGCCCATGTGGCTGGTGGGTTTGGCGCTGGGATCCTTTCTATATCCGCCGCTCGGCACCATCGCGATCTGGCTAGGCTATCTGATTTTTGCGGTGATTCCCGACCTGCTGCGCTCCAATTCTGCCCGCCGTCTGGCCGACAATGTGGTCAATGCCGCCGATCCAGGGCGGGCCTATCGCGAGAAGCTGCGCAATGTCGAGCTGGTGGGGTCGGTGGATTCCAAGCGGGCCTTGGCCGAGGAGTGTATCCGCACCGGCCGCTTTGCCGACGCCATCGAATTGTATGAAAGCGCCATGCAAGGCCCCTTGGGCGGCGCCGATCCCACCTTGCTGAAAGGGCTTGGGCGCGCCCGCATGCTGTCAGGCCAGGGCGCGGAGGCTGAGGCCCTGTTCGTGCAATTGAAAGAGGTGGATCCCGCCGCCTTCGATTCGGATGCCGAGCTGGATTATGCGCGGGCGCTGGCGCTGCAGGGCAAGAATGACGAAGCCTTGGCGCAATATGAAAAAGTCGTGGCGCGCTATCCCGGCGAGGAGGCCCGCGCCCGCTTCGGCCTGCTATTGGAAAGTCTGGGCCAGCATGCCCGGGCGCAAGGCGTGTTCCAGGAAATCCTGGCCTCGGTCAAAGGCGCGCCGTCCTACTACCGTTCGCGCCAGCGCGAATGGACCGCTATCGCGAAGTCCCATCTGAAATAAGGCGCGGCTCTTTTGTGTCGTGAGTTCGTCGCGCCTGCGCTCATGTACGTTTGCTGTACACTTCGCTTGGCGCTCCTGCTCACGCCACAAAATCTCTCGCGCCTTTAGGTTTTGCGTGGCGCTGTCGCGTAGAAACACGCGCCGATGATATTGACGATACCCAGCCCGATCAGGCCCGCGCCGGAAAAGGCGAACATCACATCCAGCCAGGCGCGCAGATTGGGGGCGACAAAGCCGCCCAGATTGCCGACGGCGTTGATCAGTCCGATGCCGCCGGCCGCGGCGGCGCCCGCCAACAGGCTCGTCGGCATGGTCCAGAACAGAGCAGGCGACACGATCAAGCCGGCGGCTGCGGCGCTCAGTGCCGCCAGCGCCAAGAGCGGGGATCCCGCCACCGCCGACAGGGCCAGGCAGCAGCCCGACAGCGCCAGGATGATGGCGCCCACCTCGCGCGCATTGCCGCGACGGTCGCACCAGGGTGGAATCAATGTCACGCCCAAGAGCGCGCAAGCCCAGGGAATGGCACTCACGAGCCCAACTTCCAGCCCCATGCTGGTGCCCATCAACAGTCCGATCTGACTGGGGAGATAGAAGGTCAGGCCGTAAAAGCCCATCTGCAACAGAAAATAGGCCAGCGCCAAATGCAGCACGCGCAAATCGCGCAGCGCATGCAAGACGGAAGGGTGTTCGCGGCTCGTATCGTCCTTGGCCAATTCCGCGCGCAGCACGGTTTTTTCGTCGGCGGTCAGCCAATTGACGTCGTCTGGACGATCTTTCAGCAGAAACAGAACCGCGACGCCGCCCAGCGACGCCGCCAGCCCTTCCACCAGGAACATCACCTGCCAGCCATGCAGACCAAAAGCGTCATGGGCGACCAGGAACCCCGACAGTGGCCCGCCAAAGGTCAGCGCCAATGGCGCGCCGTAATAGAACAGCCCGACCGAGCGGCCGCGCGAGGCGGTGGGATACCAGTAAGTCAGGTAATAGATCACGCCGGGAAAGAAACCGGCCTCCGCCACCCCCAGCAGAAAGCGCACGAGATGAAATTGCGCCGGTGTCTGCACAAAAACATTGGCCGCCGACACCAGGCCCCAGGTGATCATGATGCGCGACATCCAGCGCCGCGCCCCCACTTTGTGCAGGATCAGGTTGGAGGGCACTTCCAAGGTGGCGTAGCCGATGAAGAAGATCGAAGCGCCGAAAGCAAAAGCAGCATCGCCGATGCCGACATCCGCCGCCAGCCCGGCGCGCGCGAAACCGACATTGGCCCGGTCCAGGAAGGCCAGGATGTACATCATCAACAGGGTCGGCATCAGATGCCGGTGCAGCTTTGGCACGATGCTGGAAAGCTGCGGCATCTAAGAAATCAGTCCTGTTCTTCTTCGGTTTTTTTGGGCCGCGCCATCTTTGCCAAAAGCGCGGTTTCGCGGTGCCAGCGTTTCAGGGGCCGCGCGGGATAGCCGCCCACGCGTTCGCCCGCTGCGATATCGCGGGTGACGCCGGACCGCGCCGCCAGCCGCGCACCCGCGCCGATGGTGAGATGATCGCTGATGCCGACCTGGCCGCCGATCAGCACCATCGGCCCCACGGTGGTGGAGCCGCCGATCCCCACCTGTGCCACCAGCAGGCTGTGATGGCCAATCCGTACATTGTGGCCGACATGGATCAGGCTGTCGAAGCGCACGCCGCGCTCGATATGGGTGTCGCCTATGGCGCCGCGATCCACCGTGCAGTTGGAGCCGAATTCGACATCGTCCTCAATGATCACCCGTCCCAGCTGCGGGACCCGCAACAATCCTTCCAGGCTGGGCACGAAAGAGAAACCCTGATTGCCGATGGAATTGTTGGGGCCCATCACCACCCGCTTGCCGATCACCGCATGGGTGATGACGCAATTGGGACCGATGGCGCAATTGTCGCCAATCTCCACCCCGCGCCCGATCACCACATTGTTGCCGATAAGGACATTGGCGCCGATATTGGCATGGGCGCCGATTTGCGCGCCCGCGCCGATCTCGGTGCCTTCGCCGATCGCGGCGGTGGGATGCACCGGCACCAAGGTACGAACACCGGCCTGCAATTTCGCCGGCGGATAGAAGATGTGTCCCACTTGCGCGAAAGCCAGGCGCGGATTGGGCACCACCAGCAAGGTCACGCCATGGGGCAGGGTGGCCAGCTTCTCATTGGTGATGACCAGACTGGCCTTGGTCACGGCAAAGGCATTGGCATATTTGGCGTCGCTAAACAGCGAGACATCGCCGGGCTCGGCGCTTTCCAGCGAAGCCACGTCGCGCAACTTCAAATCGGCGGGGTCGCCCTTGGCCACCTCGGCGCCGATCCGGCTGGCGACCTCGGCCAGCGAAAAGGGCCCGGCGCGGTCGTAAAATCGGTCATCGGTCATGCGGGCGGGAGCCTAATGGAACCGGGACGGGCTGCAAACCCCGTCAAACGTTGGCATTTTCGTACGCTTCGCTGGCTGCCAGCCAGGTCTTTTCCGCTACTTCCAGCTTGCGCGCCGCATCGGCGCGCTTCTTGGAGACCGATGCGGCCTTGCCCGGGTCCTTGGTGAACAGCAGCGGGTCGGAAAGGGTCTTGTCCAGCTTGGCAAGCTCGGCATTCAGCGTGGCGATCTGGTGTTCGGCGGCAGTGACCTTGTCCTTGAGTGGTTTCAAGGTCTGGCGTTTCTCGGCATTGCTGCGGCGGGCAATTTCCTTGGTCGGTTTGATGTCGGCCGCCTTGTTTTCCGCACGTCGGGTCGGCGCATTGTCGCCGGTCAAAAGGAATTTGCGGTAGTCGTCCAGATCGCCGTCGAAGGGGATGACATGGCCGTCCGACACCAGCAGCAGCCGGTCGGCGGTGGCTTCGATCAGGCGGCGGTCATGGCTGACCAGGATCACCGCGCCGTCGAAATCGTTCAGCGCCGTCAGCAATTCATTGCGGGCATCGATATCGAGATGGTTGGTGGGCTCGTCCAGGATCAAAAGATTCGGCTTGTCCAACGTCGCCAGCGCCAGCATCAGCCGCGCCCGCTCGCCGCCGGACAATTTGCCCACCAGGGTCTGCTGCTTGTCCTGGGAAAAGCCAAAACCGCCGAGCTGGGTGCGAACCTGCTCCAAGGTCAGTTTGGGGCGCAGCCGCTGCAGGGTGAGGATCGGCGTGACCGTTGTGTCCAATTCTTCCGCCTGATGCTGGGCGAAATAGCCCACCACCAGCTTGCGCGCGGGGGTGAAGTCGCCCGACATGGCTTGCAGTTTGCCCGCCAGCAATTTGGCCATGGTGGATTTGCCGTTGCCGTTCTTGCCCAAGAGCGCCACGCGATCCTCGGGGTCGAAGCGAAAGGACAGGCCGGTGAGAATCGGCTTGCCCGCCTCATAGCCCACGCTGGCGCGATCCATGGTGACCAACGGCGGCGACGCTTCCGTGGCCTGGGGGATGTTAATGGGCGCGACATGCTCGTCTGGCGGCACTTCCACCATCGCCAGCTTGGCCAGCATCTTGACGCGGCTTTGCGCCTGGCGCGCCTTGGTGGCAGACGCCTTGAAGCGGTCGACGAATTTCTGCATGTGGGCGCGGGCCGCTTCCTGCTTCTTGGCGAAAGCCATGTCGTTGGCGCGGTTGGCGGCCCGGGTTTCCATGAAGGTGTCGTAGCCGCCGGTGTAAAGCTTCAGCTTGCCCCGCTCCAGATGCAGGATGAATTCGCAGCCCGTGTTGAGCAGGTCGCGGTCATGGCTGACGATCAGGATGGTGCCGCGATATTTCTGGATGAAATTCTCCAGCCATAGCACGCCTTCCAGATCGAGATAGTTGGTGGGCTCGTCCAGCAGCAGAAGATCGGGCGCCGAGAACAGGATCGCCGCCAGCGCCACCCGCATGCGCCAGCCGCCGGAAAATTCGCGGCAGGGACGCAGCTGGTCTTCCGCCGAAAAACCCAGACCGGCCAAAATTTCGGCGGCGCGGCTTGGGGCGGTATAGGCGTCGATTGCCTCAAGACGATGGTAAATATCGCCCAACCGATGTCCGTCCGTTTCATGTTCGGCTTCGGCGAGAAGCGCCAGCCGTTCGGGATCGGCTTCCAGCACGGTGTCCAGCAGGCTGGTGTCGGTGCCGGGCGCTTCCTGCGCCACCGCGCCCACCCGCCAGGCGGAAGGAATGCTGATCTCGCCGCCATCCTGGTGCAGCTGGCCCAGGATCACCTTGAAAAGGGTGGACTTGCCCGCGCCATTGCGCCCCACCAGCCCGACCCGGCGGCCCGCGGGGACATTGGCGGTGGCGCCGGAGAGGATTTCCCGCCCCGCGATCCGCACCGTAATGTTGTCAATCACCAGCATTTGCGGGGCCTTATAACGGCGCTTGTGTCATACGCAAACCCGCCTCCCCCGCGCGCGCAGCGCATGGCGGGGGAGGTGCCCGTAGCAGCGCTTGCGATGCGAAGGGCGGAGGGGGGAATTCAAAAACGGCGCGGCGTTCTGGCACGGCTTGCTCTTTGCCGCGCCGCGCCGTTATAAACCCGCCGCTTTTAACTTTTTTGGAGCCCCCATGGCCGTCGAGCGCACCCTTTCGATCATCAAGCCGGACGCGACCCGCCGGAACCTTACCGGCAAGATCATCGCCAAGTTCGAAGATGCCGGCCTGCGCGTCATCGCCAGCCGCCGCATCAAGCTGTCCCAGGCCGATGCCGAGGCTTTCTACGGCGTGCATCGCGAACGCCCCTTCTTCCCCAGCCTGGTGGCCTTCATGACCTCTGGCCCGGTGGTGGTGCAGGTGCTGGAAGGCGAAAGCGCCATCGCCAAGAACCGCGAAGTTATGGGCGCGACCAATCCCGCCAATGCTGCGCCGGGCACCATCCGCAAGGAATTCGCCGAGTCGATCGAGGCCAATTCGGTGCACGGCTCGGACGCGCCGGAAACCGCCGCCAATGAGATCAAGTTCTTCTTCCGGGATCTGGATATCGTGCCCTAAGGGTGAGCCGGGAATAGTCGAAGGTCCGGTGGACCTTCGATCCCGGCGAACGCCGCAGCGTCGCGCAGTTAAGCGCGACGCGAGGCCGGGACGAAGTCCCGCGCAAATGCTATAAGGCTCCGTTCGCAAGAACGGAGCCTTTTTGTTATGCAGGGCAAGACCGTCATCATCACCGGCGCCACCTCCGGCATTGGCGAAGTCGCCGCCATCCGTCTGGCGGAACAGGGCGCCCGCATTGTCTTCACCGCCCGCGATCCGGCCCGCGCCGGGGACACCATGGCGGCGCTGCGCAAGGCCAATCCCGGCGCGGATCATGCCGTCCATATGGCCGATCTCTCGCTTCTTGCGGAAATGAAGCGGGTGGGCGCGGAACTGGCGCGCGAACCGCAAATCGACGTGCTGGTCAACAATGCCGGCGCGCTGTTCAACCGGCGGCAGGAGACCGGCGACGGGCTTGAGATGACCTTCGCCCTCAATCACATGGCCTATTTCGTGATCACCAATCTGCTGCTGGGAAATTTGAAACCGGGCGCGCGCATCGTCACCGTCGCGTCCAACGCCCATCGCGGTGCCAGGCTTGATTTCGACGACCTGCAGAACCGGGGCGGCTATATCGGATTTCCGGTCTATTCCAAATCCAAGCTCTGCAACATCCTGTTCAACCGGCAATTGGCGCGGCGCATCGCGGGCAGCGGCGTCACCGCCAATGCTTTGCATCCCGGTTTTGTCGCCACCCGTTTCGGCGACGATAGCGGCGGGATCATGCGCACGGTGCTGAGAGTGGCCAAACCAATCGGCGCGATTTCGCCGGAGGAGGGCGCCAAGACCATCATCTATCTGGCATCCTCGCCGCAGGTAGCCGGGGTCAGCGGGGAGTATTTCTACGAATGCAAGCCCACCACGCCGACCGCGGAAGCGCGCAATGATGACGATGCGCGGCGGCTGTGGGAGATTTCGGAAGGGATCGCAGGATGATCAACAAACTCATCTGGACCGTCGCGGCGGCGATCTGGATACCCTGCCTCTTCAGCACGGCTGGCGGCGCCTTCGCCTATCGCGAAAATCTGCCCAGCGGTCTCTACAACCGCTACATCATCACCATGTACAAGACCCTGCCGCTGCCGCCCAAAGGGCCTGCCTATTGCGATTTTGTCAAAGCGGGCGCTTATTCGCTGGCCTTTTCCTGCAGCGGCAAGCCGCCTTTTGTCGGCTGGCTGCAGGGCGGGAAGTATTAGCGGAATAGCGCCAAGCCGTTTTCGAGTCTGACTTTGTCCGACGCCAGCAGCTTGAGGGCTTCCGGATAAAGTCTGTGTTCCACCGCCAGGACGCGTTCGGCGAGACTTTGCGGGGTGTCGGAGGGTGCTACCTTCACACTGGCCTGGGCGATCACCGGACCTGCGTCCAGTTCGGGCACCACAAAATGCACACTGGCGCCGCTTAAGGCTTCCTTGGCTTCGATCACCCGTTCGTGAACCTTGGTGCCTTTATAGGCGGGCAGCAGGGAAGGATGGATGTTGATCAATTTTCCTTCCCAGCCGCGCACAAAACCGTCCGAGAGAATGCGCATGAATCCCGCCAGAACCACCAATTCGGCGCCTGCCGCGCGCAATGCCGCGTCCACTTCGGTATCAAAGGCTTCGCGCGTCTTGCCGGCATGCGGAATGACCGCGATGGCAATGCCGGAGCGTTGCGCCTTCTGGAGCCCTCCCGCGCCCTCGACATTGGAAACGACCAGAATAATCCGGTAACTGTCGCCCGCCGCATCGATCAGGCTTTGCAGATTGCTGCCGCGCCCGGAAATCAGCACCGCAACGCGTTTCAAAGCTTCAGGGCTCCGCGATAAACGACCTTGGCTTCACCGGAGCTCGCAACCAGCTTGCCGATCCGCGCCGCATGATCGCCCGCTTCCTGGAAGGCATCGATCACATGGCCGGCATTTTTCTCATCCGCCACCGCCACCATGCCGATGCCGCAATTGAAGGTGCGCAGCATTTCGCGCTCGGCGATGCCGGCCTGTTTCGCCAGCCACTGGAACACCGGCAGCACGGCGATGGCGCCGAGATCGACGTCGGCATCCAATCCATCCGGCAGACAGCGCGGCAGATTGTCGGTGATGCCGCCGCCGGTGATATGGGCCAGGCCCTTGACGCCCCCGGTTTGCATCGCCTCAAGCGCGGCGCGCACATACAGCCGGGTCGGGGTCAGCAGGGCTTCGCCCAGGCTTTTGCCCGGCGCGAAAGGCGCGGCGGCGTCCAAAGTCAGCCCGCTTTTCTCCACCACCTTGCGCACCAGGGAATAGCCGTTGGAATGCACTCCCGACGAGGCCACCCCGATCAGCACATCGCCCGCTTTCATCGCGCCGGTCTTGGGCAGAATGGCGGAACGCTCCACCGCGCCGACCGCGAACCCGGCCAGATCGAAATCGCCCTTGGCGTAAAGGCCCGGCATCTCGGCGGTCTCGCCGCCGATCAGGGCGCAGCCCGACTCTTTGCAGGCGCGCGCGATGCCCTCCACCACCACCGCGGCACAGTCCACTTCCAGCTTGCCTGTGGCGTAATAGTCGAGAAAGAAAAGCGGTTCCGCGCCTTGCACCACAATGTCGTTGACGCACATCGCCACCAAGTCCTGGCCGATGCCCTCAAAGCGCTTGGTATCGATCGCCAGTTTGAGCTTGGTGCCGACGCCGTCGGTCCCCGCCACCAGAATCGGGTCCTTGAAACCGGCGGCCTTGAGGTCGAACAACCCGCCAAAACCGCCCAAATCGGCATCGGCGCCGCGCCGCCGCGTCGCCTTGGCGGCGGGACCGATGCGCTCCACCAATGCCTCGCCGGCGTCGATGTCCACACCAGCGTCTTTATAAGTCAGGCCGGTTTTGGGCCCGGAATGGTCGGAAGACATGGCAGTCCGTTTAAATAGCCCGGACGGCGGGCGCAAGCTGGCCATCCGCCTCACGCACAGGACCGCGATTTCACCTGTTTTGTTAGGACGTTAGGTGCCTTCCTTGCGTCAATCCCGGTCTGTATAGTCGCATCCGTCCCGCAACAGGCCGTTCATGAACCTCCGCACCGTCTTCTTTTTTGCCGCCGCGCTGTTCCTTGCCGGTCCCGCTCTCGCTCAGAACAACAGCCTTTACACCGTTTCCGGCGTGCATGTGGACGCCACCGGCGCTTCCAGCACCGAAGCGCTGAACGCGGCCATCGCCCAGGGGCGCGCCAAGGCGTGGCAAACGCTTTATCGCCGTCTCACCCGCCAGGCAGACTGGCCCAAGCAGCCGGCTTTGGACGCGACGGAGTTGGTGCGGCTCGGCCGCAGCTACAATATCGCCAATGAGCGCCGCTCGACCACGCGCTATGTCGCCGATGTCACCTATCTGTTCAATCCGACCAGCGTGGCGCGCACCTTGCGCGCGGCCCAGATCGCTTTCTCCCAGACCCAGGCCAAACGCATCCTGGTGATCCCCATGTCGCCTGGTGTCAGCCACGGCGCCTGGGCCCAGGCGCTGACGGCGCCGGCCTTCCGCGAAACCACAGTGCCCTTCACCTTGCTGGCTGCGGAAGACGATGCGGGGTTGGCGTCGCTCAATTTCGATGCCGCGACCTGGAACGATGTCTCGGCGGTGGCAGGGAAGAACCGGGTCAGCGAAGTCGGTCTGGCGCAGGTGGTCAGCGCCAACGGCAAGTTGACGGTGAATGTCCGCCGCCTGGGTCCGGGCGAACAGCCGGTCAAGACCAGTGTGGATGTTCCGATGCTGCAGAATGCCGCCGCCACCTATCCGGCGGCGGCCCAGGCTGCGGTAAACGCCATCGAGGAAATGTGGAAAACCCGCAGTGTCATCGATTTCAGCCAGCGCGGACGCCTTACCGCCGATGTGCAAATCGCCAGCCTGGAACAGTGGGGAGAAATTCAGTCCAGCTTGAGTTCGGTGAGCAACGTCACCGGTTTCACTGTCAGCGCCATGACCATGAATTATGCCCGTATCAACCTGAATTATCTGGGCGGGATAGAGCAGACGCGCGAAGCCTTGGCGGGGGCGGGGCTGTCGCTGACCAATCGCGGCGGGCAGTGGGTGCTCGCCAGAAATCCGTGACATGATCCGGCATCTGCCGAACCTGCTCTCGGCGCTGCGGCTGCTGGCGGCGCCTTTTGCCGCTTGGCTGATCCTGGAAGGACATGACATCGCCGCGCTTTTTACATTCGCGGCGGCGGGCGCCAGCGACGGGTTGGACGGTTTTATCGCGCGGCGCTGGGGCGTGACTTCGGCGTTCGGCGCCTGGCTGGATCCCATCGCCGACAAGCTGTTGATGCTGTTCTGCTTCACCGCCCTGTATCACATCGGCGTGACCCCGATCTGGCTGTTGCTGCTGGTGGTGGCGCGCGACCTGGCGATCGTGCTCGGCTGGCTGCTGATCAAGGTGATGGCGCTGTCGGCGCCCACTGCGCCGCTCCTGATCGGCAAGCTCTCCACCGTGGTGCAGATACTGTACATCTTCACCCTGCTGCTGCTTTTATCCTTTGACGTGCATGCCCCGCGCCTGGTGGAGGCTGCGGCCTGGGGCTGCGGCTTGTTCGTCATCCTGTCGGCCGCCGCCTATGCCGGGATTTTCCTGCGCGGCCTGTTTTCGGGAAATCGCACCGCGTGACGCAGCTTGTGCTTCCGCTCGGGACCAGAAGCGCCTTGGGCCGCGGCGATTTCATCGTCGTCCCGGCGAACGAACGCGCGGTGGCGTTTCTGGATTCCTATCCCGACTGGCCGGCGCCGGCGGCGGCGCTTTACGGTCCACCGGCCTGCGGCAAGTCGCATCTGGCCGCGGTATGGGCGCAAAAGGCGCAGGCGCGCATCCTGGAAGCGGCCGATCTCAAGGGCGAAATTCCCGACGGGCCCTTGGTGGTGGAGAATATTGCCGCCGGCATCGCCGAATCCCCGCTTTTCGCCTTGCTGGAACGCGGTGCGCCGCTGCTTTTAACAGCGCAAATGCCGCCGGCGGAATGGCCGCAGGCTTTCGGCCTGGCGCTGCCGGACCTGGTCTCCCGGGCACGCGCCTTGCTGGCTTTCCCGCTTTGGGCGCCCGACGATGCCTTGCTGATGGGCTTGGCGGTCAAGCTGTTCGCCGACCGCCAGCTCCAGGTTCCCGAAAATGTGGTCGCCCATATGATCCGCAGCCTGGAACGCTCCCCGGAAGCGATACGGGATTTTGTCGCCCGCGCCGATGCCGCCGCCTTGGCTGCCAAACGTCCCATAAATACCAGCCTTATCAATGATTTATTGGATGGCCAGGCTTTGTGACAGTCTTCTGTCATTACAAATTCACCGATTCTGGCTAGGCTGAGCCATGACCACCCCCAGTCCCAATCCTCACCTCGCCGTGGCCAATGAAGACGTCCCGTCGGTGCCGACCGAGGATGTGATCTCCCTGGCGCACCAAGGGGAGAACCTGTCTTTCGACCCGGCTTCCCCCCAGCGCTTCGTCAACCGGGAGCTGAGCTGGCTGGCCTTCAACCGCCGGGTGATCGAGGAGGCGCAGAACCGCCGCCATCCCCTGTTCGAGCGGGTGCGCTTTCTTTCCATTTCCGCGTCCAACCTGGACGAATTCTACATGGTGCGGGTGGCCGGCCTGATGGGCATGGTGCGCGAGGGCGTCACCACCGCCAGCGCCGACGGTCTCACTCCGGCCCAGCAGCTCGCCAAGGTGGACGAAACCGCCCGCGCCCTGATCACCGATCAGCAGCGCATCTGGGGCGAGCTGCATGCCCTGTTGCGCCAGGAAGGTGTCAGCGTGGTGACCGGCGAGGAACTCGCCGCCAGCGATCTGGAATATCTCAATACCCAGTTCGCCGAACAGATTTTCCCGGTCCTCACGCCCCTGGCGATCGATCCGGCGCATCCTTTTCCTTTCATTCCCAATCTGGGCTTCACCATCGCGGTCCAGCTCACCAACAAGCGCGACGGCAGGAATCTCTCCGCTTTGATCCCGGTGCCGCCGCAGCTCAAACGCTTCATCCGGCTGCCAGACACTGCCGCCAAGAGCGTGCGGTTCATTCCGCTGGAGCATGTCATCGCGCTCTATTTCGACCGGCTGTTCCCCGGCCATGGCGTGACCGGCTGGGGCATGTTCCGCCTCTTGCGCGACAGCGACGTGGAAGTCGAGGAAGAGGCCGAAGACCTGGTCCTGTTGTTCGAGACCCTGCTCAAGCGCCGCCGCCGCGGCAGCGTGATCCACATGAAGTGCAGCGCCTCGATGCCCGAAGCGCTGCGCCAGTTCATCGCCGGGCATCTCGATCTGGACGATTCCGAGATCGTGATTGTGGAAAATCTGATGGGCCTGTCGGAACTGTCCAAGCTGATCCTGCCCGAGCGCCCCGATCTGGTGTTCAAGCCTTACATCGCCCGTTTCCCCGAACGTATCCGCGACCATAACGGCGACTGCTTCGCCGCCATCCGGGAAAAGGATCTGATCGTCCATCATCCCTTTGAAAGCTTCGACACGGTGGTGCAGTTCATCCGCCAGGCCGCTGCCGACCCGGATGTGGTGGCGATCAAGCAAACGCTTTATCGCACCTCGTCCGACAGTCCGATCGTGGGGGCACTGATCGAGGCGGCGGAAGCCGGCAAGTCGGTCACCGCTTTGGTGGAATTGAAGGCGCGTTTCGACGAGGCCGCCAATATCAAATGGGCCAGGGACCTGGAACGCGCCGGCGTGCAGGTTGTCTATGGCTTCATCGCGCTCAAGACCCACGCCAAGATCAGTCTGGTGGTGCGCCGCGAGGGTGGCCATCTGGCGACCTACTGCCATTTCGGCACCGGCAATTATCACCCCAACACCGCCAGGATCTACACCGACCTGTCCTTGTTCAGCGCCAGCCCCGCATTGGGGCGCGACGCGGCGCAGCTGTTCAATTTCATCACCGGCTATGCCGAGCCCACCTCGCTGGAAAAGCTCGCCATGTCGCCTTTGACCTTGCGCGGGCGGCTGATCGAGGACATTCAGCACGAGATCATGAATGCGCGCGCCGGCAAGCCCGCCGGCATTTGGGTGAAGTTGAACAGCCTGGTGGACCCCGGCATGATCGACGGGCTTTACCGCGCCAGCCAGGCGGGGGTGAAGATCGAGCTGATCGTGCGCGGCATCTGCTGCCTGCGCCCCGGCGTGCCGGGCCTTTCGGAGAATATCCGCGTCAAGTCCATTGTCGGGCGGTTCCTGGAACATGGCCGCATCATCTGCTTCGGCAATGGCCATGAGTTGCCGCACAAGGACGCCAAAGTGTATATTTCGTCGGCCGACTGGATGCCGCGCAATCTGGACCGCCGGGTGGAAACTCTGGTTCCCATCGAAAACCCCACCGTCCATCAACAAGTCCTTGACCAGATCATGGTGGCGCAACTGAAAGACCAGGCGCAAAGCTGGTATATGGAGGCGGACGGACGTTATGTCCGCGATTCGCATTCCGAGGACGCCGATGCTTTCTCCGCGCATACCTATTTCATGACCAACCCGTCGCTGTCGGGCCGCGGCCGCGCGCTCAAGATGCAGAATCAGGCGAAGCGCAAGAGTTGAGATGCCTGCTGTAACTGATGTGCGCACCGACTGGCAGAGCAAGGGCCAGGGCGCCAATGCAACCAAGCTGCGTGGCCCCGTGGCGATCGTCGATATCGGCTCCAATTCGGTGCGCCTGGTGGTCTATGAATCCCAGAGCCGGGTCGCCGCCACGCTGCAAAACGAAAAATCGATCTGCGCCATCGGCCGCGACATGGTCACCACCGGCCGCCTGCATGCCGAAGGCTGCACCGCCGCGCTGGAAGCCTTGTCGCGCTTTCGCATGATCGCCGACGGGCTCAAGGTCGAACAGCATGATGCGGTGGCGACGGCGGCGGCGCGTGACGCCAGCAATGGCGCGGAATTCATCCGCCGCGCCGAAGCCGCCTGGGGCCGCCCGATCCGAGTCCTGGCGGGCGAGGATGAGGCGCGCATCGCCGCCGAGGGTGTGGTGGCGGGCATTCCCGATGCCGACGGCCTGGTCGCCGATCTGGGCGGCGGCAGCCTGGACATGGTGCCGGTGCAGGACGGCCAGACCGGCGCGGCCTATACCTTGCCGATCGGTCCCCTGCGCTTGATGGACCAGAGCAAGGGCGATCCCGACAAGGCGCGCGACATCGTCGACAAGGGCCTGAAGAATATTCCCAACCTGTCCGCGCCCGCCTTGTACGCGGTGGGCGGCGCCTGGCGCAGCTTCGCCCGCATCGACATGGAGGAGCAGAATTATCCGCTCCATGTCCTGCAGCATTACACCATCCCGCGCGGCCGGGCCCTGCGCCTGTGCCGGCTGCTCGCGGGCCTGTCCAAGGACAGTGTGCGCAAGATCAAGGTCGTGTCCAAGCGCCGCGTGGAAAGCCTGCCTTACGGCGCGGTGGTTCTTGAGCGATTGCTGGAAGCGGGCGGCATCAAGGATGTGGTGATTTCGGCTTTCGGTTTGCGCGAAGGCTTGCTCTATGGGCGTCTGCCGCAGGAGGAGCGCGGCAAGGACCCGCTGGTGGAATTTGCCCGCGCCGCCAATGCCCGCACCGCCCGCGTGCCGGCGCATGCCCATGAGATGCTGTCCTGGACCTTGCCCTTGTTCGACAATGAGAGTGAGGAAATGGCGCGGATACGTGAAACCTCCGCTCTGTTCTCCGACATTGCCTGGCGGCGGCATCCCGACGACCGCGCCATCGGCGCATTCGGCCAGGTGCTGACCGCGCCTTTCGCCGGCGCCAGTCACCGCGCCCGCGCACTCATTGCCGCCAGCGTCTTTCACCGTTACTCCGGCGACGAGGATTTTCCGCAATCCATGGCGCTGGCGGGGCTGCTCGACAAGGACGATGAGAAGCGCGCCCTGGTACTGGGCCTGGCCTGGCGTTTTGCTTTCTCGCTTTCGGCTTCGGCGGCGGGCGAACTGGCCAACTATCGTCTGCGCATGACGCCGTCGAAGGTGATCCTGGAGGTTCCCACAAGGCGCGAAGCGATTGCGGGGGAACCGGTACAGAAACGGCTTGGCGAGTTGGCGGACGTGCTGGGTCGCAAGGGCGAAATCCTGGTTGGCTAGCGCGGTCTTTTTGGGTCGTGAGTTCGTCGCGCCGTCGCTCATGTACGTTTTCAGTACACATCGCTCGGCGCTCCTGCTCACGCCCCAAAAATCCTCGCGCTAGAGCCATTTTTCAGAAAAATGACAACAAGACCGGGCCAAAAGCCCCGAAATAACCCCTTTTTTCTGCTGCCCTTGCGCCCTGGCCCCCAAAGGGGCTTTAAAGGGTCCAAAGGCGTAGCCACATTAGGGGTTGCGCGGGAAACAAATCGGATTTTCAAGGGTCTAGGAGAGTCTCATGGGTAGCTTCGGCATCTGGCACATCCTGATATTGGCGGCGGTCGCGCTGGTGCTTTTCGGCGGCCGTGGCAAGGTCAGCGACCTGATGGGTGACTTCGGCAAGGGCATCAACAGCTTCAAAAAGGGTCTGTCCGAAAAGGATGATCCCAAAGTGATCAATGCCGAAGACACCAACAAGGACAAGACCACGGTCTGACC
>JADMIO010690393.1_pt1 | contig 22590 bp, 14 predicted proteins | sample 8958161 | NCBI WGS metagenome assembly JADMIO01 (sample SAMN16585339, study PRJNA669376) | soil metagenome | isolation source: Crop rotation soil | place: USA: Cullars Rotation, Alabama | collected 2011 | reverse complement strand
TTCCGGTATCGACGCGAATCATTCGGTATTCGCGGCTAATGCGAACGGCGCGCGCATTCGCGCGAGCGTCGATTTCACGGGCGAGAATCGCACCGACGATCCTTACGGACATGGCACTTACGTCGCCGCGGCAGTTGGCGGCGGCCCGGGCGCCGGAGCGGCCTACACCGGCATCGCTCCCGGTGTTTCGTTGCTGAACGTGCGCGTACTGAACAGCGCCGGCGTCGGGACGGTCGAAACCGTCCTCGCCGGACTCGACTGGGTCGCGGGACACGCGCGCGAGTACAACATCCGCATCGTCAATCTTAGTCTCGGGACGGACGCCGTCGAGTCATATAAATACGACGCCCTGTGCAATGCGGTCCGTGGCCTGGTGAATTCAGGTATCATGGTTTTGGCGGCCGCCGGCAATGAGGGGAAAAATTCTGCCGGTCAAAAAGTCTATGGCGCCATTCACTCGCCTGCTATCGAGCCCTCGGCGCTGACCGTCGGGGCTTCAAATACTTATCAAACTGACAGCCGGGCCGACGACGGCGTCGCTTCGTACAGTTCACGCGGTCCGACGCGCAGCTACTGGATCGACGACGATGGCGTTATCCATCATGACAATCTGCTCAAGCCGGATCTGGTAGCCCCGGGAAACAACCTCGTGTTTGCGCAGTCTTTGAACAACCTGCTCGTGACCCTGAATCCTTCCCTGAATGCCTCGCCCCTCGGCACGCTGCCGTCGAAGAAAATGATGACGATGAGCGGGACGTCGGTGTCGACTCCAATCGCAGCCGGCGCGGCGGCCCTGATGCTTCAGGTGAACCCAAAGCTGACGCCCAACATGGTCAAGGCTTTTATGGAATATTCCGCGCAAACCCTGAGTGGCTTCGGCACGCTGGAACAGGGTGCAGGCGAGTTGAATATTGAAGGAGCGATGAGAGTGGCGCTGGCAGTTCGCACTGACCTGGTATCGCCGGTTCCCGTCGGCTTGCCGTTATTGACGACTCCGGTGACTGCCTCTTCAAATTTCGCCGGCAGCACTTTCACGTGGAGCACCACGATCGTGCGGAAATTCAACACGATGTCGGGCCCGGGCCTGATTTCCCGCTTTCAAGGGCCGTATGCCACCGGCGGATTGCTCGGCGACGGGTTCCTCATTCCTGATGGATTGCTCATCAGCAAGGGAACGCTTTACCAGGGCGCGACGCAGTTGGTTGACGGCTCGTCTCTTTGGACGTCCAGTGGCTTCACGGCTGATGGTCTCATGATCTCTGACGACCCGCTCATCTCCGATGCGGTCGACATCTCCAGCCAGGCGATAACACTGGAAGGCCAGGTACTCGACAATCCGTTAATGCGTGGCTCGCGTACCGTTACAACTCCGGCCGTGTATGACGGCATACTTCTCAGCAGCGGCATTCAGCTCTCGACCGGTCAGTCGCTTGGCAACGGCTCGTTCATCAGCGGAAGCCAGTTAAGCGGCGATGGCATCCTCATGGGCGCGGGCGATCTAATCACGGCAGATGTAAGCATTTCCGACCACATAATGGTTTCCGACGGAATCATCTTCGGCGACGGAATCATCTTCGGCGACGGAATCATCTTCGGCGATGGGATCATCTTCGGCGACGGGATCATTTTCGCCGACGGAATCATCTTCGGCGACGGAATCATTTTCGGCGATGGAATCATCTTCGGCGATTAACGACGTGCGGCACCCAATAACCTTAAATCTCAATCGTAGGAAACCTTATGTCCCAGCTTGGAAAGTACTGTAGATCTTATCAACTCTCCCGACTCCGTCAGTTCCCGGGCTGGACGGAAAAGGCAGAAAACGCCAGACGAATCAAAGCCGAGATCGATGGTGAAACTGTCGACATCGCGAGAGAGTTAACCGACGCGGATTATGTTTATTTGCACGGTGACTTCACCGTCACCGACGGGATCTTCATCGACGAAAACATCATCTTCAGCGACGTGACGCCAGAATGGATAGAGTTTTGTCGCGAAGTTCTCGGCCATGTGGCCCGCGTCAACGGCAGTTGACTCAACGCCGGAGGCGTTCGCCAGTTTCAGTCCCCAATCCCACCCACGCCCGTGGGTGGGATTGGTCCTTTCTACAACACCCTTAACGAAATGGTACGATTCGTCGATCCGCCACGGAGTTTCATACTGAAAGACGGAGGAACAATTGTTGACCAGAGACCGCGTATTGAAGGACATCAGTCTGCTTCCCTCCTATGATCTCGCGTCACTCTCGGAGGTTCGGTATCAGGTTTTAATTGCTTCCCTTCTCTCATTCTTGCTTTGTCTTTACAGTTTTTATTTTCGCACCTTCCAGGTAACAGAACATTTCCACTTATTAGGAGATCAGGTTCGCGACTGGAATTGGGCAATGAAGAGTTTTAGTGAATTGCCACGTGTCGGAACGCCGACAAGCCAGGGCGGATATTGCCTCGGGCCGATCTTTTATTGGACCTTGTGGTTTATCAGAATCACTATTGGACCATTCTACGAGAACCTCCCACACGCCGGCGGCATCGGCCTCGCCGCCATCCACTCGATCGCGGACGGAATCCTCCTGCTTGCGATTCTCAAGCGAGGTATTCCTATCATAGCGTCCGTCGCGATCATGCTGCTGTTTGTTTCCTCACCCTTTGAAGCATCGCTATCGGGCACTATCTGGAATCCCGGACTCGCGGTGTCGTTCGTAGAAGTGGCCACGGCATTATTTCTACTAATTCCAGACTCGCGTTGGCAGTTGAAGACGTTGGCGACGTCGACGGCGGCATGGCTGGCGGTGCAATGTCACACTCAGGCTATTTTCTTCGCGCTGCCATTGCTGGTCTATCTCATAGTGGAACCGTGGATCGTCGCGGGACCGCGGCCGGCTCTCAAACGCCTTCTGATAATCATCGCCGTGATCGGCGTGCTGCAAATTCCATACGTGACGGAGATCAACAAACACCACGACATTTCTCAAGAGCAAATAGGCATCGTCGCCACGAGTTTCACTAAACCGTCGTTACACCCTTACGCCAGTTTTACTGCTCTCGTGGACGCGTTGGCAGAGTTGTTTGGACCACATTTGTCGCGGATCGTAGTGATTGGTTTGATCCTCGTAGCCGGCGCGTCACTCGCATTTGCGTACCGAACGTATCATGCGGTCCTCGCGATCGGGCTGCTACCTTTATTTCTGGTTTGGCTGGGATACAGCTTTCTGTCGGTCGGCACACTCTATACCTACTGGTACATGAATCTGATGCCGGCGTTCGTGCTACTAATACTCTTCGGTTTTCTCAAGGGCCCTTTCCCACTGGTTAGTAAAGTTTCTCCGCTACTGGGCGCCTTCATGTTGTTACTGGCGCTTGCGTCACAACCGTCTCGACTGGCAACGCGAGCTCATTCGACCAGTTATCCTTATTACGCCGCCATGGTTCGGGGCGCGAAAGAGATTGTTCGTAACGGCACCCCGGTGCGTTCCGTGATACCTCCCAGTTACTCCAGTAAAGTCGAGCCCGCTTACCTCGTCCAGTGGCTCGGCGGCCGGGTTGAGCCGTCAGCCGGCTTAATCGCGATTATTGGAGAAGACGGCGCCGTCACTTATCAGAAAGCCGCTGACGAACAATCCAAATAGCATCCTCTCGTGAAAACAGGAGATAACTCCTGCGATCCACGCGTGAAAACACTCTCGCCCGCCAGACGCCTGACGAATATCATTCACGGGTAAAGGATGTGGCATGAAAACTTTAGAGTTCGTACAAGATACATCATTAGCAGATAACGACGTCGACGAAACTGTGACGCAACTCGAGGCGGATCTAACCGGCGAGCGCGAACGGCGCCTGAGATTGTTAGCCGAATTTGATAACTACCGCCGCCGGACAAAGGGGGAACGCGCTCTCGCCGAAGAGTCCGGCAAACGCGAAGTTCTGCTTGGAGTGCTCGACGTGATCGACGACTTCGACCGCGCGCTTCTGCACATCGGCGAACGATCAGATGCGGTCGCCGACGGTCTCCGATTGATCCGCCAGCGACTCAACGATCTACTCGAGACGCACGGCGTCAAAGCATTTGAAAGTGAAGGCGAAGCTTTTGACCCGGAAATTCACGAGGCGATGGCTGTGATCGAAGGCAATGACGAAGAATCCGGCACAGTTTACAGCGAACATCGACGAGGCTATTTGATGAACGGCAAACTGCTGCGTCCCGCACGCGTCGCCGTGATGAGGTAATCGTTTAGCCTATTTGAACGGAAAGCATCGAGACTGATCCGCCGTCGAAGCCTTCCGTCGGAAAGCTGATCTGCTCGCCCGGCCGGAGTTGAGCGATCACGTAAAGGAGAGGCAAATAGTGGTCGGGTGTGGGAACGGATAAGGTGGCGTCACGTCCTAACGTCTCGTAAGCAATGAGCGGATCGTGTATGCCTGAAAGCAGTAGTTCGCGTGCTCGTTCTTCAAAGCGCACCGCCCAGTCGAGCGGCTCGACAGGATGGCGCCCCCAAGCATAAGCATGCAGGTTGTGTACGAGGTTGCCGCTGCCGGCGATGAGCACTCCTTCATCACGCAAGCTGGAGAGTTGCTTCGCGAGTTCGTAGTGAAACTCCGCCGGCTGCGTGTCGTCGATACTGAGTTGGATAACGGGCACGTCGGCTTCGGGAAAGACGTGACAGAGCACGGACCACGTTCCGTGATCGAGGCCCCAGCGCGTGTCTAATTCGACACGCACGGGCGCGAGCAAGTCTTTGACGCGATTCGCCAGCTCCGGATCGCCCGGCGCCGGATACTGGACCTCGTAAAGCTCGCGCGGGAAACCGCCGAAGTCGTGAATCGTCCGTGGTCGCGCTTGCGCGGTCACCAGCGTCGCCGGTAAGTACCAGTGCGCCGAGACGCAGATAATCGACTTCGGCCTGGGAATACCATTGCCGATAGCCGCCCACGCATTGGTCCAGGCGTTACGCTGTACCGCGTTCATCGGGTTGCCGTGTCCGAAGAAAATGGCAGGCATTGGCGTTGGCATGTTAGTCCTCCTCGCTCGATTCGACGTCGGTCAGGCGTTTCACATTTGCGAAGTTGTTGGAAACAAGTGAAACTGGAGCAACGCACACATTATAGAGGTTCCGGCGAGTCCTGAATAAACACGGAGGAGTCTGCGGGTCATGTCTACCATCAGCGAAACATTTCTTCCCGGCGTCGGCCGCAAATTTCAAGTTGAGACAACCAGCGGCGATCGACTGGTGATAGTCATTCACGACGATGGGACGCGTGAGCTGTACCATTTCACCCGGCGCAACATGGATCGGCCGGTGTCTGTCCTGCAACTGACTGACGGCGAGGCGCGGCAGATCGCGGGCATCGTCGGCGGATTGACTTACGTGCCGCGCAGCCTGCCGATTGCTGAGGTTGTCCTGGAAGATCTGGTGCTCGAGTGGTTCCGGATCGACCCGGACGCGGCCTGTATCGGCAAAACTATTCGCGAGCTCCAGGTCCGCACCCGCACCGGGGCCTCCATCGTATCGATTATCGAACCGGATCAGACGAAGCGCACTAACCCGGAAGCCCAGACCGTTCTCAACGCCGGCGCGACCCTAATCGTTGCCGGCGACCGGCGTTCGATCGACGCTCTCAAACGCCTGCTGAGCACGGGAAGAGGGGCCTGAACGGATGGATCACGTCGTCCTGGAAATCGGATTGGCGCTCGCGCTCATGGCATTTGCCGTTTCGCTGGCCCAGAAACTCGGCTTATCAAACGTGCCGTTCCTGATTCTGATCGGCATGGCGGTCGGGCCTCACGCTCCGCAGATCGGCGTGTTCGACTTTCGCTTCATTGAAACCCAACCGCTCATCACGTTCATGGGGCGAATGGGGGTGCTGTTTCTGCTCTTCTATCTTGGTCTGGAATCGAACGTCACCCGCTTGATCCAGGCGGGCCGATCGATTTTAGCCGGCGGCTCGCTTTACATCGGGATCAACTTCACCGTGGGCTTCTCGTTTGGTTATTTCGCGGGCTTTCCGCTGCGCGAGACACTCATCATTGCCGGTCTCACTACTGTTTCCTCGAGTGCAATCGTAGCCAAGATTCTGTTTGACTACAGGCGCACGGCCAATCGTGAAACCGAATTGATCCTCGGCATTACGATGTTCGAAGACGTGTTCCTCGCGATCTATCTCTCGCTCATCTCCGGCATCATCCTGAGCGGGGCGAGCTCGTTTGCGGGAGTCGCCTCGTCAGGTGCGATTGCGCTCGGCTTCATCATCGGTCTGATGGTCCTCGGCCGTTGGGCCAGACCACTCTTGAACCGGCTGTTTCGGATCTCTTCGAATGAAGTCTTCGTCGTGGTGATCTTCGCGTGCTTGTTTTTGCTAGCCGGTCTCGGCGAGACGATTCACGTGGCAGAGTCGATCGGCGCGCTGCTGCTCGGCTTGATATTGGGTGAGACTGAACACAGCGAACGCATGGAACGGCTGATCGTACCCTTTCGTGATTCGTTCGGCGCGATCTTCTTCTTCGGTTTTGGTCTGTCAATCGATCCGTTTAGCCTCGGTGGCGCCGCGTGGCTGGCCGTGACCGCGGCCCTGCTTTCACTTGCGGGAGTCATAGTCGCGGGAATGATCGTGGGCGCACGCGCGAAGCTCTCACCCGTCGGATCACTCAACACGTCATTCACGCTGCTCGCGCGTGGCGAGTTTTCCATCATCATCGTCAACCTCGCGATCGCCGGCGGTTTGATGAGTGTGTTGCAGCCGTTTGCGGCGTTGTATGTGCTGATTCTCGCCAGCGCTTCGCCACTCCTGGCGAAAGAGTCTGATCGCATCTACGGGTTGTCATTGAGGTTGGCCGGTCGACTCAAGAAGCTATTCGGCCCGCGCAGGAAGAAGGAAAGGCCGGAAGAAGAGGTCGAAGAAGCATAATGCTCGCGGTTAATCCAATCCTCGGATAGAATCCCGTTTGATCTTTCGGACAAAGTTAACCCAGCTTCAAACAAAAGGACGCCTCATGAATACTCCCACAATCGTTTTGCTGATCCTGCTCGTCTTCTCTAACACGCTACCTTCAACACGACACACGCAGTCGGTGCGGCCGGCATCTGAAAAGGACTTTGCTGCCGCTTACGATGCGAAAATCCGTAAAACGCTGGCGGCGTTTCCCGATCTGCCGGGCATCGCGATCGTCGTGATCAAGGACGACCAGCCGATCTTTGTCCGCGCGTACGGGATGGCGGATAAAGAAGCCGGCATCAAAGCCGATGCCGATACGCTTTTTTATACCGGCTCGTCTACCAAGTCTTTTACCGCGCTCGCCGCCGCGCTGCTCGATCAGGAAGGCAAGATAAAACTCGCCGACCCGGTGACGAAATATACGCCCGGCATTCGCTTCAAAAATGAGATACCAGACAAGGTCAAGATCCGAGACCTCCTCACGCACACGAGCGGCCTGCGCAACACCGCACTGATCAACCGTCTCGCGTTTACGGGTCAGATAGACCAGGCGGAGATCGATCACGTCCTTGCCGAAGGCACCACGTTTAATGACGCGAACTTCGGCAAGTACAACTACACAAACCTCGGCTACAACATCTACGGGCTCGCGCTGCAGTATCACTTGCACACGAAATGGCAGGACCTGCTGCAAGAGCGCATCTTCACTCCCGCAGGTTTGAAACACACGACTGCATACGTTTCGAAAGCGCGCGCCAAAAAGTTCAAGATCGTCGCGCCTTATGTCATTTCCACCGATGGACCAGAGGCCGGCAAGATGGTCCGCAGCGGGTTGGAAAAGATTGACGAGAACATGCAATCCGCCGGTGGGATCTTCATGAGTATTTCGGACCTCGGCCGCTGGCTCAGTCTGAACATGAACGGGGGTAAACTCGACGGCAAACAGGCGGTGCCGGCCGAGGTTATCCGCGCAGTGCAAACAGGCTACACAAAGAGCACGCGGAACGAGCCGCCCTTCTCGGGCGACGGCGAATACGGGCTCGGTTGGCAAATCGGCAAGTATCGCAACGAAAAGGTGGTCTATCATCACGGCGGCTATCCCGGTTACCGCACGCATGTCTCATTTTTGCCCGAGAAAAAGATCGGCGTCGGCGTCATGGTGAATAACGATGCGCTTGGTGGACGGCTGGCAGACATGCTCGCCGCATACGCGTATGACTGGTGGCTGCAGACGGAGAATTTTGAAGCCGATTACGCCAAACAACTGCAGGACACCGTGACCGCCTATGAGAAGCGAACGCAGGGTATTGCTGCTGAAGCCGCAGAGCGCGCCAGGAGAGAGTGGCAACTTACAAAACCGTTTACTGACTACGCCGGTAAGTATCGCAACGATCTCCTGGGCACGATCGAGATTGTGGCCAAAGAAAAGGCGCTCGCCGTGCACATGGGCGCGATGAATACAGTCGCCACGCCTTTCACGCAAAAGGACACGATTCGCGTCGTGATGCAGCCCGGCGGAAACGGTGAGGTAATCGGCTTCGTTGCGGACGCCGACGGAAAGATCAGCGCAATGACGTACGGCGGCTTCACTTTTACCAGGCTTGCACAATAGCAATTGTAGGGGTGGCCCTCCGTGGCCACCCGTTGTCCGATACTCGCGCCTTTACTCCCGCACGGCTAGCCACGGAGGGCCACCCTACAGTTATTGAAATGAAGCTCCGCGTAGTCTTACTACTAATCTTCTCCGTCCTATTACTCGCGCGAGCGGAGCCCAATCGTACTCAAGCGCCGCTAGTCTTCAAGCACGTCACCATCGTCGACGTTACCGGGGCGGCGCCCAGGCATGACACCACGGTCGTGATCAACGGCGACCGCATCTCGGCAATCGGGGACAATGTCTCAGTGCCGGCCGATGCGCAGGTGGTGGACGCCAGCGGTAAGTTCCTCATCCCCGGCTTGTGGGACATGCACGTCCATTGGTACGTGAGAAATACGTTCACTCTCTTTATCGCCAACGGCGTGACGGGTGTGCGGCAGATGTTCGGCAACTCGGATCTGTTGCGCTGGCGCGAACAGATCGCCAAAGGCTCGCTGCTCGGTCCGCGCATGGTTGTTGCCAGTCCGATCGTCGATGGACCAGAACCCATCTGGCCCAATTCGATCGCGGTGCGCAACGAAGACGAAGGTCGCAAGGCCGTCAGAAGGGTTAAGCAGTGGGGCGCAGATTTTGTGAAAGTCTATGCGCTCCTGCCGCGCGACGCCTACTTCGGTATCGCGGATGAAGCGAAGCAGCAAGGCATGACTTTCGCCGGCCACGTTCCCAGCTCGGTGTCTCCCGCAGAAGCCTCGGATGCGGGACAGAAGAGCATCGAGCACCTAACCGGAATCCTGATCGCCTGTTCCGGCAAAGAGACCGAGTTAAGAGACAAACTGGTGAAAGCAGATTCGCCCGAAGCGCGCGGCCGGGTGCAAACAACAGCGCTCGAAACTTACGACGATAAGAAAGCGGCTGACCTAATCGCCCACTTCGTTAAGAACCAGACCTGGCAGTGTCCGACGCTGACCGTCCTGCGCAGCAATGCATATCTCGAAGATGAAGACTTTCGCAGGGATGGCCGTCTCAAATACATCCCCCGACTACTCCAGCAAAGGTGGAACTTCCGTGTAGCAAATCACGATAGCGCCATCACGAAGAGAGTCCTTCAAAAACAATTCGAGCTCGTGGGAGCGATGCAGAAAGCCGGTGTGCCAATCCTCGCCGGAACAGATACGGGCAATCCGTTCTGTTTCCCCGGCTTCAGCTTGCACGAAGAACTCGCCCTCCTGGTCATCGCCGGATTAACTCCGCTCGAAGCCTTGCGCTCGGCAACCCTCAATCCCGCAAAGTTTTTTGGCCTCGAGCAAACGCTGGGGACAGTCGAACCGGGAAAGATCGCCGACCTGGTTCTGCTTGACGCCAATCCGCTCGTCGACATTCGCAACACGCAAAGAATCAACGCCGTCGTCTCAAACGGACGGCTTTTCGATCGCAAGGTTTTGGACCAGATGCTGCACGAAGCGGAAGGCGCGGCTAACCGTTAGCGAGTCATTCTTTCGGCCCAACGTTATGCAAAAGTGAATTTTGTGTTTATCATGTCTCCCTTTGCCGTCTCCCAACCGCAGGCAAAAGACTAATTCGTAACTATAAGAAGGACCCAGATGCGCGTTTTTGTATTGATAATCATATTGAGTGCGCTGTGCGCGCCGTCGTTGGCCCAAACTTGCTCGGTCCCCGGTTTTACCCAACCGCCTGTTTATCCCGTCGGGGCTGACATACGTTCGGTTGCAACCGCCGACTTCGACGGCGATGGACGCCCGGATCTCGCCGTAGCAGACGTCGAGTCCTCGACTGTGACAGTGGTCTTAAAGGCAGGTACGGGCAAGCCCGGGATTGTTAACAACTACCCGGTTGGAACTTTTCCGCTGGGTGTCGCCACCGGCGATTTTACCGGCGATGGGAAGCCCGACATCGTCTCAACCAGCAACTCCAACAACACTATCTGGCTACTTCGCAATAACGGCTCCGGTGCATTCACAGCGAGCGGCATCTTCAACGTTGGTGCTGGCCCAGTAGGAATAGCAGCCGGCGATTTCAACAAGAATGGCGCCCTTGACGTTGCAGTTGCCGTGGGCGCCGGCGTGAATATCCTGCTGGGCAATGGTAATGGAGGCTTTAGCGCGCCCACACTTCTCCTGGGCTCGGGGGCTCAGATTATTACCGCTGACCTTAACAACGACGGAAAACTCGATATTGCAACCAACGGTCAAACCCTCCTCGGAAATGGCGCGGGTCAATTTTCTACCGGCAGTTGCGCACCGCCACCATCGCCTTCAGGAGGATTTGCCGCAGGCGACGTTAACGATGACGGAATACTTGATTTCGTGGGAGCAAATGTTCTCTCCGGAACGCTTCAAATTCAGCTCGTCGGTAACGGAGGTGGATGCCTGGGTGTACCGACGAGTATCGACGTGCTGAATTTTGGTCGCCCCAGGTTCGCGGCTTTAGGGGACCTGAATAACGACGGAAAGCTCGACATCGTCGCGGGCGCAACCGTGCTGCTGAATAACGGCGGTGGCGTCTTTGGACCACCGTTCGCATACGGATTGGGCAGCCTCGGCGCCGACCCCGGCGCAAACACGGTCATCGCCGACTTCAACGGCGACTCAATTCTCGACATCGCCTCAGCTTCAAAAGGTTTAGCCGGAATATTGTTCGGCAACGGCGCCGGTGGTTTTAAATATGCTGTTGGTCCAACAGAACGCGGTGTCTTTGGCTTTGCGCGGGCGGATCTGAATAACGATGGTAAGCAAGACGTCGTGGCGATGAGTAAAGGTGACTTTGTCGTCATGCTCGGCGACGGCGCCGGAAACCTCAGTACGCCTGCAATCGTCACTCTACCCAACTCATCATCGTTCGTGGGCCCTGTAATCGCCGATTTCAATGGCGATAATAAGTTGGATGTCGCAGTTGTCGATGCAACTCACAACGGACCTGGCGGCCGACCGCGGTTCCATGTGGCTTTTGGTGATGGGCTGGGCGGCTTCGGCTCAATAGTCTCGACGAGCTTCGATGGTGACGAACCATTCTCCGTAAATGGGGGAGATCTGAACGGCGACGGCAAAACAGATCTGGTGACAGTGAATCGCGGCGGCGGAAACAACCTCGAGGGCGCCATCTCGATCGCACTGTCAGATGGCGCCGGACACTTTACGATGCAACCCGACCCTTCTGTCAGGACTCCGTCAAATCCCGTTGGCATCGCTTTCGCGGATTTCAACAAAGACGGCAAGATGGATCTTGCGGTTCCCAGTGGTTTTGGATTCAGTATTCTGCTGGGTAACGGAGCGGGCGGATTTGCACCGCGAATTCACACTACGACGGCCAACTCAAGCTCACTTCGCTCAGCCGATTTCAATGGCGATGGTAACGTCGACCTCGCGATGGTTTCCGAGGAATTTAATGGAAAGATCTCGGTGGTGCTCGGAGACGGCACGGGCGGCTTTGGCGCACCACTGCAGTTTACTTTTGGTAATTTTCCGTCTGATTTAGCCGTGGCGGATTTCAACAATGACGGCAAAACCGATGTGGCAGTGTTAATCGGACAGCAGGACCCATCTCCGAACCCGGTCAGATCAAACGTTGTGTTGATGCTGGGCGACGGCACGGGTGGATTTGGTCCGCCGTTCACCATGCCCACCGAACGAGCGGCAGCGCGCATCATTACTGCTGATCTTAACGGCGATGCCCGGCCGGATATCATCACCGCTAGCCAGACATTCAACAATCTGACGGTAGGGCTTAACACCTGTGGTGTGCCTCCTATGTTTACGATTTCCGGAGTGGTCACAAACGGAGGCGGCCAGGGCATCGGCGATGTGGCCATGGTACTGCTAAGTGATGTGGTGGCGCCGCAGATCGTTTTGACATCCGGAAACGGCAGCTACGCTTTTACTTATGCGGGCGGTAGTCACAACCTCAAGGTGATTCCAACGAAGTCAGGATTTTCCTTCAACCCACTGGCGATAATATTCACGTCCACCAGCAGCGTTGACGGCGATAAGACAGCCTCATTCACCGGCACGCCGGCTGCGACGCCGCCGGCGGGACAAATACCGATTCTGCTGACGCGCGAAGACTCGCAAAAGGCCCTCGCGCTGGATTCGGTTACGTTTGCGAGTGAGCCTTTTGCGGTCACCAACGAACACAATTTCAGCGCCGACCAGCGCACTCGCGTCATCCTGTTTGCGATGAACGTGGATCTCGGCCCGGGTGAGACCACTTCAGTAATCGAAGCTCAAGCCGAAGTTTCGGGAGGCCAGACTTTCCCGCTCACGATTGAGCAATTCGGCTCGGTGCCGAATTTCCCGTGGCTCAAACAGATCACCGTGAAGTTGCCGACGGAGGTAGCGGGCAGCGGCGAGATACATGTTACGGTAAAAGTACGTGGCACCGCCGGAAACACGGTGACTTTGAAAGTAACGCCCTGATTTTCTCTGCGTCCTCGGCGTATCTCTGTGTTCTCTGCGTTAACCGCAAACTTAAACGCAGAGGACGCAGAGATACGCAGAGGGCCGCAGAGAAGAATCCGACCTTTACTCCACCGCGATCCATTCCAGACTCGCGGGGAATAGTTTCTTTTCCGGATCTATCGTTACGACATAAGCGCCCAGGGCTCCGATACGACGGTTTGGACCAAAGGTGATCTTTGGCATCAGACCCGTGTCGTACTCGTAGAGTCCTTCGAGCGTGGTGATCAGGCGCTCGCGGCTGAGGTCTTTGCCGCAGAGCTCGAGGGCGTGGACCAGGATCTTCGCGGCCGCCAGCGCCGAAGCCTGGGCCGCGGCGTGCGTCGATTGCAGCTTGTTTCGTTGTAGCAGCGTGCTGTATTCAGCAGCCCCGGCGGCGGAAACATCGGCGGGAACGGTCGGGACCGCCAGGAAGATCTTGTCTTTCATGCGCATCGTCACGGCGTCGCCGATGTTTTTGCCGACGAGCGTTCCCAGCACGTATAGCGACGGTGTCCAATCAACCTTATCTGCGCTCTGTAACATCGCCGTCGCCTCAATACCCGAGCCGACGAAGAAGACGGTGTCGATTCCCTTCTCCTTCAACCCGGCCACATACTTCGAGGCATTGAATCCATCCGGCGCGTAGTAGGTTGTCAGCACCGACTTCAAACCAACTTTTTTCGCCTGCTCTGCGATACTCGCGACGATGCTGCGATTGAATTCAGCGTCGGGCGAAACAATCGCCACGCGTGCATTCGCTGCGTCGGTCTTCCGCGCCGCGAACGTGGCGAGCGCGCGAGCCTGCTCTTTGAGTCCCGGCAGCAGGTAGAAGATGTAGCGATTGACCGGCGCTCCTCTTTGCGGCATCAGGGTTGATGGACCAATGAACGGGACTTCCTTTTCCTGCGTCAACGCGGCCGCACCATCTTCCGCGCCGGCACTGAGACCGCCGACGATCGCAAACACCTGTTCTTCGTCGACGAGGCGCTTCATGTTTGCCACTGTCGTTTTCGCATCGCCATTCAAAACGCGCAGCTCGATCTTGCGGTTGTAGATGCCGCCGCGACTGTTGATCTCGGCAAAGTACGCCTGCAAAACGTCGCCCATTGATTGGGCCAAACCATTGAGCGCAGTCTTTTCAGGCAGCACCGTACCGAGCACGATCGACGTGTCGTTCACACCCGGATCGGTATCAGTCTCGATCCGTTTGAGATACGCGATCAGGTTGGCCATGTCTTCCTGCGACATGCGGTAGGTCGGCATCGCGACGGCCAGTTTGTTGCCGGCCGGATCCAAACCGGCAGTCAACATGCGCACAAACGAGGTTTCGGAAAACGCCGGGTGTTTGCGGCCGCCTTCATCGGTGTGGCCGTAAGGCTTGGTGAGATGTGACCACGTCAGCGGTCCGGCGGTGACGCCGCCCTCGGTTATTCCCTGCGCTTTGAGGCCATGACAACCAGCACACGTAAGGGTCGAGGCAGGCACATCGATCTCGCCCATCAGCGCGGTGATCTCCTGCCCCGAGGCGCTTTCGCCGCGCAGGTAAAATGCTTTGCCGCGCTTTTCCTGAAGGGTGAGCTCGTGACGCGCATTCTGTGAATGAACGGCTGCTGGACCATGCAGGACCAGGAAGCCGGCGACGGCGAGGAGAAGAATAAGGGTGAGTCTGATCATCATGATTACCGATCGGCGATCACGTCTTCGAGGATCCGGATCAACTCTTCGGACTTTGCGAGACCGAAGGCTTTCTTCCAGAGTCCTTTCGGTTCGTTGCCGATGATGAAGATGCTCGTATGATTGTCTTTGGTCTCGACGTACTGGCCCAACTTGTAGAGCGCCCAGTCGACGTTCTCTTTCTTGCCAGTCAGAAACATCCAGCCGGGGCGGGCGTGAAAACGACGGCCGTATTCCTTCAGTCTTGTCGGCGTGTCAGTCTCAGGATCGACCGTGATCGAAACGAGGAACACATCCTTTCCCAGACGATCTCCGAGCGCGTCCTGCATCTTCTCGAAGTTGCGGTTCATCGGCGGGCAGATGTTGGTGCACGTCGTGAAGAAGGTGTTGATAACTACGATCTTGTTCTTCAAGACGTCGCTGTAAAAGTGCAGTTTCTGACCGTCCTGATCGACAAGCTCGACGTCTGAAAAGTATTTCTCCGCTGCTGAACGTTCCTGGCCGAGAGCCATCGTCGCAGCGAACAGAACAAATAGGATGACGCTGAGTAGCTTCATGGCTTTGCCTCCTCGTTCGCAGTCTCATCAACTTTCCCGGCCATTACGTCGAGGATCAGTCCCACGATCTGACCTGTTTTTGCCAGACCATACGTGCGTGTCCAGACGCCTTTAGCGTCGTTGCCGATGATCATCGCGGGAGTGTGATCCTCACGTTTCGAGACAGCCGCGCCCAGCGCGTTCAGCAATTTGTCGATCTCCTGCTTGTTGCCGGTGACGAAGGTCCAACCGGCGCCGGCTTTGAACTTCGCGCCCCAGGCTTTGAGTCGCTCTGGAGTGTCCGTTAGCGGATCGACGCTGATCGAGATGAAGTGGACGTCTTTATCTCCGATTTCTTTTTGCACGCGCGCGAAGGTGGCGGCGAGTGGCGGGCAGATAGTGGTGCAGTTCGTGAAGATGAAGTTGATCGCGACTGTTTTGTCTTTGATGAGATCGCGGTAGAAATGAAGCGCGTTGCCGTCCTGGTCCAATACTTCCACGTCCGGGATCATCAGCTTGCGACCGGACGCGTATGTTGGAGTTGTGACTGGCGCGGTGGTCTCTGTTTTCGTTATCCGCAGGTCCATTTTGCATTTTGGACACTGGCCAGGTTTATTCGACTTAACCTCGGGATGCATGGGACACGAGTAAGAATTCATTCGGACCGCATGGGAATAGAGTTTACCCGGCGCTGCCGCGCTCGGCTCTGTTACTGCGTGCAGCATCAGGTAAGGAAGATCTTTGTACCTCACGCCCATCGAGGCGGATTCAAAGAACACCATGTAGACGCCGGATTCCGGCACGTTGATCTTGATCTCATACATGCCGTTGCCGACGGACGTGGCGAAGTCGCGACGTTGCCAGGCGCCCGCGCTCATGAACGTCAACACGCGCACGTCTTTCAGGTCTGACTTCGGAGTGCCCGTCGCCGTATCCGTGAGCTTGAAGCGGAAGGTGAAGTCTTTGCCCACCGGCATCGTCATCTCTTTCAGTTGGTGCTCGATGCGAAGCGCGACAGACTTTTGCTCCTTTAACGAAGGATTCGCAGCGGCGCTTAGATCGAAACAGTGAGACACGCGCGGAGAATCATTCAGGAAAGCGACGTCGTAATGTCCGCTCGCGGGCAACTTGATCGTGGTGGAATAAATGCCGGGCTTGATCTCGCGCAAGCTGCGATCGACGACTAAGGCTGCCAGCGGCTCGCGGCGATAGTTCTGGAAGTTGCCCATCGGCGCCGCCATGCCTTCCGTGTAGTAATAGAGACTCTTATCGACCGGGTTCGCGAGAATGACCGAGTTTCCTTCCGGCGCAAGCACGATCGGATCCTTTACGCGGCGCAGCCTGCCCGCCGGGGAAATCTGTAATGTCAACTTCCTTCTCAATCGTTGCGAGCCGCAGCATCGAGACAGTCTCGGTGTCGAGCGACCTCACGAAAGCAAACGTTTCGCTGAAGATGATTTGATCCGGGGCCTTGCCGATCTTCACTTCATGAAGCATGCGATTCGACGCCGCATCGAAGATGTTGACGGTGCTCTCTTTCGTGTTGAGCACGAAGCCGTAGCGGCCGCCGGGAGCAAACCGGATCGAGCGCGCGCCTGGTTTAGTCTGCAGACGCGCAGTCACCTGCTGTTTCTGCTCGTCGATCACCGTGATGCTGCCATCGCTTTCGCTCGCCACGTAGATCGCTTTGCTCAAGTCAGACAAAGCCAGCGACGCTGGTCCTGGACCAACTTTGACGTCGCTCACCTTTTCGAGCTTTTGCACGTCGACGACTGAGACGGTTTCGTTTTCGCGATTCGATACGAAGGCGAAGCGACTGTCGCTGCTGATGACGATGTCGTGTCCGCCGGCTCCGGTCGCGATCTTTGCTGCGACTTTCAGCGTTGCCGGATCGATAACCGTCACCCCGCCGTCATTTGCAACCCAGATGTAGTGCTGGTCGGGCTGCGTGGTGAGGCGCGCCGGAGTTGCGCCGACGTCGACGTAATCAATGACCTTCCAGCTTCGCGTGGTGATTACCGCGACCTGGTTGACGGCGGGCAGCGTGACGAAGAGCAATTCGCCGTCGCGCGTGAGGAGCCAGTCTTCGCCCGGGCTCTTCAGCATCACGAGCGTGAGGAGTTTGCTGCCGCCGAAGCCTAACAGCGGATCGATTACTGAAATGTCCGGAGTCTTATTCAAAGCGAGGATGTAGTAGGAATTGAGATCGACGTCAGGGCGGGCGCGCATGCTGCCGGCTAAATACGATTGGATCTTTTCGCGGCACTGGGCCAGCTCGGGCGCCTTGTCACCGTCGCGCATGCTGATCCAGGCGGACAGGCCCAGGCCTTTCACGGGCGTGCCGCTGGTGGTGTCTGTGACTTTGAATCTGACGGCAACGTCTTCGGCGGCGCGTATTGAATTGACATTTTGGACCAGGGGTTCGGCAGTGAACTCGATCGCGACCCCCTGCTCGACGATCTTCTGTGTTTGAATTGTCTTTTTATTTGGTTCCTGTCCGAGAACTGTGGTTGCGAGAAAGATTAAAACTAAGCTTAGGATGTTTCGGTGGGCCATTGTCGCACTCCTCTTCGAATAGTTGACTTGGGCTGTGCAAGCCTTGTGCCTACAGGTTTTGTTGGGGTAATGGGCCTGAAGCTGGGGAAATTTACGATTAGTTAAGAAAAATCTCTCACGCAAAGACGCAAAGGACGCAAAGGCGCAAAGGCGCGCCCGAAGCATTTGACCGCCTTTGCGTCTTTGCGTCCTTTGCGCCTTTGCGTGAAAAATCTATTTGAGCGCGACGGGGCTCGAGGCTGAGCCGCCGAAACTACTGCGCACCGTTATGTTCTCCGGGTACGTGGGCCAGGATAGTGCGGCGCTGAAGCGCCCACTACCGGTATTCTTCAACGTGCCGATGAGAGCGCCGCTGGTGGTAACGTATACACGCAGCGTCGCCGAGGGCTCTGTACCAGTCGCGTCGACGCGCAAACTACCTTTAGACCGCTGATACTCAGCTCGCTGAATTCTGATGGTATCCAGCACCGGCTTGGGAGTTGGCGTTGGAGTCGGTGTCGGTGTTGCAACCGGTGTAGGCGTCGGTGTCGGTGTTACAGCCGGGGTTGGTGTTGGCGTCGGGAACGGCACGATATCTCCAATCCGCACGACAAACGCATCATCGTGATTCTGGAGCCCACCGCCATTATTCACCTGCAACGGATTCCGGGTCGGGAAATCCGCCGACGAAGTGTCGCCGGTGACAAAAACGTCGCTCCCTTTGCACGCAATGCCGCGGCCCTCATCAGTTAAATTTCCACCGAGAAACGTCGAATAGACCAGCCCCGAGCCTGCGGCATTGAGTTTCGTCACGAACGCATCAGTCGACCCGCCCCCATACGCAAACTGGATCGCGTTACCGATCGGAAAGTTAGTTGATGCCGTGTCGCCCGTGATGCAGGCATTGCCCGCATCGTCGAGCGCGATGGCCCACCCGCGGTCGACACCCGCAGTCCCGCCCAGGTAAGTCGAATACACGAGGGCCGAACCTTTGGCGTTCAACTTCGTGACGAAAGCATCGTAGCTGCCCTTCGTTTGAAACGCGCCCGCAGTTACGGGAAAGCCTTCGTAGGCGGAGGTAAATGGACTGTCGAACGACTCGGTAATGCCCGTGACATAAGCACTGCCGTTAATGTCGACTGCAATTCCCTGACCTTGCTCACGGCCTGCGCCGCCGAGGAACGTCGAGTAGACCAACGCTGCGCCGTCCGGCGTGAATTTCGTGACGAACGCATCGAGTCCGGCTCGCGCGGTATCGAATGCTCCGGACGTGACGGGAAAGTCCGGTGAATAAGTGTAGCCCGTTACGTAAGCGCTGCCGCTGCTGTCTACGGCAATCGCTTCGCCCCAGTCGTCGGCGCCGTTGATGATCTTTCCGCCTCCGAGATAAGTCGAATAGACTAGCGACGAACCACTACTATCGATCTTCGTCACAAACGCATCGTTGTTTCCGCCCGCAAAGCCTGGTTGGAAAGCATTGACTGTCGGAAACGTGCAGATCGTCGCACGACACACGGTCCATCCGGTGATGTAGGCATTGCCGTTGGCGTCGAGTGCGATGCCGCGGCTGAAGTCGTCGAAGTTACCGCCAAAGCGTGCGGAATAGACGAGCGCGGAGCCGCTCGGATTCAGCTTGGTAATAAAGGCATCGTAGCCCATCGGCGCCGTCTGAAAGGCGCCCGCGGTCGTCGGAAAGTTGAGTGGACCAGCATCTCCGGTGACGTAAGCATTGCCGCCCGGGTCGACGGCGATGCCATTGCCGCCGGCGCCGGCGAGATAGGTTGAATAAACAAGCGCGCTGCCGGATGGATTGAGCTTCGCGATGAACGCGTCGCCGCCGCCATACTCAGTTTGAAACGCGCCCGGCGTGGTCGGGAAATCGATCGCGGCAGTCTGGCCGGTGACGTAAGAGTTGCCGAGTGAATCGACGGCGATCGCGTAACCCTGATCGAAGCCGCTGCCTCCGAGGTAAGTCGAATAGATCAACACCGGATCGACGATCAGCGGCAAGGCCGGATCGTAAGCGCCGGGTTGAAAACCAATGCTTTGCCCGCTTTTCACAACATAATTGACCGGCACTTCTTCTTTGATTCCGTTCACTTCCTGGTAAGCAGTGGGTTTCCTCTGGCGGACGTCTCCCTGCTTTGTGTGCAGGACGAGGTCGCCCATGCGATCGATCTCGAAGTCCTGCCCGAATGCGATTTCAATGGTTTCAGGATCGGATCCCGGTGCGATGATGAAGTCGTATTCGAGACGACGCGCGTCGCCGTAATAGACCATATCGATCCCGGGATAGACTTGTGAGTAGCGGACGCGGGCGTAATTCGGGATGTTGGTGCGCCAGGCAGTTGGATCAGCGCCCGCGAAGTAATTACTCGTCGTGGTCAACTGATCGAGACCTTCGATCAGAGGCGCGGGATTCGCACCTTCCAGTTTCATGCGCACGATCGAGCGTGGCGGCCTGGGTTTCTCTTCACGCGCGCCGAGATCTTCTTTTCCCTTCCGGTGCGCGGCTGGATTGTCGAGCGCCATGACGGCTTCAGTCGCCGTCAGGAAAAGAACGTAGCCTTCGCTACGCGCAAGAAATTTTACGCGTTTGTGACTCTGTCCCTGGTTGAGCTCGAAGTTGAGTGGCAGCGCAGTTAGATCAGATTGCACGACGCGGTTTGATGCCGGCTTGTGAACCGCGGCAATCAGCGCGAATGTGATGACCAGTGAAAAGAGCGTCTTAACAAATATATTTAGTGACATGACCTCCCCTCCTTTCGCGGAAATCTTTCTCTGCGATCCTCTGCGTATCTCTGCGTTCTCTGCGTTGAATAGCCCTTTAACGCAGAGAACGCAGAGATACGCAGAGGATCGCAGAGAAAAGAGAGTGCAGCCCGCCCGTCACGGGCTGCACTCGTTAGGGTCCTTATGGTCTGACTCGGAAGATGCCCCAGATTCCTCCGTCAAACTGGAAGGACTCCTGCGTCCGGTAGAGGAAGTCGCCTGTGATACGACGCGCTCCACCAGCGCCATTGACCGGAATCACTTCGTAATGCGACGAAGGTCCGATTCCATAAGTGGTTCCCTTGAACTCGGAAAGCGGATTGTCGCCAATCGACTTCGAGTTGTTGGTGAAAGGTTCATCCTGCCAGAAGTGCCCGTGCAGGTTGAACACGTTGTTGCGCATGTGCCCGTTGGCATTCAGGATTCGGAACCTCACTGCCTGACCAGCCTGCGCGGTGAAGATCGGCGTTTGTGGATCGCCGCCCACCTGTGCGTTGGTCAAAACATTGGTGAAGTCGAAATTACGCGTGTTCTCGAACGTCGTGTCGGGCGCGTAATTCATGCGTTTCCAGAGCGGCTCAGTGCGATAGTTGATCGCTTTCTGCGCTGAGTCTTCCGGATCTTCCGCACCGGTTGGACCGCCAAGATTTGGCACTGCACTACCATCCGCGAACCTCATGTTGATGTCAGTCTGGAATTGAAGTACGAACTCACGGAACGACGTGCCGTCAGACTTGGTGACTGTGGCCTGTGCTCGTGAAGTCGAATCTTCAACCCAGCTAGATCCCTGAGGTTCGACGATGAGCGAACCGACCGCACCTTTATTGCTGTGCTTAATCGGGTCGGATGAGATGAGGTTGGTCGCGCCGAATTCAATCGGCGTCGCGATACGCTGGGCGCCGTTAACAATCACGTCGCCGGCGTACCACCTGTACCTGACTACGCCGCCTGGTCCAACCGTCTGGTTGGGATTGAAGCCGACGTTCTTACCGTCGCTGTTCGCCACGTTGTAAGCGAGCAGTTGCGGGTGCAAGCCGACCTGCTTCGAAGGGTGCACCTGGTTCGCATTGAAATGGAAGATCAGGTTCGCCATCGTGTTGAAGCCGTCCAGATCGGGCAATGACTTCGGCAGCCTGTTGTACAGGACGAAGTTGATACATTCACCTGCTCTGGCACGAACGACGAGCGGTTCGATCGGAACGCCCGCTTTGACGTTGCCGTACACATCGACGTCTCCGCTGCGGAAGTACATGATGGCCGTTGGGTCGTTGAGAGCGCCGCCATTTCCGGCCCTGCTGTTATAGATCAGCTTGCCTCCCGGAAGCGCCCAGGCATTGACTGCCGTAACGCTGATGTTTCGCACCGGAGCAGTGCTGGGACAGATACCGGTAGCTACAGTCTTGCCAGTCGCGAACTCCGACGGATTCGAGGTAACTATCTCGGTAGGCGCAATAGCTATTGCGGCTGCTTGCGCTCCCAGATCCGATGAGAGGGCAGTGCTCTCAGTGCCCAACATCGTCCCCGACATAAGCGAGGCGTCTGTCGTCACCTTCGAGTCTGTCATCACCGAAGAGTCTGTCGTGTCCTTGTAATCGGTCGCGCCCGCAGGGAACGTCGCATCGATCGGAAATGTTGAATCGTTCGTCGTCGACACGGCCGCGCCTTCCGTATTGTTAGGCAATGCCAGCAGGTCAGTCTTCAGGCCCATGCGCCCGTTGTAGACGCGCATGAGACCAAACACCGTTCCACTGACCGTCAACTGAAGCGCTGTTCTGGTACAAGTAATCGACGAATGGACGATTGCCCATCACGGATTCCTTGCCAGTGAGAAACTCGAAGTGTTCGGAGATTCCCGCCATCTGCGAGTTTCGGTAACCAGAGTTGTTGACCGCCAACGGATCCTGTGGCGTGCCGGGTTGATGGAGCCACTTATGACCGCTGATCGTCAGGTTGTGTGTTTCTTCGTGTGCTCCCACGAGGATACGAATCTGAACTTTGTCGTTTTCGTAAACTCTCAGAAGCGGCGTGAACGGATCACCCGGTTGCACTCCCTGAGTCAACGCCGGATAGAACGTAGGTTGAACGTTGAACTGCGGATC
>JADMIO011621118.1_pt1 | contig 22593 bp, 25 predicted proteins | sample 8958161 | NCBI WGS metagenome assembly JADMIO01 (sample SAMN16585339, study PRJNA669376) | soil metagenome | isolation source: Crop rotation soil | place: USA: Cullars Rotation, Alabama | collected 2011 | reverse complement strand
ACCGCCGCCGCCTCCGCCGCCCCAGCCGCCGACGGTGCCTCAGTCTTATTTAGATGCCTACGACCGCGTCGGTCGGCCGAGATTGCTTGTCCTGGTCGATCCCGCCGATCGCCCGGAAAAATCACTCGTCCCAGGCGATTACGAGATGCTCGAGCGGGTGGTGCATGAAACGCTCTCGGCTGGCGGACAGGTCGCCATCGTCCCCGCATCCGCGGTGCGCGAGCGTATCGGCCCGCAACAACTGCGCGATCTCGCCGACGGTCGCGCGACCGCACTGGCTGACGTCGGGAGCGCGCTTCGCGCGGATGTCCTGATCGAGATCAAGCCGAGCGCTACTAATGATCAAACGCAACTGACCGCCACCGCACGCAATGTCCGCGATGGGCAGCAGATCGCCACCGTAACATCAACCGTCCAGGCCGCATCCCCGCGCCGTCAGATCGATTTCGCCGGCCGACTGCTCGGCGAGCGCATGGTCGATGCCCTGGCGGATGCGTGGGATCGTCTGGCCCGCCCGCCCGCGACGCAGCCGACCACCGCCACTCAACCCGCGCATTCCTGAATGAACCAAGAGGCCAACATGAACCGTCCGCTCCTGCTGACCCTGCTCTCTCTCACGGCACTCGCCACCGGCTGCGTCAAACCCCCCATCGAAGGCCGGCTCGATCCCTACACCCCCAGCCAGATCCATTTCGCCAGCAAGGAGCTGAGAGACGAAACCGCCGTCGGCACGCCGATCGTCTCGCGCGATGACACCGGCAACATCCTTTACGTGACCATCCCCGTCCGCGCCGCGACCAACAAGGAACTGCACGTCGACTACCGCGTGACGTTCCTGGACAAAAATCAGCAGACGCTCAATCAGACCGGCTGGTTCACCAAGACCCTTCCCCCCAATGTCCCCGACTCGATCACGGTCAACAGCATGGGCCCCCGCGCCGCCGATTTTCAGGTCGATTTCCGCTACGCCCAGTAGCTACCAGCGAGCGGTTGAATCTTCCCGTCCCCCGGCGATACTATCCCGCCGCCAATTTCCGCAGCACCCGGGCGTGTACCGAAGTGGACAAACGGGTCAGACTGTAAATCTGATGGCTTACGCCTTCGTAGGTTCGAATCCTACCGCGCCCATAACCCCCTGAGACGCCGTGTTTTCACGGCGTTTCTTTATTTTCCAACGATCGTCACTGTGTCATTTTGAGAGCGGGCCATCCTCGTTTTTTGGTCAAAATGGTGCGCTGGTACGCGCCTGCCGCGCCCTACACGGCGCCCTACATTGTTAGGGAAATATCTCCCGAAGCCGTACGAGGTTGGCTCGCGGAACCATCGCATCTCCCCATGCGCAAGAAACACATAAAGGTGTGGCGCGTCATTCACCGTACAATTTGTGAGTGGATCGATGGAAGACGGTTGAAATCGAGATCGAGGACTTCCGCGGCTACCTCGCGCCCGACTTTCCTCCCATTCTTGTTGTCGAAGGCTACGACTTCTCGTGGAGTCAAGAGCGTTACAAGAAGTCTCGAAAGGAGAGGCCGTACCAACGCTGCGGTGTCTACCTGTTCTATGACGATGCGGGCACGCTGCTGTACGTCGGGAAGGCACTTTGGACGTTTGACAAACGTATCTGGACGCACCAGATCGACGGTGCGCGGTACATCGACCTGATCTGCTTCGATGAACGGCATGCGCCGTTCGCGCTTGCGCTTGAAGAGTTTCTGATCCGCCGACTCAAGCCGGGTGTGAACACTCACGGCGTGGGGTATGACGTGCCGCGACAACTACGGATTCCATCGGTGCAGCAAACCCACCTTGCGGCGGATAATGCCTTGGCGTCCGCAAGCAAGGAGACCGAGTTCGGGGAGATGCTCATGGTGAGCGGGAGACCCCGAGAGGTCTGGCTGTCGCGGCGGATCGGTTCTGCACTTGAATCGATGGGTTTCGTGATCGAAGTCGAACGACGCGATGGGCACGGTGGGCGAATCGACATCGCGGTCTTGGATGCCAGCCGCACGTTGACGTGCGCCATCGAAGTGAAGCTATACTGCTGCTACGACATCCCGAAGAAAGAATCGAAGCACGCGCACATCTGGAACACGTACCCTGACTTCATGAAGCGCAGCCGACTGGGCGTCCCGCTGCAACAAATCGTCTTGTTCGGTGTCTTCACGGAGGTGTCGCCCGACGCGGTTGAGAAGGGCATACACTCGGCCAAGGCGGCACAGGCAAGCGCACGCCGTAATGCCGCCGAACGAAGTGCGCAGTTCGCGGCGGACTTGGATGCGGAGTTCGGCGGGTGTTGCTCCATCTACCCGTCGCACGCCCCTGATACTCCGAAGGTCGGACGGAGGGCGTCGTTCGACGGCACGTCAATGGACCTGTCGGTTTGGGTGCTGGGGCTGAACGCCGATGTTTCGCTCGAAGAGCTTCAAAAGGCTCTGCGCCGACGTGCCACCGACCATTGGTACAGGCGATCCATGGAAGACCTGACCCGAAAGGGATGTTTCGCTTAGTTCGAAGCTGTCCGCGTCTCCCGTCAGGATTCGACTAGTGCGGATCAGGCGGAAGTGCCGACCAATTTGGAAGCCGCCGTACGGCTCAGGTGCAGAAGCCCGTCGCTATAGGCTTGAACTGCCCGCCGCAGAATTGACCGAAGGCCATCAGTGCCTTGTCGAGCCGTCGCGCGTCGATGCCACTCGCTACCTGCCCGAGAAACCACGACTCGTATTCACCATAGAGTCTTAACGCGGTCGGTCGATGCAGCGGAAATTCCGGTCTCTTGGTTCGTCTCGTGAGATAGCAGTAACCGCGCCATGCGTGCTTGTCGATGATGGGCCGCTTGCCGTCTGAAAATGCGTGGGCGAGAAAGACGTTGTACACGATCCCGTTCTCCCAAATCTCGGGAATGTCGCCCAGCGATTGAAGCTCGTTCCACCGCATCATCGTGATGCCTTTGAGTCGCCGCTCCCACCGGCGGCGCATCGGGTCTTTCCAAGCGAACAGTTCCGACAGCGCCGAGCGCAACGATACATCGTCCCCCGCGACCTGAACGGCTTGCATGAGTGATTTGTACTCGGAGTCCGGACCGTACTCCTCCGCGTAGCACGCCGCCCAAAGCTCGATCCACGCCTCGGTGGGTGCAGTCGCAAAGATGTCTGCCAATGCCATTTGATTAGCCCTACTTCAAACGCAAGCTGCTCGATTCGTGAGGTTCACCCAGCAGTTCAACTTGGCCCGTTTTCGTTCGTGAGTAGACGAACATGAGCAGGAATGTACCCGCCGTTTCGAGATTCATCGGTAATGAATTGCCAGCCAGATCGTTGGCTGGTCGGGATGGGTCCATCCGACACTGTGCCGCCTGTGCGCCGGTATGTCGAGGAGTGCTTCGGCTGTCACTTCCGCTGTCGAAGGGGTGATTTGGCTGCGGTTAGGAACGCTTGGGCGCAAAGGCAGCCATAATCTCGGCGTTTTCGCGAAATAGCTGTATTCCCTTCGATTTGCTCAGGCCACTTCGGGTTAGTCCGAGGTAGTCAAGCGCGGTGTCGTCATTGATCAGGTTTTCCCGCGATGCAAGAGCAACGAGCGCGGCGAACACGCCAGCGCGTTGAATTGGAATTTCGTGAGGAAGAACATCTGTCTGCCCGTACTCCTTCGCCATGAACTCGTAGAATTCAGGAATACTCGAAACGTGTACGTTCGCGAACGCGCCGTGCATGTCGAAGGTATTCTCAATCTGATATCTCGCGGGCGTCACACCAATGCCGTATCTCTCCATGACCAACCGAACGGCGCTAGCTTTCTCGCTCGGGTTCGCGATCAGGTTTGCAATGCCTTTCTGAGGCGCTAGGAACTCGACGGCGAAGGCATTTGCCCGTTGCTCGACAAAATCTTTTCGCGAACGAGGGTCGGCTTCAACGCCATCTCTTTCATCGACTCTGAGCCGCAACAGTCGCTCGTCCGGGTCCCATAGGAGGTGCGCCAACTCATGTGCGAGCGTCATGCGGAAAATCGTTACCGCTCGTTGACCTCCAACGTTCACCGCGATACCGCGATCGCCACCATTCGCGATAGTGGCCCCAGCAATGGCATCGGGCAAGATTGCTTGAACAACAGGAAGGTTTAAATTCTCTTCGCAAATGGCCCGAATGCTCGGGATGGGTTCGGACGGGTCGATGCCCAAATGTTTGCGCGTTTCCTGTGCCAGATAATATCCGTGTCTCCACGCCGGGTATCCCGCGCTGCCGTAATTGCCGTTTGGGCTAAATCCATAGTCGGGAGCGTGTATTCCGAGCCACTTACATAAGCGGGATTGTGCAGCAACTAACCATGCAATCTCAGCAAACAGCGCAATCGTGGTGGGTTTCCACTGAGAAGTGTCTCCTTGTTGGCGCAATCGGATACCCAGTTCGGCATCTTCCCCTGCGTTGGGCAAAACGGAGATCAGGCGCTCATCGAGTGCGAGCGTTTCAAAAATTCGCTCCAAGTCCTGAATCCTGCTGATTTTTTTCGGGTCTTCTGCCTGCTGAATGACGGATGTATGTAGCTTTGCAAGATGCGCCAGCGTATCAACATCGAATCCCAGTTGCTGTCGGCGATGGCTAATTGAAGCCGCTGGTTCCGAGGAATTCGTTGTCAAGACCGATACGCCTTCGTCAACGGCTTCTTTGAGCTTCTCAATACCGAACGTGCAAAATACCTCCCACGCCGTAAGTCGGTGGCCGGACGCATCGTCAGACCAGATTGCCAATTGGTCTACGCTACGCACGAATATCCTGTTCGATGATCGCGCTCGCTCGCAAAGATTGTCGCCCGTACTTTCAGGACCAAACCACCGCGCCAAATCGGACATTGCTACTGCCATTCTGGGTCTCCCTTCAGAATCGCGAAGGGACGATTCGTACCCTCATCCCATCCCAAGTCTGCTACCAAGAAACCCAACTTGCGAAAAAGCTCTACCGTGGTGACCCACTGCGCTTGCGTGGCTGGGCCGTAACGCCCTGAAGAGCCTGACAAAAAAATCTTATTCGCCATTGCGAACCAAACTTCACCACCGCAATGTGCCGGTTCGCCACCTGTCAAGTTGCTGTGCTTCGCGACAACCACCCCTTTTGTACTGTTGACGTTCTCAAGTACAGAAGGCGTGGCGGTGGGAGTCAGCACCCAGAGGTATCGGGTTTTGTTCGACAGTCTCTCAGGATCTGTTGTCGGTGGGCTGCCGACCATCACGTCTGGAAAGTTTCCCGAGAGTATCAGAAACACGCCGTCAGTCTCATCCAATAATATACACTCTGCGGGTAAACATTCCTTTTGCGGCGGTTTTGCCGGGTATTCCTTGCGGTATTGGGCAAGCTTCGCCTCCTTTTCTGCGTCCATGATATCCTTTATGCAGCAACCGCAGCGGTATTCTGAACGATCCGTGACATTATCAAAGAAGAAAAATCCTTGTCCAATCGGTCACATCCACCAGTGCCGGTAAAGGCCCCGAAGACACGCGAACCTTCACGTGCTAGACGACGGTTTGTTTACGACCGAGTTCAATTCTGGTGTCTTCCGAGTTGGCTCCAAGTGATTCATCGGTAGTGAATTGCCAGCCAGATCGTCGGCTGGGCAGGATCAGTCCATTCGACGCGATGTCGCCTGTAGGCCGGGATGTTGATGAATGCACCCGCCACCATTTCAACTGGCTCGTCACCTTCGAAAGTCAACCGGGCCGCGCCACTGACCAATAGTACCCACTCGTGCATTTCTTGGTCGTACCACAAGCCTTCCGGTGAAGCTTGCCCGCGACTAACGATCCGTTCGATCCTGACGTTGCTTGCGTTGAGCAACGACTCGACCAGTTCTTCAGGAACCGTCTCAGGTATGTGGGCGAAGAGATTCGGCGGGACGTTCATAAGATGGGATCGTATCCATTTGCTGGTCCTTGGTGGACACCGAAAGAAATCGAGAAGGAGTTTGCCGCCATCTGGGGAAGTACAGGATGGAGGTGCACCATGGCACTCGGCGAATTCGTGACAGTCTACGTCGCTATCGTGATCGGCGACCTTACCGTGCGAGGCATTATCGAGGTCTCGAAGTGGCTGTGGAACCGTCCCAAAGCCGATAGCTAACCCGGTGGCCACGACGATGCGCCTCAACCCGAAGCCACCCCAGTGTGGTAATTGTGAGATGTCATTCAACCCAAAGGCATCGCACGTGTGGTTAAAGCCGCGCGAATCCCTCCAACTCAGGGTGGCACAGGTGTGGTAAAACGGCGCGACGGACCGTTCAACCGAACGCGTCTCACGTGTGGTAAAAAGGCGATGCCCCCTTCAATCCGAGCCATTACACCACTGCCGTTCAACCGGAGGAAGCGCACGCGTGGTAAAGCCGCGCGGAACCCGTTCAACTGAGGGCGGCGCGCGTGTGGTAAAGCCGCGCGATGAACCCGTTCAACCAAGCGTGGCGCAGGTGTGGTGGAACCGCGCGATTCACCGTTCAATCGGAGGCATCGCAGGTGTGGTAAACGGCGATGCCCTTTAACCCGAGCCATTGCATCTGTGGTGAATCCGAGCAGCGTGCCGTTCAATCGAAGGCATAGCAAGTGTGGCAAAGCGGGACTAATCGCGGGGCCAATGGAAGTACCCCTCTTCATCAGTTGGGAAAAACCCTTCCAAAATTTTCTCGGCGAAATCGTCGTGGGCGGTGTACAGCGAGATCAACAGCTTGGCCGCCAGCTTTCGGGTGTCATCCAGCGTCAGAACAAGATTGTCGATGCTGTTCTTATCGCCGATGGTAATAATCGTGCAGTCCTCGCCATGCTCACCGTCGAAATTGCCGGGGGTGCAGTCAAGGATCGTGATCTCCTTTGACTTGAAATGCGGCCGTTTTTCTTTCCTTCTAGGCATGTTCTCTCCTTAAAAGTTATCCAGCTTTTCGCCGTCGCTTCGTGCCAACGAGCTTCGGACTTTTATCCAACCAGTCGAAGTCCTCGATGCGAAGGTTGCGGCTGTAATTGGAAACCATCGACAGGCTTTTCAGTCGCGCGAGCACCTGCACGCGCTTCGGGCGCAGCCCATCGACATCCAGCGCCCACGTAATGAACGTCGCGCGGAAGCAATGAAAATCAATCACCTCGCCACTCGGCAGTTCCCACGGGATACCAGCCCCGTCGAGGTCTTTGCGCAGCATGTCCACGATCGACCCGCTGGTCTCGGGGAAGGGGAACACCTTGTCGTTCGGTTCGAGATCGACGACGTATCGCTTTAATGCGGTCGCGAGATCGCGAGGAATCGGTACTTCACCGCGTTCGCGGTTTTTGTTGTCGCGGGGTTTCAGCGAGATCACCGCAGGCTTCTCATCGAGATACAGGTTCCAGCGACGGAGCTTCATCAACTCGCCTTCGCGGTAGCCGCTCTTCACCGCTGTCCAATAGATCAGTTTGCGGTCGTAGGCGGTCCATCGAGCCTTCTGGTTGCGATACCGTTCGAACGTGTCGAGATAGTTCATCAACATCTGGAACTGCCGAACGGTCAGCGGCTGTCGCTCGTATTCGGGATTCTCGTACTGACCGGGAACCTCCATGTCTGCGAGAGGATTGTCGATCTTCAGCTTCTTCGCCAGCCATGCCGCGAAATCCTTGGCGGCGATCCCGTATGCGCGGCGGGTCGAAGTGGCCAACGAAGCTGGCTTCTTCTTGCCCAGCGTCGGCATGGCGTTGATTTTTTCGACGACAACATCGGCTTCGAAATCCTCGATCTTCTTTGCATCGAGTACCGTGATCAGACGCCGGACCTTACGAGCCTGCTGCGGTGCATGGTTTTGCGAGTCGGGCTTGCGACCCTGCACAACCTTTTCCCACTCGGGAACCCAATCGCTCAGCGATTTGTGACGGCCGATATGTCGCGCGGGGATCAGGCCCAGTTCCACCAGCCGATTCGCAAGCTGGGGACGCATGGTTCTGATCCAAGGCTGCAACTCAGGCGGCGGCGGATCACCGTTTTGGCGGGCGAGAATAAGCTGCTGCACACGGTTGCCAATGCGACGTGCGACATCCTCTTTCTCATCACCGGGAATTTTTCTGGCCCTTCCGTCGATGATGACGCGGATGTTCCACTTGCGGGAGCGACCATGTGGCGGAATCAAGTGCATCGGGTTCAGTCCGCCCAGCCAGCCGTCCGCCGTTTGGGAGCTTCTTCGAGCATTTGCTTGCCGACCCTCCGCGCATAGCGAGCGGTTTGGCGCTTGATGAAGCGCCGCGTGCGAGCCTTGTTTCGCGTGTAGCCCCGATAGAAGCCTAATGCCTCATTGCGCTGTGCCATGGTTCTCCTACTTGTCGCCCTTGCTGTTGCGGGCGATGTACGCTTCTAAATCAGCGACGGCGATCCGATAGGTCGTTCGCCGTCCGGGTTTGATGAACGTGCGCGGACCTTCCCCGTCCGCAATCCACCTCGCCAACGTGGCGTGATGGATTCCGAGTCGCTGTGCCGCCCGCCTGAGTGAGAGTGCTTTCTTCACACCTTCAACCCGCGAGGTCTCAGGTGTGGGAAAACGACCTATTTGGATTTCGGCCGGTGACGTACCTTTGAGGAGTCGCGGAAGTGACGGTCCTTCACGACCGCCTCGATCTCAGGTCGCGCCAGTTTCCGCCATACGCGCTTCCCAATTTTGAACTCATGGCCGTCCCGTGCTGCGAGGAACTGGGGCCAGTCGTCATCGAGAATGCACTCGTGGTCTTTAAGCCTGCTGAACCTCAGGCGACTGTGTGGTTGGACGAGGCAGAGGCAATCTCGATGCGGTTCGGTGGTGAACGGAGCGTGTTGGCGTACCAGCAGCATGACGCTGCCGTCATCCAGTGCCTGATATCCACCGTGTACCGGCATGGGCAGCCCACAGGCGGGGTTGGGTTGTGCCTTCAGCAATGTCATCGGGTTTTCGGGCAACTCGGCGAGGAAGCGAGTTGTGCTGCCGGACCCCATCCACACAACGATCTGCCGCGCCCAGTATATTGGTGAGAGCATCCGCGAAGTCACGACAGTCATGGAGGGTTCGCCACAGCCGGAGCACCGCACCTCGTAATAGAAGTAGGTTTTGCGGTCTTTCGAGTACCGGACGCCTGCCGCCTCAACCTCGGTCGCAATGAATCGGTGAGCGCACTGCGGACATTTCTGTTTCTCAAGAAGCTCGCGGGCGAAATCGGGCACTTGGATCGGATCGAGTGTTTCGAGCATGGGTTTACTCCGAGCTTTGTGAAGGATGGTGCAAGATGTCCCTATTGCGGGCGAGGGCCAGACGAAAAGGCGCGACCGCTTCAGCGTATTTCAACCTCGCGATTGTTAGGCAACCTTCCGTCGCTCCCACGTGAAGCGACCCGGATTCTCCTTGTAGGTCAGGCGGTAAGACGCCAATTTCACCCGAAATTCGCCGTCACGCGACTGTTTCGTTTTGAGATCAAAATAAGACAGAAGCGTACCTTTGGAGTGACCGAAAAGAACTGCGGGCATCCATTCAGGTAATGCCAAATCCACATCAACGATGCGCGTCTCCAAGTCTACGACCATTCGGGTCACGAGTCCGTGAACGATGGCACGCAAGGTCGGCTTATCCATCTCTTCGATCGCGCCTCGCATCTCAACGAACTCCTCGACATACTTCTCTGCTTTGGCTTCGGGACGAACACCGGGCCGAATCGGTTGCCTGCCGGGTCGTGTCAGGAGTGCCTGAATCTGCGCTTCGAGTTCGTCGAGTTCAGCGTTGAGGTCTTTGTCATCGTCATCGTCGCCGGTAGTCTGGCGATTGACTCGAAGATGCTGCGCACGCAGTGCGCGAAGCTGGTGCTCCCGATCATCCTCGTCGATTTGCGACTCCTTTCGCTCCTTCAGAACGTGCTTGATTGCCCGATTCATCGCTTGTCCGAGATCGTCTCGACGAACGATCACATCCGCCACGATCTCCTTGACCGCGTTGTCGAGAACTCGGCCGGGGACGACCAATCCCGGAATGGGATCACTGCTGGGTGCACTCCGGCTGGATGAGGTGACGTAATACTCGAACGGCTTTTTGCCACCGCCACCACACATCCGTTCGTTTCCCTGCTTGCTACGCAGAATTCCCGTAAGGAGACGGCCATTTGGTCGCGTTCCCTGTTTGTTCTTCAGCTTCTTGCCCGGCGCAATGGCATGCAAATACTCGCCAATGCCTTTATGGGCAGCATCACGAACCGATTTCGGTAGGAGATTCTTAAATGCAGGATACGGCTTCTCCAGCCATTGGTTTCGAGGCCGAGCCTGCTGCCGAACGTTCTTGCGCGTTGCCAATTCCTTAACCTCGACGCCGGACGCAACCGCCTGCCCGGTCTTCGTCCCGTTCACGTACATGCCGCCTTTCTTACGGAGGCGGATCCCAAGGCCGGTGTAGATAGGTCGGTGAGCAATCTCGAAGACCGTACCGGTGTACCACTTCGCGGCGCGAGGAGCGCACATATCCGGGTGTTTACGAGCTTCGTCATTAAGAATGCGCGTCGCAGCCCGCTCGCCAATTTCATCAACCCAGATCATTTTCATGATCGTGCTCACAAGCGCGAGAGCCTTCGGGTCTCCCTTGACGAGCGCAACATTCTCATTCTTTTGCTTTCGGTAATGATTCGGCGTTCCTCGCTTCACGTTCGCCTTAAACGTGCGGATCAGTCGCCGACGCTTGTGATTAGCCTCAGGTGACCACATCTCCTGCCGTCCATCGCGAAGATTCCGCAGAATGTGCATCCGCTCTTTCTCGACGGTGTACAGTCGGTCAAGTCCGAAAGGGGGGCGGCGGGTGTAAGGCGATCGGCCGTCCAAGATCGAATACATGTTCCCCTCGGTGGAGGCACGGCCGGTAGCCATTACCGCCGCCCGCGCGGCGTCGAAGAGAAAGCCGAGGTAAACGCGATCCCTCTCATCATCGCTGAACAAATTCTCGCGGACGAAGTGAACGACAATTCCTTCCTTCAGCAAGTCCCACAACAAGGAAATGCCGTGCATTGACCCGGCGCGAGTGAAACGATCCGCTGCTGGGAGCAGCAGGTAACAAAAATTGTCATTCAACTTGTGATAAGAAATGATGTCATCGATGTCAGTGCGATTGCCGGGCATCGATCCAGTGACGCCCTTCAAGTCGATCTTTTTGACGACCCGCATGTTGTACTGCTTAACCGTCTGCTCGACCGTCCGCTCTTGGGTCTTGTGACCTTGTGCTGACCCGGGGTCGCTCGTCCGGCGCAGTACTGCGCAGTTTTCGTTCTGAAGACGGTGGCGCGTCATTCTCCACCCCCGTTTCCAAGCGCTTTCGAACCCAGCGTACGAGCCACTCGTCGAGGAGTGTGCGGAGTCGGCTTTCCTCGCCCGCCGACATTCGACGCGCGGCGACTTGACCAAACGTGACGGCTTTGGCCTTCCTGTTTTTGAACGGCATACAGCGCCAGCCTCTCGATGTTCTTCGAGGCGAGGGCGGGTTGTTGGTTTGCGTACCGATCCACTTTTCGGTCCTCCGTTGGGGAGACGCACCATGCGCATCCAACGTCAACCCGCACCAGTCGAAGTGTGGTAAAACGATGTACGACAAAATGTTATGGAAAGTAGGATCGGTGAATGGCGCGTCGTTCGCTCCGCTTGCCGACCTGTGATCAACGAACGAAAAACTTCTCCGTCTCCGGCTCGACATGAGCACCGTCGTCCGGCACGATTCCACTCGCTGCCATTGCGTCGTCGATCACCGACTTCGCCAACTTTTCCACGACAACGATGGCGGTCGGGCAGTTCTGCTTCGCCCATGCCAGTACGACTTTCTCGTCGTCGATCACCAGTTTGGCGCTAACCTTGCGGAACCCGACCGTGCCCGCTGGCAGCACAAGTGACTTTCGCCGACCGTTCAGCTTCGCGATCTCGGACTGCGCCCAACCCTCGATTTGACGGCCGAAGAGGAACATGAGGGTCTGCTCTTCGCGTCCAGCCCGGCGAAGTTCCTGCTCGGCGAACTCTTTGACTCGGGACGCATAGGCTCGCGCGGCAAGCACCTTGCGGATCAGCCAGTTTGCGTGTTCCTCGCAGTCAATTCTGAATTCCTTGGGGATGCCCCGAAGAATCTCGATGTCATGTTCAGCATCGATCCGAGGTTCAGTGCCGTCTTCAACAATGGTGTTGGCGAAACTGCCTGTACTCATGGTTACTCCTAGTGTGGTCGAGGCCCGGTGTATGAACTCGCTTTCGATTTCTCGCGGTGGACGGCTGTGGTGAAGCTCGGCTTTCCCGCATCTTTCCGTGCGTCGAAGCTCGGAGTCACAACCTGCAAGCGCAGCCGCCGCTGCCGTACGTTGCCACGCCTGACGCCCCAGATGCTTTCCAAAACGGTGTCGGGCAGCCTCCAATCAATGATCCCCCAGAATGGGGCATAGCGTGTTTGATTCAGCCGTTTCCCCCGTACACGTTGCTTCATGGCGACCCGATACGCTGCTGACCGCGAGATTGCACCTCCGTACAGGCGAACGATTTGCGGGATGCTTGTCACCGCCGCCAGGCGGCGGTGACGCTTCAACCACCACTCGAACTGCTCTCGGTCCGATGTCACCCGTGCAATTGAACGCAAACTGCTCATGTGCGTACTTTGACTATAGTCAATGTCTTTGTCAAGTCCTTTTTTGTGACTAAAGTCAATGGCGGCGCGGCGTCGATGTCATGTGAGTGAATTTTGGCGCAGCACTCAAAGCCGCTCGCGAAGAGGCCGGAATGCTTCAGGCGGAACTGGCCAAGAAGGCGGACCTCGACGTTTCGTATATGAGTCTTCTGGAAAACAACCGAAAGAGTCCCACCCTCACAACATTCGTACGCATCTGCGATGTTCTGGGCATTAAACCGAGTGTGCTGATGAAGCGCGCGGAGGAGTCACCCGGGCGATCGTCATCGAAGAGGTGATCGAGCAGCCCGCCGAAATTTGATGGATCACTGAGCGGACGTCGTCAAGCGCCTTCGCCCTTTTCCCTTGCAATTCGATGTTGAAGGTCCGCGATCTGAATCGCTTGTTTGACTTGCATCCGTGCCACCCTTATGCGGTCAGATTCGTCGAGTTGGTCTAGCTGCTCCATCTCGACGCCCGCCTTCTCCTCCGCGCGACGGTTCAATTGCAAAATCGCGTGGTAGCCAATCCAGACCTCGTAGTTGGTCGTGAAAAGCTGGGCTTTCGCTGGACTGCTGGTCTTTAGCTTTTCAAGCACGTCTTTATAAGGGCCGAACATCGTCGAATAGAAGACGATGATTTTCGGTCCCATTTGCATGGGCTTGTACGCCACGGAGGCCAGTTCATCAGGCGTCGCGCTCTCGTCGAGGTCGGGCCATACGTTCTGCCACCGCGCCGTGTCATCGGGGTTGATAGGAATGATCTCGAAAGGCGGAACCTGTCCCTGTGCCTTCTTCGCCTTCTCTTCCAATGCAGGCATGATCTGGAACGGCAACTGTTGAACGAGTTGTGTTCCGTCCATTTTCGTTAGCGTGAGGATGGCATTCCCCGCGCCGTTAATCATCGCGTTCGGTCCAGTTCGAACTCTCCACCGCATGCGTCCCCCACGTAGCGGTGCTTTCGATGCGACTTCTAAGTCAGGTGGTTCGAACCGGATACTGATTCGATCACGTCGGTCGTACTCGGCATCAGCATCGGTCTCGACGAGTATTAGTTCGGAATCGTTGATGTTGATCATTAAGAAGGGGAGCGGGGCGACGATCTCGAATCGAGTGACCTGAGGGAACGGCAACGTCGGAAGCGGCTGCTGGACCTTGTATCGAGGTCGTTTGCCACCTCTGACAACGGTCTTTTCCTGTCCATCGCCGGGTTTCTGAGACTGGCCTTCGTCCTGAACTCGAAATCCAGCTTCGAGTAACAGCTTGGTCACCTGTTGCTTAACCTCGGCGCTCGTCGCCTCCGCTTCTCTCGCGGTTAACCGTTCGGTGAGTTCACGTTCGATTTGTTGCAGGGTCTCGTCCTCTTCGAGCATCCGTTTCACTTCGCGCAGGATGCTGTGAAGCTCCGCTTCGTCTGTAAAACCCTCGCGGTTCGTGGAGAACAGCCTCTTCCGTGTCTGCTTGTCGGCTCGCGATGCGTCGATGTGGATCACAATGTGGCGGGCGACCATGCTCAGGCCGATCTCCTTGAGCAGTGACGCGGTGAGGTCACCTTGATTCTGTCCATTGAGTGTTCCGATGATCGGGTGGCCGGTCTGGATGAACAACTCGTTTGAATCAGCGCGGAGGGTAGGGGGCTTGCCCGGCTTGCCCTTCTTGTAGTTGAAGACCACCCAATACTCGATACCGATGGACGGATCGTTCCCGCCTAACGGAACCACGTACTCCATCTGCCGGTAGTGCCGCATCTCCGAGCCGGAACTCTGATCATCCGGATCAATACCTCCTGCTTCCTTCCCCTCCTTCACGAGTCTCATCAGACGGTTACGGCTGCCGGTGACGATCTCGTTTTTCGGTGAGTTCGGATCGCGGATGTCGATGATGCGGAAGGGGAGTAAAGGATCGAACAGCGAGTAATGCAGGTAGCTGTACAGATTGCCCGGTGACGGGTTGAGCGTTTTGTCCAGACGGCTTAAACGGTAGTTGTAATGGCGAACAAGTGTTCCCTTTTTCAGCGTCGGCGTTCTCTGTTTTTCAAATCCCGTGTACAGCTTCAACGCTTCCGCGCTCAGCGTGAATGACGGAACCGTGATCTCGCTGGCAGCGTTTCGAAGCGACAGGTATGCGTACGCATCGACTTGATAATCCTCGCCCAAGCGGAGTTCACGCACCACTGTGAAGCTCAGCGTCGTTGGATCACCCCGGTGACGAGACGCGATCAAACAGAAGTCGCAAAATCGCAGCGTCGAAGCGCCGCCCTGACCAAATGTTCCGATCAAATACTTCCGGTTGATCTTGTTGCCGCCTTGGAGGCTGAGAATGGTGCTGCGGAATCGATCCGCAGGGATGCCGATCCCGTCGTCGATGACATCAACTGTTGCGGCTGATTCCGTGCCACTGGAATTCAGCACGACGGTCACACGGCGATCCACCCCTTGTTCCGAATAGTCCCAGTTGAACATTCCCTCGTCGGGACCAGAAATAGGTCGGCCGAACCACTGTTGCGCCGCTGCTCGCGCTGATGCGGGTGGCGGAACGCTCGCGTTGAACCTGTCTTCGAGCAGAGCGTCGATCGCGTTGGTCAGCCGCTCGGTAAGGCTTCTGCCCGGCTTCGTTGCCAATCCGATTGTCGATAGGTTCGAAGCGGTGTCCCCAAAGGCATGCCATTCGAAGCCAAACGAACCGAAGGGGACATCCAGTGACATGTCGGCGGTGTCGCCAATGTCGCGAAGGATTTGGACAACCTGTTCGCCCGTCGTGCTTCCGATCAATGCGGAGAATAAGTCCGAGATCGTCTTGATGGGCATATGCCCCCTCCTCCTCAGCCTACCGCCGCCGATGGATCAGCAGCAGCTCGTTGCTGGCGTTGATCCCCGGTTTGAGATTGGCATACCACTTTCGATTCGGGACTGTGCGCCAGACCCGTGCCAGCGCCTTGGCTGCTCCCTTGAATTGAATTTCCGTTAGTCCAGCAGCTTCGAGTGTATCGAGATAGGGCTGAAGCTGTGTTGCTGGATCGGAGAACGCGACCAATTGAACGACCATCGAGCGATCGTCGAGCAGCTTCGCCACCGACGAAAAACATCCACGAAGTTGATCGAGATACGGCTGCAAGCTGCTGTTCCGACGATCCGCGAAGGTGTAGTACGAGCCGCCATGACCGTCCTGACACCCGGCGACCCAATAGGCCGCAGGAGTTTCCCGCCGTCCACGAACTTGCCACCGGTGATACAGGACGTGAACGCCAACGTACGGTGGTGAGGTGAGAACAAGCCTCGGCGGCAACCATTTGCGTGGAACCCGCTTGTCATTTTCCAGCCCAGCGGCAGAACGGGCAAGGATGCGGCATGCAATCTCACGAGCTGCGGTTCCCATTGCGAAGGTCTCAGCGCCGGACAGCATCGCGTTCAGGAATCGCACGTGCAGCGACAAGAATTCCCTCGTGCCGGGCAACTCCTTCCGGCAATCGAGCGCCCACTGCGCAGTTCGTAACAACGAACACCGCGCGAAATTGATGCGGCGCGGAATGCTCAACGCGTCTGCTTGGTCGAGCGCGGATTCGAGGAGCTTGCGTAGCCACCATGGGACGTTGTGCTGATACCTTTCCCACTGCGCGTGCCGAGTCGTCGGCTTGTGCAGGTTCACATGATCAGAAAGTCCATCGCCCCAGTCAGCGATGGCCACTCGATCGCGCGCGCTGAGCGGTGTCGTCTTCACTCTCGTGACGAAGCGAGCGAGCGCGTTCACGTCGCACCCGACGAATCGCCGCCCCGCGAGGATCGCTTCAACGGCTGTAGTGCCTCCACCAGAAAAGCAGTCCAGAACGGTGTCACCCGGAGACGAGAACAGATCTATCGCAGCACGCGCGAACTGTGGCGAGAATCGTGCAGGATAGCGATAATAGTTGTGCGTGTGACCGGTGACCGGCGCGATGCAGTGAACGTGTCGAAGAAACGTGCTCACCGCTTCAGCCGAATGTTTGAATTCTGAACGTGTTTCATCCGCCTGCCGAGTTCGATGGGGTCCGACCATAATGTCCTTCCGTGAACAAGAGGTGCGTTGCCGCCCTATGCTGAGCGTAACTAGTTGAGATTGCTACGGCAACGCAGCGCGGCGACCGCGTGCTATCCGACCCGTCTTGCGCTGGTTCATCGCGATCCCAATCAGAAGACTTCGGTCAATTGGTGCGAGTCTTTTGATATATCCCCGCTCGAATGCCGAACTGCTGGGCAATTTGATACCAGTTAGCCGTAAGGTGAGGGATTCGAGATGAATTCGCCAGAGGTTTTGAAGCAGGGATCGCGCGGCAGCCCCGCATCAAGCCAAACGATCTGAAATGAGGGCTTTATGATATTGGCGGTCTTCGCTGTGTCCTTTCCATCGAAGTCGCCGTCCAGTGTGATTACGTCCAAATAGATAGTGTCTTCTGTCATCGGCCTGAACTCACTTGCTTCCCACAGGATGCCATGGATTGGGGTCAGGTAGGCGTCATTAGCACCTTTGAGTGTGATCCGGACTTCCAGCGGCCCGGTGACATTCCACTGCCGTAACACCTGCGTATAGCCGCCTAGTTCTTGGATCACAATTCGTTCTTCGCCTTCGAAGGTAAAAACGCGTTTGCCTGATTTGGCCTTCCGCGCAAGGTGCATTTCGAACGCCGCAAAGATCGCCCCGTCTTCATTCAGTTCGACGACCGATGTAGGTGGCGACGCTTCCCCGTAAATCGTTCGCGTCGCATTGTGGCGCACCAGCGCACGACCGAAGCTTTCGACATGCCAACTTCCCGCACCCGGTGGCCGAAGTTCCATCGGGTTCGCTTGCTTGATCGCCTGTATGTCAAGCCGCGTTGCCAATGGGTTTAGCGGGACGATGGATACTCCAACATATGCCGGTTTGGGCGGTGGGTCTGGAATGCCTTCGCCGTAAACCTCAACGCGACTGGTCAGCAGTCCCCGGAAGTTGCCAGTCCTGAAAATCTTGTCGAAGTCCTTCCAGCGTGTTTCCGCCCTCTGTCGGTTCTGATCGCTTTCTGCCATCGCGTTGCTGCTCACATCTGACCCTTTGTCGGGATTCAGTTGCTTCTTCATGTCCCGCACACGTCGTGTCAGGTCGCGAACCAGCGTCTGTCGCAGTTCACTCGGGGACGCGAACGTTCCGGCAAGCGCATTCCGATACGTTTCATCGCGAAATGTTTTCAGACGCTGCATCTGATTCACGTCGATGGTCTGTGGGTTGATCGGCCTCGTAGAGAAATAGAGCATTGCCGGTTTTCCGGCCGCAATAATCTCGTTTATCTCTTCGACGGTTCCCGATTCTGCGACCCCGGTGTTCGTCCCCATCTTCGTCCAAAACAAACCGATTAGCAGATCAGACTTCGCGACCAGTTGTTTGTTGATGATTTCCTGCGGCCTTCCCCCCGCTCCCGGCATCGCGTGCGTTTCCCACATCAGGGGCATCAACATCACGCCTTCGGCTTCGGCATGAAGGTCATTCCATTCGTGGATTGCTTCACGCGCAGCTTTCCGTTCTTCCGACAGGTCAGACGGCGAAGCGATGAGGATGTTGAATGTGGATGTCTGGAACGGCACAGGCCGATTATACGTCACTGCGCCAGAAACCTTCCGGCCTCGTCGTAACATTGATCGTGCTGATAGCCCGCATCCCGCCAGATGACCTGAAACGCCTTTCGCATTGCGGTTGCGATAGCATCTGGCGATTCTTCGTCAACCATATCGAGCGTAACGGGCGTACTGAATATCGTCCCATCTACCAGCGGTCGATATCGCCCCTCATCCGCTTTGGTGGCATTAAGTGGCCAGACGTAGACATCGTTCATCCCGTGCAGGATGACACGAACGTCCAGCAAACCAACAATTCCCACTTTCCGCAGCAGCCTTACGTAATGCGACAGGCTTTTCAGCAGCATCCGTTCCTGAACTTCCAGATTAACTGCGTCGTGCCCCCGGACCAGTTGGGGCCAGACTAGCAGCCGCAACGCTGCGAAAATGCAGCCTGCATCGTTCAGTTCCATGACCGAAGTTCGGGGTACATCTGCGTCGGGTTCATCCTGTACGACCAGCGACCGGCCGTAACCGTCCAACGAGTAAGGGTCATCGCCGATGGGTCGTAGTTCTGGGGGACGGGATCGTTCGATTACAGCCATGTCCAGCCCGTGATCCCGTTGATCCATCGGGATAACCGACAGCAGAAGGTACGCATCCCGTGGTTTTCGCGCACTGGGATTATTGAGGTCTGCAACGACCACCATGTCCGGCTGATAAATGCCGTGGAAGCCGCCAGACACGAACCTTTTGTAAAAATCGCGGGTCAGCTTTGTTGTACGGTCCAAGTCACTGAATTCGTCCGGTGCTTCAACATCGAATTCGGGTTCCGTCGTCGGCTCTTCCGTCGCACGTTTTGCGGACCATTTCGCCTTCATCTCGCGGACTAGTCGTGTGATGTCTCGCATCAGGATTTGACGGAATTCGTCGGGGGACGCGAACGTTCCCGTCAGTGCGTTGTCGTAGGTCTCAGATTTGAACGTCTTCAGCTTCTTCATCTGCTTAAGATCGATTTTGTTCGGATCAACAGGTCGGGTCGAGAAGTACAGCATTGCGCGCTTTCCGGCCGTCACGATGTGATTGATTTCTTCGACCGTCCCCGATTCGGCTGCGCCTGTGTGCGTGCCAATCTTTGTCCAGAAGACGCCGATCAGGATGTCGGCGTTCGCGACCAATTGTTTGTTGATGACCGCTTGCGGTCTAGCGCCTGCCTGCGGGGTGGCGTGGGATTCCCATCCCATTGGCAGCAGGACGACGCCTTCGGCTTCGGCATGCAGGTCGTTCCATTCGTGGAGTGCTGTCCGCGCCGATTTTCGTTCGTCTGTCAAATCGGACGGAGAAGCGATAAGGATGTTCAACACGGCCGCGTGAAATGCCATCGCGAAATTGTATCGGAACCGGCAGCGAACGCGATCATCAGCGGACTTCCCGATGTTCTATGCAAGCCGTTGACTGAACTTTCCCGCATCGTCGAAGCAGGGATCGCGAGTGAAGCCCGCGTCCCGCCACAGGCGTTCGAACGCAGGACGAACCGCTGACGCCAACGATTGAAGGTCCGCGTCATCCCGCCCCATTTTCAGATTGATCGGTTCCGATTCAATCGGCCCGTACGCTTCCAGCGGTCGGAATTGGCGTTGGTCGTAGTACTCATATCTGTTCGGGAGCAGGTACGTCCGTCCGATGTTCGGCAGGACGAATCGGAATTCCATCGGACCGTTTACACCCAGATCGCGAAGCTGTTTCAGATAGCGAGCAGCGGCGGACAGCATCTTAACTTCTATGTTCTGGAAGACGGTCGAGCGATAGCTTCCGTTGTAGTCGGGTCGGACATACATATCGGTTGCCGCAACGACACATCCGTCTTCGTTCACTTCCGTGACCGTCATCGGTGATTGATTTCGTCCACTTCTTCGGCTGGACCCGTCATGGAAAACGACAGCGCCGCCAAACGGTTCCGTGTTCCAGCCACTTTCCCCCATCGGATAGAACGATTGCGGATTCAGCTTTTCGATTGCGCCAATGTCCAACTTCACGGCCTTCAGCGGGATGATCCCGATTCCGGCGTGTGCCGTCGTCTCGGATTGGTAAGGGTGGTCTTCGTCGATCACCTGAACGCGTGAGGTTTCCAGCCCATAGAATTTGCCCGCCTTGAATCGGTCAACAAATCCTTTCCAGCGTTCGTTAGCGCGTGCATGACCAGTTGCGGTTTCGGTCTGCGTCGTGTTCGCGGCGATGTGAGTCAACATCACCTTCAGTGCTGTCTTCAGCTTGCCCGTCAGTTCCTTCTTGGCGTCTGCAAACGCCGCTTTCTCCGACGCGTCTTTCAGTTGGTACGTGATAGGATGCCTGTAGTGCCTCAGGTCGAAGGGAAGATTCTTTGGCGATCCGAACGCCCTGTTCATAACTAGCAGGATTCGTTCTGATCCCTTCAGCCGCAGTGCCAGACCCAGTTCGATCAGAACGTTCGCGTTCTGTGCGCGTTTTTTTCGGCCATCCGCAGTGACGTACTGCCTGACACACGTCAGGTCGGCGATGAAGGCATCGGCTGCATCGATCTTCTGTTTGATCGTTTCTGCGATGTGCGGAGAACCGGGAACATCCTTCGTGTCGTGATCTAGCTTCACTTCGCCTTCCAGCGGCGGCGCTTCCTCAACGCTTGGGCGCTCTGACTCAAGCTCAGCCTTGATTGCGTCGATTGCCGCATTCGCGCAATCGCGGATGAAATAATGACAGACCTTCTGGTCACGGTCGGACTGCCACGCGTAGAAGATCGTCGTCGGCATGTGCGGATGCTATTCTTCGTCTTCCTTGAAGACCATGTTCGGATAACCGCTGTCAGTAAAATGGGGGTCTTCTGGCAGATCGCAAGCACGCCAAATGAGGTCGAATGCCGGTCGAAGTGCCTTCGCCACTTCACGCGTCTTACCGACTTCGATCTCCGTTCCGATTTCAACAAAGTCGGCTTTGATATCGTCGCGATCGAACAAACGCGTTCGTCTGGACGTGAAGCCTTCAATCGGGGTGAACTGGATACGCTTGATGTTCAGCACTGAAATGCCGACGAGCAGCGGCCCGGTCACATTCATCGAACGAAGCAAGACGGAGTATCTCTTTACCGTTTTGAAGATGTCCTGCTCAGCAGCAGCGAACCGGAATTCGACGCCGCCGATGTTTGCGGCTGCGATCGACATAGCATCATCCGCTGAGTAGACTTCGCCGTCTCGGGTCAGTTCGGTCACCGTGAACATCTTTCCCGGCTTCCCGTCGCTCGATGGATCGGAAACGGAAGCGATCACCGAAGCCATTTCGTATTCTGGCGTCCACGTTGAAGGATTTCCCAATGGTTGCAACTGCGATCCAATTCGCGTCGGCTTCAGGTCCAACGGATTCACGATCTCAATCAGCGGAAAAATCGTCAGCGCGATGCAGCCCCGTGAGAACTGAAAGCGGTAGAAGCCATTTGACCGAATTCGATCTTCAAAGCCATTTCGCTTCGCCCACAAATCTATTACCCGACGATGACGCGCTTCGCCCGTAGGCTTCGAAGGTTCCTGCGCGATTGCACTCAACATCGGCTTCAGCGCGTTAGCGATGTCATCGGCCAGCTTCTTCCGTGCGGCCTTCACCCGCTCCGGGTCAGAAGGGTCAGACAAGTGATAGGTGATCGGGAAGCTGTGGGACTTCAGGTCGAACGGCAAATCTTCCGGTTGCCCGAACGCAGCGTTCATCACCAGAATCAGCCGTTCAAACCCCTTTGCACGAATCGCGATCCCCAGTTCGATTAGGACGTTCGGGTTCTGCGCATGTTTAGTCCGCTTCCCCTGTTTATCGTATGAGTCGTAGCTCGCGACGTGCGTTAGGTCGGCAAGAAATACGTCGCAGTTTTTGATCTTACGGCGAATTACACTGGCAATATGCGGATGACCCGCAACGCCCTGACGGTCTTGATCCAATTCAAACGACGGGGCGGAATAGACGCTCGGATCAGCCTTCAACTTCTTCAGCGCGGCCTTCGCCGCGTCACGGATCAGATAGCGGCAGATGTCTGGATGTTGATCAGACTGCCAAGCGTAAAAAAGGGTCGCCATACTTGATAATTGTCCCATGCACGAATTTGACGGCAAGTCGCAGAAGCAGTTCGACGACTTCTTCCTGCCCATGGCGAAGCTGATTCAGGCCGATTCATCGGCTAGGGATCGCTTGGATGAAATGCTGCACGCCAAAACGCGAGAAATAATCCAGCAACCGGGAACGAAGTTCGTGAGAAGCTCGAAGCCACTGAAGCATTTGTCACGACGGATGTCGTCGCCCACAATAACGACGACTTAAAACGTCTTCAGTGGTACGCCGTCGCGTTCGTCATGGCGGTCAACCCAAGGCGAATTTCGCCCCGGCCGGGTCATGACGAGTGGCGG
>JADMIO012727052.1_pt1 | contig 22594 bp, 15 predicted proteins | sample 8958161 | NCBI WGS metagenome assembly JADMIO01 (sample SAMN16585339, study PRJNA669376) | soil metagenome | isolation source: Crop rotation soil | place: USA: Cullars Rotation, Alabama | collected 2011 | reverse complement strand
CTTTCCCCCAGCCGCGGCCGGGGGCCGGCGGCGCGCGTGAGGATCGCGGCCGCGACGACGGCCTCGAGCGTGTTGCCGGCGGCGATGGCTGCGGCCGCCGCGACGGGAACGGACGTGGCCGCATTGGCCAGGAATGCGCCGAGCGTGATACCGGGCCAGACTCCGCGCCCGAGGATCACGAGGGCGGCGATGGCGAGACCAGTCGGAGGCCACACCAGGGAGATGCTCTGGCCGATCGAGGCGTAGCGCAGCCCGAGCCGGGCGACCGCGTAGTAGACCAGGGCCAGCCCGGCGAGCTGGAGCAGCCAGCGGGCGGGGCGGGGCAGATGGACGCTCGCGTTCGGGACAGCGGGCACGCGGGCCTCGCCGGCGAGGGGCGGGTGCTGAAGCGGGTCGCTCGAGATCTGCCGAAGGATAGTACGCGCGTTCGCGGCGGGCGCTACCGCAGCTCCGGGGTGGCGCAAGGTCCCCGAGGCCCTACATTGGATCTCTCATTGCGCTTCCACCCGATGACCGACTTCGCCGTGGCCACCCCGCCGAGCACCTACCACGAGGTCTACGACCGCTGGCGCACCGCCCCCGAGGCCTTCTGGGCTGACGCGGCGGAGTCGGTGCACTGGTACCGCCGTTGGGACGCCGTCCTCGACGCCTCGCGTCCGCCCTTCCATCGCTGGTTCCCCGGTGCCGAGGTCAACACCTGCTACAACGCGCTCGACCGGCATGTCGAGGGCGGCCGCGCCGATCAGCCCGCGCTGATCTACGACAGTCCGCTGACGGGCACCGCGCGAGCCTTCAGCTTCCGCGAGCTGCGGGACGAAGTGGCGCGCTTCGCGGGGGTGCTGGCCGCACGCGGCGTCGGACGCGGCGACCGCGTGGTGATCTACATGCCGATGGTGCCGGAAACTGTGATCGGGATGCTGGCCTGCGCCCGGCTCGGCGCAATTCACTCGGTCGTGTTCGGCGGGTTCGCTGCGCCCGAGCTGGCCAGCCGGATCACCGACGCGCGACCCAAGGTGATCCTGAGCGCCTCGTGCGGCATCGAGCCCGGCCGGATCGTGGCGTACAAGCCGCTGCTCGACCGCGCGATCGAGCTCGCGACGGCCAAGCCCGAGTGCTGCATCCTGCTTCAGCGCCCCGAGGAGCGGGCGACGATGGTGCCGGGCCGCGATCACGACTGGCGCGAGCTCGCGGCCGGTGCCTCGCCCGCGGAGTGTGTCCCGGTCCTCGCCACCGATCCCCTCTACATCCTTTACACCTCCGGCACGACCGGCAATCCGAAGGGCATCGTCCGCGACAACGGCGGCCACCTCGTCGCGCTCAACTGGAGCATGCGCAACCTGTACGGCGTTGAGCCCGGCGAGACCTACTGGGCGGCGTCCGACCTCGGCTGGGCCGTCGGCCATTCGTACATCGTCTACGGGCCGCTCTTCCACGGCAACACCACGGTGCTGTACGAGGGAAAGCCAGTGGGCACGCCCGATCCGGGCGCCTTCTGGCGGGTCATCGCGCAGCACGGGGTGCGTGCGTTCTTCACGGCCCCCACGGCCTTCCGCGCGATCAGGCGCGACGATCCCGCCGGCGAGCACGTCCGCCGCTACGACCTCCGAGGTCTGCGTACGCTGTTTCTGGCCGGCGAGCGCACCGACCCCGCGACGCTCGCCTGGGCCGAGCAGCAGCTCGGAGTGCCTGTGATCGACCACTGGTGGCAGACGGAGACCGGCTGGCCGATCGCCTGCAACCCTGTCGGACTCGGCGTGCTGCCGGTGAAGCCGGGATCCTGCGCGGTGCAGGTGCCGGGGTATGACGTGCGCATCCTGAGCGATGAGGGCACGGAGGTGCCGCCAGGCGACACCGGCAATGTCGCCATTCGCCTGCCGCTCCCGCCCGGCTGCCTGCCGACGCTCTGGAACAACGAGCCCGCCTACGAGGCGGCGTACCTGCGCGCCTATCCGGGCTACTACCTGACGGCGGACGCCGGCTTCAAGGACGCCGACGGCTATCTCTCGATCATGAGTCGCACCGACGACGTGATCAACGTGGCCGGCCACCGCCTGTCGACCGGCGCGATCGAGGAGGTGCTCGCCGCGCACGCCGACGTCGCGGAGTGCGCGGTCGTGGGTGTGGCGGACGAGCTCAAGGGCGAGCTGCCGCTGGGACTCGTCGTGCTCAAAGCCGGAGCGAACCGGGCAGGCAAGGAGCTGGTGGCCGAGCTGGTCGACCTGGTGCGTCAGCGAATCGGGCCGGTGGCGTGTTTCAAGCAGGCCGTCGTCGTGAAGCGGCTGCCCAAGACGCGGTCGGGGAAGATCGTGCGCGGTACGATCAGGAAGATCGCCGACGGGGTCGCGTACACGGTGCCGCCGACGATCGACGATCCGCTGATTCTGGACGAGATCGCGGCGGATCTGGCAGCGAACGGGTATCCGCTGAACCGGACATAGCTCACGAACCGGCCAGGTTCATCTTCCTCAGCAGTGCGGTAAACCTCGGGTGCGACCGCAGCGGCGCGAACAGGAAAGACCCCTTCATCCCGAAGATCCCACCCGCGCGCTCCTCGTAAGCACGCTCCAGCCAATCCAGCGCCCGCTCGTGCTCGCCCAGCCCGGTGTGCACGTACGCCATGTGGTAGGGCGACACGTACCGATCGCGCGACAGCTCTTCCAGCCGGCCTAGAATCGCCCGCGCGTCGGCGGGCCGCCCGACCCTCGCGTAAGCCTGGCCGAGCTGGGCTATGTACAGAGTGCTGTCGGGCGAGATGGCGACCGCCCGCTCGATGGCAGCGATACCCTCGGCCGGTCTGCCCGACAGCAGGTGCACCCAACCGAGCGTCGCGTGCGCCAGCGGAAGATTGGGCTCGACGGCGAGCACGCGGTTGACGGCGCGGAACGCCTCGTCGTATCGGCCCGATCGCAGGAGCGTGGTCACGATGTCCATGCGATGCGCCAGCGGGTCGAGCTCATTGGCCCGCCGCTGCGCTTCCAGGGCCTCGTCGTAGCGCTCCTGCGCCGAGAGCAGGAGCCCGTAGATGTCGTACGCTTCGCCGCTGTTGGGGTCGAGCTCGATGGCCCGCTTGAGCTCGCCCTCACCGCCGGTCCAGTCGAAGTCGCAGATGTACTTGAGGTGTCCGAGCACCGCGTGCGCCTCGGCGAGGCCGGGATCGATCTCGAGCGCCCGGGCGACGGAGGCCTTCGCGCGCGCGAACGCTTCGTCCGGCGGCAGCGCGCCCACCACGCCGAGCCCCATGTCGGTGTACGCCTTGGCCATCGCCGCGTGTGCGAGCGCGTAGTTGGGATCGCGGGCGATCGCCTCCTCGAGATGCCGCAGTCCCTGGTCGACCCCCTCGTGCGTCCACCGGTGAATGCAGTGCTGGCCCTGAAGAAACAGCTGGTAGGCCTCGACGTCGTCGGTCGGCTCGCGATGGATCCGGCCGCGCTCCTCGTGGGTCAGCTCGGCCTCGAGCGCCCGCGCGATCTGGAGCGCGACGTCGCTCTGGATCGCGAAGATGTCGGTCAGGTCGCGGTCGTACGTCTCTGCCCAGAGGTGTCGGTCCGACCGCGCGTCGATGAGTTGGGACACGATCCGCACGCGGCTCCCCGCGCGGCGGACGCTTCCCTCGAGCAGCGTCGCCACGTCGAGCGTTGCGCCGATCTCCTGCAAGGTCTGGTCGCGCGCCTTGAACTTCATCACCGAGCCGCGCCCGATGACCCGGAGCGACCGGATCTTCGAGAGCTGCGCGATCACGTCCTCCGTGATGCCGTCGGCGAAGAACTCGTTGTCGGGGTCGGCGCTCAGGTTGAGGAACGGAAGCACGGCCACCGACGGCAGCCGTGGCGCGCGCGCCGCAATCGTCCCCGCGAGCGCGTCGGCGAACGCCGCGGCGGTCGGGAACCGTTGCGAGGGATCGATGGCCAGTGCCTGGGCGACGGCCTCGTCGATCACGGCCGGCACCTGCGGCCGCACGCGGCGCACGCGAGGCGCGGGCTCGGTCAGCCGGCGGGCGATCACGCTTCGCGCCGACGTGCTCGCGTGCGGCGTCTCGCCCGTGAGCAGCTCGTACAGCACGCAGCCCAGACTGTAGACGTCGCTCCGGGCATCGAGCGCGCGCTCGCCGGTAGCCTGCTCGGGGCTCATGTAGTCGGGCGTGCCGATCAGGAGGCCTGTCTCAGTGAGCCGGTCCGACGGCTCGGTCGCGGCGGTGAGGGCGATGCCGAAGTCGGTGATCATCGCCTCGCCCTCGTGCAGCAGGATGTTCTCCGGCTTCACGTCGCGATGGACCAGACCGTGTGCGTGGGCGTGATCGAGCGCGAGGGCCACCTGTCGCGCGAGCCCGATCGCCTCGTGCACGGGCAGCTGGCGCTCGCGCGCGAGCCGCTCGCGGAGCGAACCGCCTCGCACGTAGGGCATGACGTAATAGAGCAGTCCGCCGCCGTCGCCCTTGCCGGGCACTCGGCCCGAATCGTAGAGCGGCAGGATATGGGGGTGATTGAGGGCCGCGGCGATCCGGATCTCGCGGGCGAACCGGTCGGGGCCGAGCAGGACGCCGAGCTCCGCCTTGAGCACCTTGATGGCCACCTGGCGGCCGTGTCGGACGTCGTCGGCGAGGTAGACCGTGGCCATCCCGCCGCGACCGAGCTCGCGAGTGACGGTGTAGCGGTCGGCCAGGGCGTCGATCATAGGGGCAAGCTAAGGTGGCCGGCAGCAACCGCAACGAGCGCCGCACGACTGATGGCGTGATCCTCCTCACTGTGCGGCGCGAGTCGCCGTGACAGCATCTATCCCGACCTTCGCGCAGCTCCGTCGACACATTCTCGGCCAGGAGGCCCAGTGACACCAACCAGCCCAGATCGCCCGTCTCGCGACGACGCCCAGGCTCAGGCCAAGCCCGTCCAGTATCCCACGAACTACGTGATCGGCGTGCTCGAGACCTCGGCGCAGAGCAGCTGCGCGGTGGACGCGCTGGTGCATGGCGGGTTCCTCGAATCGGAGATCGAGCTCGGCCGCGGCGCCGAGGCGGCCGACCGGATCGGGGCCTCGACCGGCCGCCAGGGCTTCAGCGACTGGCTCATCCGGCTGTTCGATGTCGTCGGCCTCAAGAACACCGAGATCGAGACCAAGGATCAGTACGAGCAGGCCCTCCGGGACGGGCACACCGTCGTGGCCGTGCTCGCGCCGACCGAGGAGCGGAAAGAACTGGCCGCACAGCTGCTTCGGGACTGCGGCGCGCAGTTCATCAACTTCTTCGGCTCGCTGTCGCTCGAGCGGATGCGGCCCTAGCCGCCACTCCATCACCATGAACGTGCTTTCGTCCGAGATCTCGGCGTACCTCGACGGCCTCGTGCCGCCGCGGCCCGCCGAGCTCCAGGCGATGGAGCGGCGCGCTGACGAGACCGGCTTTCCGATCGTCGGGCCTGCCGCCGGCCACCTGTGCTATCTCCTGGCGCGGATGACCGGCGCGCGCCGCATCTTCGAGCTGGGCTCCGGATACGGCTATTCGACGGCCTGGTTCGCTCGGGCGGTGATGGAGAACGGCGGCGGCGAAGTCCACCACGTCGTCTGGGACGAGGGGCTCTCGCGCGACGCGCGCCGGCATCTCGCGGCACTAGGCCTGGACGACGTGGTGAAGTTCCATGTGGGCGAAGCGGTCGCGACGCTGCGAGGGACGGCCGGGACGTTCGACCTGGTGTTCAACGACATCGAGAAGCAGGATTATCCGGCGTCGCTGCCGATCATCGCCGAGCGGCTCCGGCCCGGTGGGGTGCTACTGGTGGACAATCTGCTCTGGAGCGGGCGAGTATTGGATGCCGCGGACCGGAGCGCGGCCACGGAAGGCGTACGCGAGCTGACACGGCTGGTCGGCGAAAGCGGCGCGTGGATCTCGTCGATCGTGCCGATCAGGGACGGCGTACTCGTGGCGTACAAGCAGGGCGGCGGAGCGGCAACCGGCGACTGGAGGCCCCGTGGCTGACGAACCGAAGCCGTCGTGGTGGAAGTCGATCCCCGGCACGCTGACCGCAGCGACCGGCTTCATCGCGGCGTTGAGCGGGCTCGTCGCCGGAATCAATCAGCTCGGCGTCTTCCGGCGCGAATCGTCGGCGACGCAGGTCGTCGGCACCGCCCCCGCGCCGACCCCGACACCGGCAGAGAGCACGGCCACCAAGCCGCCCGCGCCGGCGACGAACGGCGGTTCGAGCACCGCCCCCGCACCGACACCCGTGGCTCCGGTGCCCTCCGATCCGTCCCCCGGTGCATCTCCACGCCCTGCGTCACCGTCGAAACCCGCGCCGCCACCGGCGCAGCATCCGACTCCCGCACCCGCTCCGGCCGTCGACACCTCGGCGGCAACACCGCTGCGCCTGCCGAAGGGCACGTCGCTGGAGCTCGTCGTTCCCTCTCGGACCTGCGCGCCCGAATCGGGCCTCGACCGCTTCACCGCCCGGCTCGCGGGACCGGTGAAGGTCGACGGAGCCACCGTGCTGCCGGCGAACACCACCGCCGTGCTCCGCCTCCGCCGCGGCGGCTCGCCCCCGGCGCCGCAGGTACGGCTCGACTCGCTGGTCGGCCGCGATCTGGCGCTCGGCGCGCCGTCGGCTGAAGTGCGGGTTCGGCGGAGCGCCGTGAACGGCATGTGCCTTCGGGCCAACGCCCGCATCACCGCAACCCTCGGCACCACCCTCACGTGGCGCCGCCCGCCCGCGGCGCGCTAGCACCGCACTCCGCGTACCCGCCCTAGTACTTCCAGACGTCCTTCTCCGGATCGCACGGCCGGTTGTCGTTCACGATCTCGACCGGCAACGGCCCCGCCGGCTCGATCGCCTCGTGTACCGGTATGCTCCTGCCACCGATCGGGGGATAGAGCTTTCCCGATGCGCTCGCCGAGACCATGCGCATCTGGTAGCGCGCGGCGGTGACGTGCCCGCCGGCATCGCGCTGCTCGAGCCGGCGCATCTCCAGCCGGCCGTTTTGATCGATGTCGGCCTTGATGCCGCCCAGGTTGCTCCAGTGCGCGCTGTAGTCGCCGGCGCCGCTGCGCTCGATGTCGGCGCTGCCGTCGCCGACGTTGTAGCCCTCAGAGCGCATCTTCCAGTCGCCCACGCCCATCCCGCAGTGGCGCCAGGTAATCGAGCCGGTGGGCGCCCGGATGCTCGCCTCGAGCAATCGGTTGGCGCAGGGCTTGAGGTCGATGCCGGTGCCCAGCATCTCGTTCTGCCGCTGGAGACCCATCGCCTCGAGATGGTCGAATGACTGCGAGCTGCAGGTGCGCGCGAAGTTCTCGGAGAACACCCGCACGACCCGAATCGCCTCGGCCTGCTGGGCCTGGCCCTCGTCGTTGCCCATCAGCTGGTTGGTGCGCGCGGCCTGCAGGATGACGGTGATGTCGCCGCGCAGCGCGCCGATGTCCGTGGCCTGGCCCCGGGTCGCCACTCGGATCGCTTCCTGGGCGCGCTGTGCCGCGAGCGCCGACATCCGGCGTTGCGCGTCGAGCATCGTCGCGCGGGCGCGGGCAATCGGCGCCGAATTGTCCACCCCGTCCCGCCGCTCCGCGGCTTCGTACACCGCGATCGCCTCCTGCTGATGCCGGATCACCTCGCGATAGTCCTCGATGAGCTGCGCACGCTGCGCGGCAGTCAGCGCGGGATAGAGGACGACGTCCTCATCGAAGGCGTGAGGGAAGTAGGAGGCCGCGGGGGTGTCCTGGGCCACGCAGGGCAAGAGAGGGAGCGCGCCCAGCAGCAGGAGCGGGGCCATACGGAAAGCGAGCGTTGGGCGGCAGGGACGCGCGGGTGACGCCGATGTCATGGATGGAGAAGATGTTGCCGCGTTCCTGGCCTCGCTACGGGAGCCAGGTCACCCGGGCACCCTGACAGGCGCAAGAACCCGCTCGTGAGCGGCGTCACCACTCCCGAGGCCCCGGTGGGTTATGCTGGTGGGGCAAGCAATCAAGCACGACTGACCCAGCACAAAGGAGCCGATCCGATGAGGACGTATGCCTTGGTGGCGGCCGCTCTCGCGGTCGCCCTGACGACAGGATGCAAGGACCGCAACAGAGGGGATGCCGGCGACCAGGTGGAGGCCACCGCGGACCGTGCCGGTGACAAGGTTCAGGAAGGCGCCAACGATGTCGGCGACGCCGCGGACAACGCGGCTGACAAGGTCGGCGATGCCGCGCGCGACGTCGGCAACGCGACCGAGGACGCCGCCCGCGAAGCGACCGGCACCTGGACGTACGATCGCCGCGACGAATACCGCAAGGAAGTGCGGACGCGGCTGGAGCAGCTCGACCGGCAGCTCGCCGAGGCGCGTAAGAGCGTCAACAACGACGCATCGGACGCGTATACCAAGGCCGTCGCGGCTGCCCGCGAGACCCGTGCGGCCGTCGGACGCGACGTCGAGCGTCTCGGCCAGGCTACCGCGGCCAACTGGGATGAGGTGAGGACCAAGGCCCGCGCGTCGATCGACTCGCTCGACCGCCAGGTCCAGGCGCTGCAGCCGGACGCCAAGCCCATGGGAGGCAACAACGGCCCGAGCTGAACCTCCTCGTTGCCGTAGAGCTCGTGCAAAGCGCCTGGGAGTCTGACTCCCAGGCGCTTTCAGTTCTTTCGCCCTTGAGCGCGATCAATCCACCGAGAGTGCGACTCCCGGCTCCACTCGCGCCGCCCGGTGCGCCGGCACCCAGCACGCGAGCGTCGCCACCGCCGCCAGCGCGAGCGGTACCGCCACGAACGTCGCCAGGTCGGTCGGGGGCACGCCATAGAGCTGCCGCGAGATGAGCCGCGCACCGGCGTACGCGCCGGCGAGGCCGAGCACCGTCCCCACCGCGACGATCTGGAGCGCGCGCCGCAGCACCATCCGGACGACCGTGCCGCGCGCCGCCCCGAGAGCCATGCGGATGCCGATCTCCCGGGTCCGCTGCGCCACGACGTACGACATCACGCCATACACGCCGATCATGGCCAGCAGGACCGCCACCAGCGCGAACCCGCCAGTCAGCCGCGCCGTGAACCGCCGCGGCGCCAGGTCGTGCTCGAGCAACATCGCCATCGAGCGAACCTTCCAGACCGGCTGGTCGCGGTCCACCGACCAGATCGCGCCGAGCAGCGCGTCGTGCATGCGGTCGGGATCGCCCGAGGTGCGCAGCGCGACGGTGGCGAAGATTCCAGGGTTCTGCGCCTTGGCCACATACATCTGAGGCTCGTCCGGGTCGGTGAGCGCGAGCTGCTTCACGTTGCCCGCGACGCCGATCACGGTCGCGACCGTGTCGGGCGGCCCGATGATCCGGATGCGTTTGCCGAGCGGCGATTCTCCGGGCCAGGCGACGCGCGCCAGCTCCTGATTCACGACCACCACCAGCGGCGTGCCCAGCCGGTCAGCCGGCGTGAAGTCGCGCCCGGTGAGCAGCGAGATGCCCATGGTGGCGAAGAAGCCGTCGCTCACCGGGTTGTATTGCGTGGTGGGAAGGGCGCTGTCCGGAGGCATGGGCCGCCCGTCCGGCAGGTAGTTCGTCACGCCCCAGTTGCCGCTGAGCGGCATCGAGCCCAGGAGCGCCGCGCTGCGAACGCCCGGCAGCGCGCGGAGCCGCTCCAGCGCCTGGTCGGCGAACTGCGCGATGACCGTGTCGTTGGTGTACTTGCTGGCGGGGAGCCGCAATTCCGCGGTGAGCAGGCGATCGGGGTCGAAGCCGGTCGGCTGCGCCTGCACCTTGGCGAAGCTTCGGAGCAGGAGCGCCGAGCCGACCAGCAGGATGATGCAGAGCGCGAGCTGGCCTGCGACGACGAGCTGGCGCACCCGGCTGCTGCCGGTGTCGCCGCCGCGACCCTGCAGCGCGTCGGCGACGTCGGTCCGCGTGCCGTAGCGCGCCGGCACCGCACCGAACAGGAGACCCGCCACGACGGTGATGACGAACGAGAAGGCGAGCACGGTGCGATCGAGCCCGACTTCACCGGAGGACACCGGGAGCCCGTCCGGCGATGCGGCCACGAGCCCCGCGATCCCCCAGCGCGCCAGCACGACGCCGATGATCCCGCCGATCAACGCGAGCACCACGCTCTCCGTCAGAAGCTGGCGTACCAGCCGCCCGCGCCGGGCGCCGAGCGCGGCGCGAAGCGAGAGTTCCCGGCGCCGCGCGGTGGCGCGCGCCAGCTGCAGGTTGGCGATGTTGGCGCAGGCGATGACGAGGATGAGTGCCACGAAGCCGAGCAGGATGAGCAGTGCCGGCCGGACCTCGCCCACGAGCATGTCGCGAAGTGATTGGACGGTCGCCGTGCCGCCGGGGTTCCCACCGGGCAGCTCCGCGGAGAGCGCGGCCGAGATCCGGGTGAGGTCGCCCTGGGCCTGCTCGGCGGTGACGCCGGGTCGCAGCCGCGCGATACCCCACCAGTTCGCATTGGCGCGGGTGAGCCAGTCGGGGTTCGGCGCCGACGTCACCGGCAGCCAGACTTCAGGCGGTCCGAAGGGATCTTCGTAGTCCGCCGCGGTCACCCCGATCACCAGGTGCGGCAGCCCGTTGAGCACGAGTGTGCGGCCGACGATGCCGGGATCGCTGCCGTAGCGCGAGGTCCACGCGGCATGCGAGATGACCGCGACGCGCTCGCCGGTGCCGACCGCCGTCTCGGCGTCGGTGAACAGGCGCCCACGCTCCGCATGCGCGCCGAGGAGTCGCAGCGTGTTGGCGCTCACGAAGCAGCCGACCAGCCGGTCGGGGCGTTCACCCCCCGTGAGGTTGACGCTCTGCGTGCGGGCGAGGCCGAGGTCCTCGAAGGTCCGGTTCCGCGCCCGAAACTCGATCATGTCCGGATAGGTGACCAGGCTCCGCCGCGAGTCGCCGATGGAGCTCCACACGACCATCAGGCGGTCGGCCGCGGGATAGGGCAGCGGGCGGAGCAGCACGGCACTCACCGCGCTGAAGATCGCGGTGTTGGCCCCGATGGCGAGCACCAGGGTGAGCAGCGCGACCGCGGTAAAGGCCGGCGCGCGGCGGAGCTGCCGGAGCGCGAGGGCCGCGTCCTGGCGCAGCTCCGCCAGGTATTCGGTGCGGCGCTCGTCGCGCTCGCGCGCCTCGCCCAAGGTGCGGCAGCGCGCGCGCACGTCCGCGAGGTCGCCGAAGCGCCGGAGCGCCTCGGCCCGTGCGGACTCCGGCGTCTGGCCGCGCTCGGTCAGCTCGCGGATCACCATGTCGAGGTGGAAGTCCAGCTCCTCGTCCACTTCGTCGGATACGCTCGGGCGCCAGAACATCGGTCAGCCCTCGAGTAGGATGGGGGAGACGGCCTGGACGAACTGGGCGAAGCGCTCGGTCTCGGCTTCGAGCTGCTTCCGGCCCTTCGGCGTGAGGCGGTAGAACCGTGCGCGCCGGCCGGTCTCCGACACGCCCCACTCGGCCTGGATCCACTTCTCCCGTTCCATGCGATAGAGGGCGGGGTAGAGTGAGCCTTCCTCCACCTGGATCGCCTCGCCGCTGGTGTCGCGGAGCCAGCGGGTGATGGCGTAGCCGTGGCGCGGGCCCCAGCTCAGGGTCCTGAGGATGAGCGCGTCGAGGGTGCCGTGGAGGCGGTCTTTGGTCGCTGGGGCGGGCATCGGGCGGAGTCCCCTAGAGGGCTAGGTCTCCAGGCAAGGTCGCGAGCGGATGCCTAGCTGTCAAGGTATCCGTGGCGGCCACCGCGAGCCACCTAGCCAACCCGCCCCCGGCGCGCCATCTTCCAGCGTCTTCCACCAATCATCCCAACGACATCGCCTATGCCCGACCTGCTCGGCCGGCTTCAGACTGCGCTTGAGGCCCGCTACCGTCTCGAGCGCGAGATCGGCGCGGGCGGTATGGCCACGGTGTACCTCGCGCAGGACCTCCGCCACCGACGCGCCGTGGCGCTCAAGGTCCTCCGCCCGGAGCTCGCCGCCGTCATCGGGGCCGAGCGCTTCCTGGCCGAGATCACCCTCACGGCCAACCTCCAGCATCCGCACATCCTGCCGCTGTTCGACTCGGGCGAGGCCGACAGCTACCTGTTCTACGTCATGCCCTTCATCCAGGGCGAGACGCTGCGCGACCGGCTCACCCGCGAGAAGCAGCTGCCGGTGCCCGAGGCGGTCCGGATCGCCACAGAGGTGGCTTCGGCGCTGGACTATGCTCACCGGCACGGCGTGGTCCACCGCGACATCAAGCCCGAGAACATCCTGATCCACGACGGTCAGGCCCTGGTGGCCGACTTCGGCATCGCGCTGGCCGCCAGCAAGGCGAGCGGGGCGCGCATGACCGAGACCGGCATGTCGCTCGGCACGCCGCACTACATGTCGCCCGAGCAGGCCATGGGCGAGCGCGAGATCACCCCGCGTTCCGACGTGTACGCCCTCGGCGCCGTGCTGTACGAGATGCTGACCGGCGAGCCGCCGTTCACCGGCAACACCGCCCAGGCGGTCGTCGCCCGCGTGCTCACCGAGAGTCCCCGTCCGCTCGGCACTCAGCGCCACACGATTCCGCGCCACGTCGAGGCCGCGGTGCTCACGGCGCTCGAGAAGCTGCCGGCCGACCGGTTCGCCACGGCGGCCGAGTTCTCCGACGCGCTCAAGGACAGCACCTACGCCAGCGCGGCCTCACTGGAGGCGGCACCGGCGCCGGCCGCGCCGGCCGCTTCGAAACCCCGGCGCAGTCCCGTCGTCCCGATCATCGGCGGGGTGGCCGTGGTGGCGACCGCGGCCGCACTGTGGGGCTGGCTCCGCCCGGCGCCGGCCACGCCGCTCACCCAGTTCGCGCTTTCCCTCAGATCGTCCGAGGCGCTCGCGCCGCCGACCGCGGGTGGCGGTGCGCGAGTCGCCATCTCACCGGACGGCCGCAGCATCGTGTACACCGGTCCGGGCGACGGCGCGCAGCGGCTCTGGCTTCGCCGGCTGGACCAGCTCTCCGCCACGCCGATCGCGGGCAGCGAGGGCGCCGCCAGTCCGTTCTTCTCGCCCGACGGCCGGCGGATCGGCTTCATCAAGAGCGGCACCACGGTGCGGATCGCGTCGCTCGACGGGGCGCCCACGGTGACGCTCAGCGACAAGGCCAATGCCACCGCCGGCGACTGGAGCGACGACGACTGGATCTATTTCGAGGTGGATTCGGGCGTCGCCCGGCTGCGGCCGGCCGGCGGCGGTACGCCCGAGCTGGTGCACAAGATCGATCAGGACAAGAACGAGGTCGGTGCGGAATGGCCGTTCGCCCTGCCTGGGGGCAGGGGGCTCCTCGTGCGTACCAGGCGGGCCGGCCAGGGGCCCGCCGACTACGATATCGTCGCGGTGAAGGGCCCGGGCGCGCCGCGCCACGTGCTCACCCACGGGATCTATGCCCGCTACGCGGCGGGTCGTCTCTTCGTGGTGACCGCCGACGGCAAGCTCATCGCCATTCCGTTCGACACCGACAAGCTCGAGCTGACCGGCGCGCCGGTGGCGCTGCTCGACGGAATCGGCGTCCGGACGGCGGGCTTCAACGTGGACTTCTCCATCTCCCGGACCGGCACCCTGGTGTACACCAGCGGCAGCACGCTCGGCTCCCGCCGGCCGGTCTGGGTGACCCGCGAGGGGTTCGCGTCGCCGGTGGACACGTCCTGGGACCCGCAGGGCCTCATCACCAACATCGCGCTCTCGCCCGACGCGAAGCAGGTTGCCGTGGAGCTGGTCCGGAACGGCAAGGCCGACATCTGGGTCAAGCAGCTCCCGACCGGTCCCTTCTCCCGGATCACCTTTGGCGACACGGCCGGCGTGCGGCCCGCCTGGTCGCCCGACGGGCGCGATGTCTATTTCATCCTAGACCGCGGCGGCACCGGCGTGGGTCCGATGTTCGTCCACCGGGCGGACGGAACGGGGCTGGCCCGTCTGCTCGTGCCGTCGCGGGCGGACTACGGGCAGGTCGTCCCATCGCGCGACGGGCGCTGGATCATCACGCGCACGCCGGCCAACACCAACGGCTCCGGCGACATCCTCGCATTCAAGGTGGGGGCAACCGACACCGCGCCCCTTCCGCTGGTCGCCTCGCCGGCCACCGAGCTGTTCCCGTCGCTCTCGCCCGACGGGCGCTGGCTGGCGTACTCGTCGAACGAGTCGGGGGCGCCGGAGATCTACGTGCGGCCCTTCCCCGAGACGGCGACGGCGAAGTGGCAAGTCTCCACGGCCGGCGGCATTCAGCCGCTCTGGGCGGCGAGCGGCCGCGAGCTGTACTACATCAACGGCAAGCGCGATCTGGTGGCGGCCGAGATCCGCCCCGGGGCGGCGTTTTCGGTCGGCGAGCAGAAGGTGCTGTTCAGCGCGGCGCCGTACACGGCCGGGGCAGGGGTCCACAGCTACGCTGCGACGGCCGACGGCCGGCGGTTTATGCTCACGCAGGAAGGTGAGCCGTTGCAGGAGAGCGAGCTGGTGGTCGCGCAGGGGTGGCTGCGCCAGGTGGAGGGCAAGGCGGGGAAGTAGCGGCAACGGGAAGGGCACGCCCGTCACCTCGATGCACCGATGGACCTGCTGCACTCTAGATCATGCTGGCCGCGCCCTCCGCGAGAGCTGCCCGAGCAGGAGCGCGGCGAGCGGTATCGTGGCGAGTGCCGTGAGCAGCGATAGCGTCGGATATCCCCACCCCTGGACCACCACCCCCGACAGCGCCCCCGCCGTCGCCCCCGCCAGCCCCATCGTGAGATCCGACAGCCCCTGCGCCGACGGCCGCAGCTCGGCCGGCACCGCTTCACTGAGTAGTGTCGAGCCAGCGACCATCGCCGCCGACCAGCCGAGTCCGAGCAGCAGCATCCCCGCTGTCAATCGTGCCGAGTCGTGTCCCGCGGTGCCGGCCACCGCGCACGCGGCGAGCAGGAGTGCGAGGCCGAGGGCGACCACGGGCCGGCGGCCGAGCCGGTCGGTCAGCCAGCCGAACACGGGCGCGAACGCGAACATGCCGGCGACGTGCGCGCTCAGGACGAACCCCACGATCCGGAGTGTGTGGGCCGCGTCGTGGCCCGCGCTCCGAATGTGCACCGGCGTCATCGTCATGACGCCGACCATCACCACGTGCCCGACCGCCATCGCCCCGACGCCCAGTCGGGCCGCGGGGAGAGAGAGGACGACCGGGAGCGCCGCGCGCACGCCGAGCCGAGGTGCATCACTCGAGGCCGCAACCGCCCCGGCCAACTCTCGCGCGACGATCCCGGGATCCGGGCGCAGCAGCAGGAGCAGCACCAGAGCCGTGAGCGCGAACAGCACCGCGGAGACGACGTACGGGCCCGCCAGGGTGGACACGCCGTAGCGCTCGAGCGTCGCGCCCGCGGGCGCCGCGAGCGCCGGCCCGATGACGGCGCCGATCGTCGTCGCCCAGACGACGAGCGAGAGATGCCGCCCGCGAACCGCGGCGGCCGCGAGATCCACGGCGGCGTAGCGCGCCTGGTAATTCGCGGCGGAGGCGCAGCCGAAGAGGAACAGGCCGCCGAAGAGCAGCGGGATCGAGCTGCGCATCGCGGCGGCGACGATGAGGAGCGCTCCGACCGCCGCCACGGCGTAGAGCGCCGCGAGGCTCGGCCGGCGCCCGCCCCGCTGCACGATGGCCGCGGCCGGCACCGCGAACAGCGCGGCACCGATGACGCTGGCGCTCTGGGCCACGCCCGACAGGCCGACACCGGCGATCTCAGCGGCGAGCAGCGCGCCGACCGACGCGCCGACCGCCATGCCCAGACCGGCGATCACCTGCGTGACGAACAGCAGGCGGACGGTGCGGCGCTGGATCGCGGTGACGTCGGGAAGGCGGTCAGGCGGCCGGGCGGTCGGGCGGTCGGCCGACGAATGGAGCGTCATGCCATCGTCGCGGGTGCCGCGGTGTTGGCTCCGGTGTTCCGCGCCGCGCGCACCGCCGCCGCCAGCTCGCGCACGCCCGGGCGGATCGCAGCCTCGGAGCAGCGCCCGTAGCCCAGCAGCAGCATGGGCGAGTCCGCGGTCCGGTCATGGTAGTAGTCGCTCAACACCGTGAGCGCGACGCCGCGTCGCGCGGCTTCGTCGCGGATCAGGCGTCCCTGGTCGCCATCGCCCAGCTCGATCGTGATGTGGAGCCCCGCCCGGATCCCATGCACCCGGACCTCGGGCAGCGCCTCGCTCAGCGATTCGACAAGCGCGTCCCGCCGCGCGCGATAGCGCGTGCGCATCCGCCGCAGGTGGCGGTCGAGCTCACCGCGCGAGAGGAAGTCCGCAAAGGCGTGCTGCTCGATCCGCGACACGCCGAAGTCCGTGAGCCGCTGCTGCCGCTGCACCGCGTCCACCAGGCGCGGCGGCAGCACGAGCCAGCCCAGCCGCATCGCCGGCGCGAGCGTCTTGCTCGCGGTGCCGGCGTAGACGATGCGCTCGGGATCCATCCCCTGCAGCGCCCCCACCGGCGCCCGGTCGTACCGGAACTCGGCGTCGTAATCGTCCTCGATCGCGAGCGCCTGGTTTCGCCGCAGCCAGTCGAGCAGCGCTCCGCGCCGCGCGCCCGACATCACCGCGCCGGTCGGGTACTGATGCGCGGGCGTCAGCAGGACGGCATCGACCCCGGCGCGCTCGAGCGTGTCCACCCGGAGCCCTTCGCCGTCCACCGGTATCGGCACCAGCTCGAGCTCCGCGTTCGCGGCCGACATTCGGACCTCGTTGTGGCACGGGTCCTCGATCGCGACCCGCCTCGCGCCCAGCGATGCCATCGCCTGCCAGACGAAGGTCCGCCCCTGACACCAGCCGCTGGTGATGACCACCCGGCTCGCGTCCGTCACCACTCCACGCACGCGGCCGAGATAGTCGCGGAGCGCGAGCCGGAGCACCTCGCTGCCATGGGGATCGGTGTAGCCGAAGTCGGCTTCCCGGAGTCCGGCGAGCGCCTCGCGCACGGAGCGGAGCCAGGCGGAGCGCGGGAACGAGGACAGGTCGGGCGAGCCGGGACGGAAGTCGTAGAGCGGCACCGTCGCCGGATCCGAGCGCCGGGTCGTCGGCGGCTGGCACGGTCCGGCGCAGCCGGTGACCCGTGGGCGGGTGCCCGGTCGGAGCTCCAGGTATCCCTCGCCGGCGAGCTGCGCGTAGGCGTCCACGACGATCGGGCGGGACACGCCCAGCTCGCGGGCGAGATCCCGGGTCGACGGGAGCCGGGCGCCCGGCTGTAAGGTGAGGTCCCGGATAGCGTTCCGGAGCTGGTCCTCGATCTGGCGACCGAGGGTCCGCGGGTGGGTGCGGTCCACCGAGACGAGCACGTCGAGCGGCCGACTGGTCAAGGTTCTGCCTCCTCAACTGGATCTTCTGTGCTGACCAGTTTGCTCCTAGCTTGGGTTCATGTCAACAGCAGGCGGACAACTTCCATTGTTGCCCCGGAAGCTGCCGAGCCGAGTGGCGCGTGCTCCGCACCGGCCCCACCGGGGCGTCGGTGTGGTTCACGAGCTGCGACCGAGGACGACCCTGCGGGTCCGGCTCGAACGCATGTGGCGTGCGCTGCCCCGGCTCCAGCGCGAGTGCCGGGTGGTGACCGGGGTGATAGGGTTGTACTAGGGGGCTGGCTGTAGGTGTCGTCAGTGTGCCGGCTTCCGTCGTCATCCCGAGCGAAGCGAGGGACCTTGCCGGGCATCCTCGAGCCATTCCCAGGCAAGGTCCCTCGCTTCGCTCGGGATGACGGCGCTCATCGTTTGTCGGCTGCATAAGGGGTATTCATGGACTGGATCCTCCTCATCGTGCCCGGCGTCATCTGGGGTGCGTCGTTTCTGTTCATCGCCGAGGGGCTCGAGGCGATGGGCCCGTACGGCGTCACCTTCACGCGCATCCTGGTCGGGTTCCTGACGCTCGCGTTGTTCCCCGGCTCGCGCCGTGCGATCCGCCGCGACGACTGGCTCGGCACCGCGGCCGTCGGCGTGCTCTGGATGGCGTTCCCGCTCAGCATGTTTCCGCTCGCCGAGCAGCATGTCTCGTCGGCACTGACCGGAATGCTGAACGGCTCGACGGCGCTGTTCGCGGCGATCGTCGCCGCGGGCATCGCGCGGCAGTGGCCGTCGCGCGGCATCGTGCTCGGGCTGGCGGTGGGGCTGGCGGGCGGCGTGCTGATGGGTCTCCCCTCGATCGGCCAGGGCCGAAGCACCGGGCTCGGCGTCCTCCTCATCCTGGCCGCGCTCGTCTCCTACGGCTTCGCGCTCAACATCGCCCGACCGATTCAGCAGCGAAACGGCGCCTTGCCGGTGATCTGGCGGGCGCAGGCCCTGGCGCTCGCGCTCACCGCGCCGCTCGGCCTGCCCGAGCTACTGCGGGCGCGCTGGTCGGCGGGTCCACTGCTCTCGCTCCTCGCGCTCGGCACGCTGGGCACCGGCCTGGCCTACATCCTCACCGTCATGGCCGCCGGCCGGGTGGGCGCGACCAAGGCCTCCGCGACGACATTCCTGATTCCACCCGTGGCGCTGGTGCTCGGCGTGCTCGTGCGCGGCGAGCACGTGGCGCCGCTGTCGGTGCTCGGCGGTGTGGTGTGCCTGGTGGGTGCGTGGCTCATGCGGCGGGCGCAGCTCGAGGGTGCGGGGCAGGGGTCCTCTCCAGCTCTCCGCACGGCCGCATATGCCGAGGCCCGCCGTGAGGCAACGTGACCCTCACTCGATGAGTCCTGACGGCGCCGACCGCATGCGGCACATACGCATCCTCGCACACAGCGCCGACGGCGCCGCGCTCTGCTTCCTCGAGATGGTGCGCGAGGCCGCGCGCCGGCTGGGCGCGCACCAGCATCCCGAGATCACGCTCTCGATCCTGCCGATGGGCCCGACGCTCGAGCAGTACGAGCGGAACGACCTCGCGGCGGTGGCGGCACACCTCGCCCGGACGGCCCAGCGGCTCGCCGACGCCGGCTGCGATTTCTTCGTGTGTCCCGACAACACCGCACACATCGCGCTCGAGCTGGCCCGCGAGCCGCTGCCGCTGCCGGGGCTGCACATCGCCGAGATCGTGGCGGAGCGGGCGGCTGCCGATGGACGGCGCTGTGTCGGATTGCTGGGAACGCGATGGACGATGGAAGGGCCGGTCTACCCCGCCGCGTTCGCCCGGCACGGCGTCGCCATGCGGACACCCGCGCCGGCGGATCGCGCGCTGGTGGACGAAGTCATCTTCGGCGAGCTGACCCAGGGTCAGCTCGTGGACCACTCGCGGAAGGAGTACGTCCGCATCATCCGCGACCTGCAACGAGACGGCTGCGATGCCGTCGCCCTGAGCTGCACCGAGATCCCGCTGTTGATCACGCCCGACGTATCGCCGCTGCCGACGCTCGATTCCACCCGCCTCCTGGCACACGCGGCGGTCGAGGCTGCGCTGGGGAATCACGCCCCGGATTGGCGCGGTGGACACCCCGCCTCGGGTGTCCACGCGCCGCGCTAGCCGCTACCGTCCGGTTGGCCGGATGTTCTGGTTCATCCGGAACAGGTTCGTCGGATCGTACCGGTTCTTGAGCTCGACCAGCCGCGCGTGGTTGGAGCCGTAGACCGCCCGCACCCGGTCGCCCTCCTCCTCGGTCATGAAGTTCACGTACGCCCCGCCCGTTGCGAACGGCTCCGCCGCCCGGAACAGGTCGCGCGCCCAGCCGATGCAGGCCTGGTCGCGCTTCGGGTCGACCCAGCGGCCGTGCACGTTCAACACGTACTGGGCGTCGCGGTGCGTATACGCCGTGGCCTCGGCCGGCACCCGGGAGACGGCGCCTCCGACCTGCGCGAAGGCGATCTCGGTGTTGGGATCGGGGATGCTCCCCGCGTACTCCAGCAGCACGTCGATCAGTCCGTCGCTCAGCGTCAGGAAGTCGTGCGACTTCCAGTAGTTCCGGAAGCCGGGCGTGAGCAGCGGATCCAGCACCGTCTGCCAGTCCGCGTACGGATGCGGCGCGACCACGTCGGCCAGCGACTTGCCGAACGACCGCAGCGGCGCCATGACCCGCTCGCCCTCGGCCAGGTCGCCCGACCAGCACATCGCCAGCGCGAGGATGTGCTTGCCATGCCACTCGGGCGCGAGGAACGGCAGCGGCGGCGCCTGCCGCAGCACGAACCAGCACGAGAGCTTCTCCGGCGTGGTCGGCATGAAGTCGCGATAGAAGCGCAGCACGTCGCGCGCGGCGGCGATGGGATGGACCACCAGGCCGGACAGCACCTCGGGGCCGACCGGATGGAGCTGGAACTCGAACGACGTGACGATGCCGAAGTTGCCGCCGCCGCCCCGGATGCCCCAGAAGAGGTCGGGGTTCTCGTCCGCGCTCGCCCGCACGATCTCCCCGTCCGCCGTCACCACCTCGGCCGAGCGCAGGTTGTCGATCGTGAGGCCGAGGCGGCGGCTCAGCCAGCCGAAGCCGCCGCCGAGCGTGAGGCCCGCGATCCCGGTGGTCGAGTTGACGCCGAGCGGGGTGGCCAGGCCGTAGCCCTGGGTGGTGCGGTCCACGTCGCCCAGCGTGGCGCCGGCGCCGACCCGCGCGGTGCGCGCGGCCTGGTCCACCCGGACGGTGCGCATCGGCGAGAGATCGACCATGAGCCCGCCGTCGCAGACTGCGTTGCCCGCGATGTTGTGCCCGCCCCCGCGGACGGCGACCAGCAGGTCGTGCGCCCGCGCGAACCGCACCGCCCGCGCGACGTCGTTCGCGTCGGCGCACTGCACGATGAGACCGGGCCGCCGGTCGATCATCGCGTTCCAGATCGTGCGCGCCTCGTCGTAACCCGGCGCGTCCGGGGTCAGGAGCGTGCCGCTGAGACCGGCCAGGTGCTCGCCGGCCTCCGGGTCAACCACGGCGGGCGACCCGCCGGACGTGCGAAGCGTGACCATCATGTGCGCGACCTCCCGAAAACGGGCATGGTGCCATTGTGTCCCGCGGGCACCCGGCGTCGTGCTCCGGGTGCGTCGCAGAACGGCACTCTTCGGTGTGGACTGCGTGGAACGACGGGCGCTAATGTAGGAGGCGGGCAGCGCGCCCGCCCCTGCCAAAGGTTAGGGTCGCGCCCGTCAAAGGTGGGGGGTCGGATCAGCGCGGCGGACTTACGGCACCAGCGGCGCTCCGGGCTTGGGCGCGGGGTTCATCCGAATGACGTGCAGCCCGCTGTTGAAGTCGTTGACGTACGCCAGCCCGTTTTTCACCACCGCGCCCCAGGTCATCGTCGCGTTGGGCACCAGCCCGTTGGCCTCGGACGTCGCGAGGTCGGTGATCTCGCGCCCCTGCGCCCGCAGATCCCCGCGCAGCTCGCCGCCGATGTCGAACGCCCGGAAGCCCGCGTTGTAGGCGCCCATGTAGAGCGTGTCGCCCGCCACCCAGACGTTGTGCACGCCGCCGTACTCCGGCTCGTACCAGGCCACCTCCCGCGGCCGCTCGATGTCGCTCACGTCGATCACGTGCAGCCGCCCGTAGGCGCGCGACGGCTTGCTGCTGAACAGCGCCTCGAGCGACTCCAGCCCGAACACCTCGTCGCCCAGGAAGACGTACCGGCCATGCCGCCAGGCGGTGTGCGTCCCCCGCACGAAGCCCGGCCCGCTGTTCTCGGCGACCTGCCGGTAGAGCGAGTCGAGGTCGTACTTGAACTGCGACACGAGCTGCGGATTCGTGGGGCTGCCGCCCTTGATCCCCTTGCCGACGTCGAGGATGACCAGCCCGTCGTGCCACCAGCTCGCGTACACCAGCCCGTCCTGCACGGCCACGTCGTGCAGGTACCGGCCCGCATCCGCGCGCGGCGTCTTCCACGTGCCCGCCAGCTTGGGGTGCGCGGGGTCGTTGATGTCCACGATGTCGAGCGCGCCGGTGCCGTCGTTGGTGAGGTAGACGTGGGTGCCGTACTTCGGCTGGGTATAGATGAAGGCGGAGTGCACGCCCGAGGTGACGCCCTCGGTGAACTCGCTCACGACCTTGGGGTGCAGCGGATCGTCGAGCGTCGCGATCACGATCCCGTTCTTCCGGTCAGCCGCGCCTTCGCGGGTGAACACCATGACCTTGCCGGCCTCGTCGGTCATGAGGTCGTTGATCAGTCGAGTATTCGCCAGGACCGAATCCACGATCCGCGGACCCGCCGGATCGGTGACGTCGATGGTGTAGAGCCGGTCGCCGCCGAGCGCGGTGCCGATGTAGGCGACCTTGCCGTTCGGGTGGACCCAGACCTCGGTGGTCGCGAACGCCTTCCGCACCACCGAGCCCACGACCTCGGCGGTCCGGTGCACCTCGCGCCGGGTCACCGTCACCGGCGCGCTGGCGGAGCGCCCGGCCAGCGTCGCGGTCACGCTGTAGGTCCCGGGGTCGTAGGCGACGAACGCGCCGTCGCCCCCGATCTCGCCGCGGCCCGGCGCGAAGGACCATGACGGGCTCACGCCCTCGATGGTCCGTCCGCCCGCGTCCTTTGCCACCAGCCGAAAGCGGACCACGTCGCCCTGCTTCGCCCGCGCGTCGGCGGGCTCGATGGCGAGCGACGCCGGGGCGGCGGTCGTTACGGTGACAGCGGTCGTTGCCCGCACCCCGCCGGCCGTCGCGGTCAGCGTAGCCTTGCCCGGCCCCCGCGCCTCGAGCACGCCGGCCCGGCTCACGCGCGCGATGGCCGGAGCGGAGCTGGTCCAGCGGACGCTGTCGTCGGTTCGCACGTCGCCCTCCGCCGAGTACACCCGCGCGGTGAGCGGGGGAAAG
>JADMIO011081472.1_pt1 | contig 22595 bp, 18 predicted proteins | sample 8958161 | NCBI WGS metagenome assembly JADMIO01 (sample SAMN16585339, study PRJNA669376) | soil metagenome | isolation source: Crop rotation soil | place: USA: Cullars Rotation, Alabama | collected 2011 | reverse complement strand
GGCACCGGCACGATCGATGCGCCCGCCACGGTGGGCGGCACGCTGCGGCCCGGCAATTCGCCCGGCACGCTGACCTTCACACAATCGGTGATGCAGAGCGCCACGGGCACGCTGATGCTCGACATCGACGGGACCGGGACCGGCGCCGGCGCGGGCAACTACTCGCGCGTCGTCGTGACCGGGATCGGCACCTACACCGCCGGCGGCGCGGTCGCGCCGGTGCTGCGCGGGATCACCGGCAGCGCGAACAACACCTTCACGCCAGTGCTTGGCCAGCGCTTTACCGTCGTGACGGCCGCAGGCGGCGTCAGCGGCAATTTCGCGAGCCTGGTGCAGCCCAGCGCCGGCCTTGCGGCGGGCACCCGCTTCGACGTGTCTTACGCCGCGAACAGCATCGACCTGTTTGTGACGCCGGCATCGTTCGCCAATCTCTCGACGCTCGGCGGTGTGGTGACGCGCAACCGCGCGGCGGTCGGCGGTGCGCTCGACGTTCTGCGCGGTCCGGCCGGGCCGGCGCTGACGGGCGATACCGCGGCTGTGTTCAATGCGCTCTACGGCCTGTCCGTGGACGGCATGTATGCGGCGCTCGACCAGATGGCCGGCACGGTCCACGGCGACGCCATGACCGCGGCGCTGTCGGCCAACCGCATGTTCGCCTTCTCGGACGGAAACTGGGATGGCGGGCCGACGATGACCGCCGCGCTGATCGGCAACAGCGGACAGGGCTTTGCGGCGCTCAATGTGCTGGCGGCGCCGCAACCCGCATCGCTCTCGGGCTCGCCGTTTTGGGGGCGTGCCGCCGGGCAATGGATCAACGCCACGAGCGACGGACTGGCACCCGGCTACACCGCGAATGCCGGCGGCGCGGTCGCCGGGTTCGATATCGTGCGTGACGCGGACACACGCTTCGGCCTTGCCGGCGCCTACACCGTGTCCGACGTCACCAACCGGGTCGGCGCGACCGCCAACGTGCAGGGCGGGCGCGTGTTCGCCTATGGCAGCAGGATCTGGGGCGCGTGGCGCTTCGACCACGAGGTTTCGCTGGGCTTCGACGGCTATCATACCCGCCGGGTCATTGCGATCGGCGGGCTGACGCGCATCGCGACCGGCAAGGCGGACGGATTCAACGTCTCGGCCGACCTGGCGGCGCGCTACGACCTCGGCTTCGCGGTGCCCTTCGGCGAGTTCCGCTATGACCTCATCCACCGCGACGGCTTCACCGAGACCGGCGCCGGCGTCATCTCCATGGCGGTCGCGGGCGAAGACCTGGACGCGCCGCGGCTGCTGGCAGGGGCGGACTTCGACCTGCTGCGCACCTTCTGGCGTCCCGATCCGGACTGCATGGTCGATCTCAGGCTGGCGTGGGCGCATGATTTCGACGGCACGATCGGCGTCACGGACGCGGCGCTGACCGGCGCGCCCGCGGCGCGGTTCACCGTGTTCTCCAGCAAGCCCGGCAATGACGCCGGCCTGCTGGACCTGCGGGCGTCGACCAGTATCGGTGAGGGGCTCGCTATCTTCGGGGCCTACGGCCTGGAGGCCCGCGACCGCGCCATCACACAGGGCATTTCGCTGGGTCTGCGCGCGACCTGGTAGCTCAGGCGGCGATCGCCCGGCGGGTGCGGCGGGTCATCGCCTTTTCGAACGACGCCGTCTTCTTGGCAATGCGCTCGCGCCCCGAACGCGTCGCGGCGCCCTGCAGCATCAGGCCATAGCCGTAGCCCGCGGCCGGCAGCATCTGCTCGGTGGCGATCGCGCCGAAGATCCAGGACAGCATCACGCCGTTGAAGCAATGCGCCAGGCTGCGCTCGATCGCATCGGCGCTCATGCCGCGGTCCAGATAACCCTCGCGCTGCGCCCGTTCGATCAGACGGGTCCAGAGCGCATGGCTGTGGGCGCGGCGTTCGGGCCGCGAGAAGCTCGCGCCGCCCTTGCCATAGGTGTCGAGCAGAGCCTGCCAGAGCGTGCGATAAAAGCGCGGATCGGCCGTGTAATAGCCGACCGCCAGCGACAGGGCGGCGAAGATGTGGTCGACGGCATTTCCCGGATGCAGCGTCGCGAACTTTTCGTCGAAGTCACGCTCGTCCTCGTACATGATCGCGAGAACGACGTCGCGCTTGGAGCCGAAGAGGTTGTAGGGCGTCGCCAGGCTGACGTTGGCCTTCTTGGCGATGGTCCGCATCGACAGGTCAGTATCGCCCGTCTGGCGGATCAGGTCCCGCGCCGCCGCGATAATGCGCCGGCGACGCTCGGCCTTGGCTTCTTCCCGTCTTCCCAGCTTCACAACGACCGCCACGGTGTCCCTCACGCAACCGATGCGAAGTCCCGTTCGCATCCGGATTTCACTCTTGCAGAGCCGTAAATTTACGGCAATGCCTCAAATCCCGTACCCGGCGGGTCGAGATTCGAAGCCTTGTCCGGAGGGATTGGCTCCATAACCGACCGCTGAATCCGGCCTTTCCGCTGATGCTGCGTCAACGCAAAAACCGTTCGCAGCGTAATGTTCCTGCGAACACGGCAAGAAGCCACCATTGTTGCAATGCCAAATGCGCATGACTGTCCCGTCAGCGATGCGATCCCGGTCGCGTGTCGAATTCGACATCAACTTCACGCACGGCGATTTCATTATTCAAACAGCGCGTTGTTCGCCTCGAATTATTCATCGGCCGATGAACACACGATCTCGTCGCACCGGTCGATGTGCAAGATTTTTTTGAACGGCGTATAAATTTCGCAGTTGCAAATCGCGACTGACAATTTGTTTTACGTGGCGAAAAGCTTAATCAGTGTTGCAATTACAGAACCGTCGCCGAGGAGAAATTTGAACACGATATAATCTTCTTGCTGCTACCTGGTGCGCGCTGCATCCTTCTTGCAACTGCGGATGCGTCTGGGATCATCCCGCATCGGGATGCGCACTCCGCAAACGGCTTTGCGACAGGCGAAGCTGAAACGGGGAGCACCGATGTCCAACTCCAAGATGATTTTGCGTCCGCGCGTTCTGCTGGCGGCCCTTCTGCTGACAGGCGCCATGACGGTTCCCGCCTTCGCCGAAATCGAAGTTGTTGTTGTCACAGCGCAGAAACGCGCCGAGGACGTGCAGTCCATTCCCGTTGCGATCTCGGTGTTCACCAGCGAAAAGCGCGACCTGATCGGCATCACGTCGGTGCAGGACATGACGAACTTCACGCCGGGCCTCGCCTACCAGACCTCGCTGGACCGCGTGTTCCTGCGCGGTGTCGGCCGGCAGACGAACTCCCAGGCGGCGGACACGCCCGTCGCGAACTATGACGACGGCCTGTTCGAGACCTTTGCGGTTGCGGCGGGACGCTCCTCGCTCGACCTCGACCGCGTCGAGGTGCTGCGCGGTCCGCAGGGCACGCTGTCGGGCCGCAACGCGCTCGGCGGCGCGCTGAACGAGATCACGGTGCATCCCTCGACCGACGCCTTCCATGGCGAGGCGCGCATCACCTACGGCGCCTACAATCACATCACGCCGGAAATCTCGGTCACCGGCCCGCTCGACGATGTCTGGTCCTACAGGGTCTACGCATTGTGGGACAAGCAGACCGGCGGCTACTCGAAGAACATCGTGCCGAATGCGCAGCAGGGCGTGCGCGACCCGCTCTACACCGGCAGGCCCCAGTCGGAGGCGACGGCGACGCCGAACTTCGGCAATGGCGGCGACGGCAACGTCATCGACGAATGGTACGTGGACGGCCAGATCCAGGCGAAGTTCAACGAACATTTCGAGATGTGGACCAAGATCCAGTCCGCGCAGTGGTGGAACGGCGCGGGCGGCCCGGGTGCCGATCTCGAAGGCTGGACGCCGGCCGACTATCCGACATACGAAGCAGCCCAAGGCGGTCTGTACAACAATGCCGGCTATGGCTGCACGGCGCTTCCGGGCAGCCCCTACTTCACGGCCAACACGACCATCGTGCCCGGCAGCGTGGTGTCCCCGCTCGCGGGCGCCGCGGCCTGCACCAACCCCGGTCGCAACAATCCCTGGCACCAGGCCCGCCTGATCCAGACGGCCGTGCGCCTGCCGAGCTACTTCTCGCTCAACACGCAGTGGACATGGCACGCCGACGGCTTCGACGTGAAGTACATCGGTGGCGGGTCCTACTACCGCTATCACCTGTCGTCGGAGCTCGACGTCCACCAGGCGCCCGTGACTAGCTACAAGCTTCCGGGCTTCTTCTGCCCGGCGGGCGGCTGCACGATCGACAACCGCTGGACCTACAATCCGGAGGAAGAGAACTCTTTCATCTCGAACGAAGTCAACTTCATCTCAACCAATGAGGGCCCATTCCAATGGGTCGCGGGTGCGTACCAGTTCTCGCAGCAGGCGAACCAGCCCGGTGACGCGTTCAACCCCAACCAGCCGGAGATCAACGGCCCGTATGTTGACGGCCCATTCTTCGCGGCAGGAACGTTCTGTTCGTCGCCCATAATCCTTGGCGGCAACGGCGTTGGCACGGGCGGCGTCTGCGCCCCGTCGCAGACCTATCGCTCGTTCGACAGCCGCAACAACATCCATGATCACTCCTACGCCATCTTCGGCCAGGTCGACTACAAGATCCTGCCAGAGCTGAAGCTGACGGCGGGGCTGCGCTATTCGTGGGACCGCAAGTTCGGCAGCGAGTCGGCGCGTGTGCAATGCCTCTACGGCTTCTGCGCTGCCTTCGGGATGGGCCCCGACCTGTTCGGCGGTTTCGGCTCGACCGGCGCGATCGACACGACGCAGACCGGCATTGTCGTGTCGTCAGGTGTCACATGCCCCGACCTTGACCCCACGCATTGTGCCACGACACCGCCACAAGGTGTCCTTGGACGGACGACCTACGATCCCAACACCGGCTTCGCGACGCGCCACCTCAACGCCGAGTTCGGCGGGTGGACCGGCACCTTCGGCGCCGAATGGACGCCGATGGACGGCGCGCTGTTCTATGCCAAGTACGGGCGCGGCTATAAGGATGGCGGCTACTACGAAGGCGCCAACACCGCGCTGACCGCGCGGCCGTTCACGGCGCCTGAGTTCGTCGACTCGTTCGAAGTTGGTGCGAAGTACACTTTCGACAGCTGGCTGACCACAAACCTCGCACTGTTCCACTACCAGTACAAAAACCTGCAGCTGCCGCTGTCCTTCGCAAACCAGATCGGCACGGTGCAGCTCAATTCGACGGCGTTCTACAACGTGCCGCGGTCGATCTCGCAAGGTGTGGAGCTCGAGGCCACGGCGCAGCCGATCGACGACCTCGCAATCACGTTCAACTACTCCTACAACGATGCACACGTGACCAAGGGCACCGCGATCGACCTTGCCGATCCGGAGGGCCTCGCAGCCGGCGGCCAGCCGTTGTACACCGAAGCACAGTGCAAGGCGCTACTCGTCCCCGGTGTCGGCGGTCCGTGTTCGGGAGACTCTTACTCGCTTCCAAGCACGGGCGCGGCCAACGGCTTCCCGGCGTCGCCGGCCGCCGGCGGGCCCATCGTGAACACCGGCTGGTATATCCCGCAGAACCTCAAAGGCAACCAGCTGCCGAACGCGGCCCGCAACAAGATCGCGTTTAACATCTTGTACGCTTGGCATACCGACTGGGGTGTGTTCACACCGTCGCTGTCCTACGTGTGGCGCGACAAGCAGTACGGCACGCTCTTCCAGCGCTCCTACAACCAGGCGCCGTCCTGGGACCAGATCGATCTGCGCGTTCGCTGGGCCTCGGATGACGACCGGTACGAGATGATCGTGTTCGGGAAGAACATCACCAACAACATCATCTACGACACCGGCGCCATCGGCAGCCGCTACGCCGGCACAAACAACTCCAACTGTGTGGGCGGTGGCATTCAGACGGCGCTTGGCACCTGCAACTTCGTGCAGGGCGTGAATGGACCGACCGGCTATGGCGCCGTGGCCGGAGAAGACAGCGGCGGCCGCGTCAAGACCTACCAGGTCGGCCCGCCAGCGCTGTGGGGCATCGAGTTCCACTACAAGTTCGACTGACGCGCGGTTCTCCCCTTGAAAAGCGCGAAGGGCGCCGGCACCCACCGGCGCCCTTATTTTTCGCCGTACGGCCCTAGGGCCTGAACTTGCGCGGGATGGCGTCGGCTTCGGCGCGGGTCAGAGGCGTCTGTGCCTTGACGATGCAGGGCTCGCCCGGCGAGCCGATGCCGCGGCTGACCTTGAGGTCCCAGTCCAGCGCATTGCACACCCAATTCGAGCCGCGCCAGTGCGTGATCAGGCGCGGGTCGAAGCCCTTCAGCGCCGGGCAGCGGTTGGCCATGTCGATGCGGTAGAAATCGTGCGTGCCGACCCGGATGTACATCGTCCGGTCATCGGGCGCCTTCCACGTCTCGAAGAACTGGGTGGTAAAGCATTTGGGCGGCCGGTCGGTGGGTGCGGCCTGGGCCGCGCCGGCCATGGCAAGCAAGGCCGCGAAAGCTGGCCCTATCGTGCAAGCGCGCATCATGATCTCCCTGTTACGGTCATGGATAGAAACGCGGGGACTGACCGCCGTTTCCATCCTACTCCCGCGGGGGGCGCCCTGCTCGCGTCCTCCCGCACGTTTCGGTGATGCCGGTGATTGACCGGGGCGCATGGCTGGTGAAGGTTTCGATGCCCATATCCTCTGCAGGCGGCGCGTGATGCGCCGCTTTATTCTGTAAACGGAGCTCCCGCCATGTCCGACGCCCCCTACACGCCGCCCAAAGTCTGGGTCTGGAACAAGGAAAACGGGGGGCGGTTCGCCAACATCAATCGCCCGACAGCCGGCGCGCAGAAAGAGGTGACGCTGAAGGTCGGCAAGCATCCGCTCCAGCTCTACTCGCTGGCGACCCCCAATGGCGTGAAGGTCACCATCCTGCTCGAGGAGCTGCTGGCGCTGGGCCATAAGGGTGCCGAGTACGACGCCTGGCTGATCAACATCGGCGCCGGCGACCAGTTCGGCTCGGACTTCGTGGCGATCAATCCGAACTCCAAGATCCCAGCCCTGCTCGACCACTCGACCAATCCGCCGACGCGCCTGTTCGAGTCGGGCTCGATCCTGATCTATCTGGCGGAAAAGTTTGGCGCGTTCCTGCCCAAGTCCGGGCCCAAGCGGGCGGAAACCATCAACTGGCTGATGTGGCAGATGGGATCGGCCCCATATCTCGGCGGCGGCTTCGGCCACTTCTATGCCTATGCACCGATCAAGATCGAATACGCCATCGACCGCTTCGCGATGGAGGTGAAGCGCCAGCTCGACGTGCTGGACCAGCACCTGGCGAAGAACACGTACTTCGCCGGCGACGAGTACACCATCGCCGACATGGCGATCTGGCCATGGTACGGCGGCATGGCGAAGGGTCTGCTGTATGAAGGCGGCGAGTTTCTGTCGGTGCAGGAGTACAAGAATGTGATCCGGTGGGCGGACATGATCGGCGAGCGGCCGGCCGTGCAGCGCGGGCGGATGGTGAACCGTGCGTTCGGCGACCCGTCGAGCCAGCTGCCGGAGCGCCACGATGCGAGCGACTTCGACAAGGTGCCGAAGAAGGAAGGCTGAGAGGAGACCGGCCATCGCCGTCACGCAAGCACGGCACGACGAGCCCCAGCCACGCGCTGTGGCCTGGGCGATCCATGCGCTAACCGCCAGCGGTGCGGTTCTGGCGTTCTTCTCGTTTCTTGCGGTCGAGGCCGGTGAGTACAGGTTGGCGCTCTTATGGCTGGCCGGCGCGCTGGTCGTGGATGGCGTCGATGGGCCGCTGGCGCGCTGGGCCGGGCTCAAGGAGCGCCTGCCCGAGATCGACGGCGCAACACTCGACCTGGTCGTCGACTACCTGACCTATGTGTTCGTGCCGGCGGTGCTGATCTATCGCGCGGGGCTGCTGCCGGAGGGTTTGAGCGGCGTGGGCGTTGCGGCGATCCTTCTCTCGTCGCTCTACACCTTCGCCCGCAGCGACATGAAGACGAGCGACAACTTCTTCCGCGGCTTTCCCGCGGTATGGAACGTGGTTGCGTTCTACCTCTTCTTCCTGAAGCCGCCGCCGATAGCGGGCCTGGCGATTGTCGCGCTGTTCGCGGTGCTGACCTTCGCGCCGATCCATTTCATCCATCCGATCCGGGTGCGGGCGTTTCAGCCGTGGCTGGGCGTGCTGACAGGTGTGTGGGCTGCGGCAAGCCTCGCGTTGCTGTGGCCGGGATGGCGCGCGGATTGGGCCGCCGGCTGGCTATGGCTGTCGTTGGCCAGCGGCGGCGCCCTGCTGGCTGCCGGGCTTGCGCGCACGGTGCGTGGGCGCGCGGGCTAACCCTTGGGGATGGCGAGTGCCAGCGCGGCGGCGATGACCGACGCCAGTGCGCCGAGAACGAACGTTGCCGTCAGCGAATGCGTGATCGCGACGCCTGCGAGCGCGGCACCGATGGGATAACCCACGACGTTGAGGCTCATCGAGACGGAGAGAACCCGGCCGAGCTGGCGCGGATCGGTGCGGCGCTGGCGGAGGGTAAGCAGACCGACGTCGACCGGCCCCCCCAAGGCGCCCACGACGATCAGGGCTACGACCAATCCCGTGGCGCCGAATGCCGACGCGACCGGCCAGGTGGCGAGGGCGGAGACCATCATGCCGAGCGCCATCACGCCCCGCTCGCGCCCCGTCACGCGCAGATGCCCCGCGACCAGCGCGCCGATACCGCCGGCCACGCCGGACGCCGCCCACATGAAACCCGCAACGGTGCTGCCGGAACCGGGCGCGAAGTTCTGGATCGCGAATACGGGAACGACGACGACCAGCACGCCCCACGTCACTTGGTAGAACGAGTAGGAGATCGCCAGACCGCGCAACGTGGGCTCGGTGACCACGACACGGATGCCCTGCCACGTTTCGGCGAGGAGCGACGCACCGCTGGGCGCCGGCCGCGGCAGATGGCGAAGGAGCGCCGTGCATGCTGCCGCCGCGGCGAACGTAAGCGCGATGACGGCGAGCGTGAGAGACCCACCGGCAACAGCGACCAGCAGACCGGCCAAGCCGGGACCGATGACGTCGGTGACGGCGTAGATCGCGGTGTCGATGCCGTTGACGCGATCGAGCGACGACGGCGGCACGAGGCGCGGGAACAGCGCGCGCACGCCGGCGCGACTGAGCGGATTGGTCAGCGAGAACAGAGCAACGAGGGCGAACAGGACGGTGGGATTGTCCGAGCCAGCGAGCCCGAAGAGAAGCAACGCGACGATGAAGAAGGCGCTCGCCGCCATGTCGACCGCGATGCCGCTGACCGAACCGAAACGGTCGAGGAAGGCGCCGGCAAGCGGGCTGACGATCAGGCCGGGGGCGACGGCTGCGAAGCTGAGCCAGCCGGCGAGCGCCGGCGACGCGAACCGCTCCAGCACGTAGAGTACGATGGCGAGCGAGAACATGCGGCTGGCAAGACGCGAGAACGCGGTGGCGGCGGTGAGCGCGGCTAAGCCGTCGATGCGCAGGAGATCGCGATAAGCGGTGGGCTGGCCGGACGTCATCATGCCGTGATCAAACGGCAATCACGGCAATTTGCAATGCGGGTTTGGAGCCAGGCGGCGGGGCGAAAAGCCCGGGGACTCGGCGGCGCTTTTGCGCCACACTGGACCATCGTTATCCCAGGAGGACACACATGAACGTCGCCGTCGCGAAAGCGCAGATGACACCCGAAGAAGTGGAAGCTGAGCTTAATCAGCTTGCCATGTCGAAGGAGGCGCAGCCTCTGTTCGACGCGGTGAAGAAGCACATCCAGGACAACGTTGCGCCGATCGAGGAGGAGTTCTTCCGCCTCGGCGAGAACCGCAAGGAGCGCTGGTCATGGGCGCCGGCGCAGCTCGAGCTGCTGGAGGGCGCGAAGAACAAGGCCAAGGCGTCGGGGCTGTGGAATTTCTTTCTGCCGAACTCGGAGATCGGACGCGGCCTGACCAATCTCGACTACGCCTACATCGCGGCCGAACTGGGCAAGCATCCGCTGTCGTCGGAATCGCTCAACTGCTCGGCGCCCGATACCGGCAACATGGAAGTGCTGGAGCGCGTCGGCACGCCGGAGCAGAAGGAGAAATGGCTGAAGCCGTTGCTGAACGGCGAGATCCGCTCGGCCTATGCGATGACGGAGCCGAACGTCGCCTCATCGGACGCCAAGAACATCTCCACCCGCGCGACGCTGGTCGGCGACGAATGGGTGATCAACGGCGAGAAGTACTACATCTCAGGCGCCGGCGATCCGCGCTGCAAGATCATGATCGTGATGGTGAAGACCAGTCCCGATGCGCCGACGCAGTTCCAGCAGAGCCAGATCCTGGTGCCGATGGACACCCCCGGCGTGAAGATCGTGGGGCCGATGGAAGTGTTCGGGCACGACCACGCGCCGCGCGGCCACATGCATCTGATCTTCGACAATGTGCGCGTCCCAAAGGAGAACATCCTTTTGGGCGAAGGGCGCGGGTTCGAGATTTCGCAGGTGCGCCTGGGTCCGGGCCGCATCCATCACTGCATGCGCACCATCGGCAAGGCGGAGCGGGCGCTGGACCTGATGGTCAAGCGCGCGACGACGCGCGTGGCGTTCGGCAAACCGCTCATCCAGCTGGGCAAGAACCTGGAGCTGGTGGCGCGGGCGCGCATCGAGATCGAGGCGATGCGCCTGATGGTGCTGAAGGCGGCCAAGGCGATGGACGTGCTCGGCAACCGCGAGGCGCGCGTGTGGGTGAGCATGGTCAAGGCGATGGTGCCGGAGCGCACCTGCCAGATCATCGACCAGGCGATCCAGATTCACGGCGCGACGGGCATCTCGCAATGGACGCCGCTGGCGGAGATGTACACCGACGTCCGCCATCTGCGCTTCGCAGACGGTCCGGACGAGGTGCACCACATGGTGGTCGGCCGCGCGGAGTTGAGCCGGCACTAGCTAACACACCAACTCGTCATCGCCCGGCTTGTCCGGGCGACCCATTTCTTGTTGCCAAATTGCGTCGCCCGCATAAAGCGGGCGATGACGGTTTTGGACTTAGCGGTTTGTGGCCACCCAGATGGTGTGGCGCTGGCCCTTGCCCTTGTGGGCGCGGGACTGGATCTCTTCCACGGCGAAGCCGGCGTGGCCGAGGCGGCGGGTGAAGTCCTTGCTTGCGAAGGAAGACCATATGGCGAGAAGGCCGCCGGGCTTCAGCGCGCGGCGCTGTGCCGCGAGGCCGGCAGGGCTGTAGAGCCGGTCGTTGCCGGGGCGGGTCAGGCTGTCGGGGCCGTTGTCGACGTCGAGCAGGATGGCATCGAAGCGTGCGCGGCCCGCAGCGATCGCCTCGCCCACGTCGCCGTCATACATGACTGTGCGCGGGTCAGTGAGGCCGCCGGCGGTCAGCGCAGCCATGGGGCCTTTGGCCCAGGTGAGGATCTCGGGCACGATTTCCGCGACGGTGACCTTCGCACCGGCAGGAAGCGCGGCCAGCGCCGCCCGCAGGGTGAAGCCCATGCCGTAGCCGCCGATCAGGATGTGGATCTTGGGCCGCCCGCGCAGGCGTTCGCAGGCGATCTCGGCCAGCGCGATTTCGGAGCTGCTCATCCAGCTGGTCATCAAGGCGAGCGGGCCCGCATTGATGGAGAATTCGGCGCCGCGCCGCATGAGCTTGAGCTCGCCGCCGCCGGGCACTTTCGCCGTGTCGAGATGAATCCAGGGCTGCATGACCCTCTATGCGCCCTGGAGCGCAAAAACGCGACAGCCGGCGCCGCCCTTCGGACGACACCGGCTGTTTTCTTGTCCGCCGGGGGCTCAGCCCATGCGATGCAGCGCGCAGAGCTTGTTGCCGTCCGGGTCGCGCAGATAGGCGAGATAGAGCTTGCCCATGCCGCCTTCGCGCACGCCCGGCGGGTCCTCGATCGCGGTGCCGCCATTGGCGACGCCGGCAGCGTGCCAGGCCTTGGCCTGATCGCCCGACGCGGCGGCGAAGCCGATGGTGGCGCCGTTGGCATGCGTCGCACCCTTGCCGTCAATCGGCTTGGACACCGCGAACACCCCTGTGGGCATCATGTAGAACAGGCGGCCGTTCGGATCGGTGATCGCCGGGCCGATGCCCAGCGCGCCCAGCGTGGCGTCGTAGAATTTCTTCGAGCGGGCGATGTCGTTCGAGCCCACCATGATGTGCGAAAACATATTCTTGGTTCCTCTCCCAGCAAAACAAAAGCGGCGCACGAGACCGTGCGCCGCTTTATGCACCGGCATGACGCGAGTGGCGAGTGAAAGAGCTATGCCCTAGCGGAAGGCCAAGCCGTCGAATTTGCCGTCCTTACGCCAGGCGTCGAGGTACCGGAAGTACGCCGTGGCGCCGCCCGGATAGCCGACGGCGTATTTCGCCTCCGGCCCGGCAGGCAGGCCTTCGTTGTTGTAGTAGCCCGGCGTGCAGTCGTTCATGCCGATCATGCGGCCGGGGCCGGTGAGCAGCAGGTCGACCCACGCCTTCTGCGCCTCTTCGGTGACTTCCACTTCCTTGGCGCCACGCTTCCGCGCCTCGGCGATGATCACACCCACGGTGCGACCGCCTTCGGTGAGGTTGTGCGGCACGTTGGAGATCAGGTTCGCGCCCTGCACCGGCTGGACGAAGAACAGGTTCGGGAAGCCGTGCACGTGCATGCCGTGCTTCGACCGCATGCCCTCGCCCCACGCCTTCGACAGCATCAGCCCGTCGCGGCCCTCGACATCGAAGCCCGAGCGGGACGTAAAGCCGGTGCCGACCTCGAAACCGGACGCATAGATGATGCAATCGACCTCGTATTCCTTGCCGGCGACGACGAAGCCCTTCTCGGTGATGCGCTCCACGCCCTGGCCGTCGGTGTCGACCAGCGTCGTGTTGGGATCGTTGAAGGCGTCCAGATACTCGTCATGGAAGCACGGGCGCTTGCAGAGCTGGCGGTACCAGGCCTTCAGTTTCTCGGCCGCGTCCTTGTCCTTCACGACGGTTTCGGCGCGGGCGCGGATTTCTTCCATCTTTTCGAAGTCCGAGTCTTCCCATGCGGCCCACATGGCGCGCGGCGTGCGCTCTTCCATCGGGATCGTGCCGATGCGCTCGCGGATGCGGCGCGACAGATCGGTCCAGCCGTCCATCACCCAGTCTTCTTCCGCCTGGCCGCCGGCCTGGTTGGCGGTGAAGTTCTCCAGCCAGCGCGTCTGCCATCCCGGCGTCGCGATGCCCTTGAACCAGTCGGGATCGATCGGCCTGTTGTCACGCACGTCCACCGAGGACGGCGTGCGCTGCACGACATAGAGCTGCTTGCAGGCGCCGGCGAGATGCGGCACGGCCTGCACCGACGTGGCGCCGGTGCCGATGATGGCAACACGCTTGTCCTTGAGCTTGCTGAGCGGCGCGCCCTTCGGGTCGCCGCCGGTATAGGCGTAGTCCCAGCGGCTGGTGTGGAAAGTATGGCCCTTGAAGGTCTCGAGCCCCGGGATGCCCGGAAGCTTGGCGATGTGCAGCGGGCCGGTTCCGAGGCCGAGGAATTGCGCGGTGAAGGCGTCACCGCGATTGGTCTTGATCAGCCAGGCGTGCTTGTCCTGGAGCCAGGTGATCTCCGTCACCTCGGTGTGGAAGAGCGCGTTGTCGTAGAGGCCGAACTTGCGGCCGATGCGCTGGCACTGCTCCAGGATTTCCGGCGCATGGGCGTACTTCTCGGTCGGCATGTGGCCGGTCTCTTCGAGCAGCGGCATGTAGACCATCGACGCCGTATCGCACATCGCACCGGGATAGCGGTTCCAGTACCAGGTGCCGCCGAAATCGCCGCCCTTCTCGATGATGCGGACATCCTTGATGCCGGCTTCGGCGACACGCGCCCCGGTGCAGAGACCCGCGAAACCGCCGCCGACGAAGGCGAAGGTGACGTGATCGGTCTTGGGCGCCCGCTCGATCATCGGCGTGTAGGGGTCGGCGGAGGCGACGAAGCCCTGCTTCTCCAGCCGCGTGTACTGGGCGTTGCCGTCGGCGCGCAGGCGCTTGTCGCGCTCGGCGCGGTATTTCTTGAGCAGCGCTTCCTTGTCGATCACGCGCTTGGTCGGAAGAGTTTCGGCGGCGGACATGCGGTGCCCTCTTTCGAATGTTCGGTATGGTCGCTGATGTACCAGAAGGCAGAACTGACAACAAGTCAGTTCTGATCATGGCGCACCCTTTAGGGGCGCCTGCCCACCGACGTACGATCAGCATGCAAAGTCCATGCAGAGCGCCCGGCAGCGGCAAATTCAGGATAGAAGTGCGCAAACGTCGCCGGTCAGATCCAACGCCCGATACGTTGCCAACAGCTGGCGATAGGCGCGGCTATCCCTTCGAGTCGAGCGGGACGCCGGGTTCGCTCTTGCTGGAGTGGATCACCAGCGAGCTTTTCACAGACGCAACATTCTTCTCGGCGGTGAGCGTTTCGGTGATGAAGCGCTGGAAGCTGGAGAGATCGGTCGCGACGCATTTCAGCAGGAAGTCGACCTCGCCGCTCAGCATGTAGCACTCGCGCACGGCCGGCCAGGAGCGCACGCGCTCCTCGAAGTGTTTCAGATCGGCGTCGTGCTGGCTCGACAGGCCGACGAAAACGTACGCCGTCACTTCGAAGCCGAGCGCCTTGGCGTCGAGATCGGCATGATAACCCTGAATGAAACCAGTCTTCTCCAGCGCGCGCATGCGGCGCAGGCACGGCGGCGCCGTAATCTTGGCCCTGCGCGAAAGTTCGACATTGGTGATGCGCCCGTTCGCCTGAAGTTCGGCCAGAATGCGCAAATCGATGGAATCGAGCTTGTGATGCTCCACGGCGGGACCTTCATACTGGGTGGAAACGGCCGCATTTAACTCCGGGACAGGTTCCGGCGCAATAATATTTCTACAGGTTGAAAGTTCCAAAATCCGAGTCGGCCTCCTTTATCCACAAAGTTGCGGGCTGCCTTTCCGAAGCGCGCCAAGTCCCTGTCGCAAATGTGCAATCCGGCCTGCTTGACCTTTTCTGCGGCGCTACCGATATCAGGGCCATCAAGCCAAGGGGCAAAGGGCTTTCAAGGTGGCGCGGCCGTGACGGGCGGCGCCGGCCGCGGGGTTCTCACCCCCGATGTGGAGCCCCTATGCATTCCAAAGTCATCATCCTGGGCAGCGGACCGGCCGGTTGTACGGCGGCGGTGTACGCCGCGCGTGCGCTGATGGAGCCGACGCTGATCGCCGGCATCCAGCCCGGCGGCCAGCTCACCATCACCACGGAAGTGGAGAACTATCCGGGCTTCGCCGAGGCCATCCAGGGGCCGTGGCTGATGGAGCAGATGCAGGCCCAGGCGGAGCACCTGGGCACCAAGATGGTGCAGGACACGATCGTAGACGTCGATCTTTCGCGCCGGCCCTTCACGCTCAAGGGCGACGGCGGCACCACCTATACCTGTGACACCCTAATCATCGCCACGGGCGCCTCGGCGAACTGGCTCGGGCTGCCGAGCGAAAGCAAGTTCCAGGGCTTCGGGGTCAGCGCCTGCGCGACCTGCGACGGCTTCTTCTTCCGCGGCAAGAACGTGGCCGTGGTCGGCGGCGGCAACACCGCGACCGAGGAGGCGTTGTTCCTGACCAATTTCGCCGAGAAGGTGACGCTGATCCATCGCCGCGACACGCTGCGCGCCGACAAGACCAACCAGGCGCGCGTGTTCGCCAACAAGAAGATCGACTGCCTGTTCGACACCGAAGTCGTCGAGGTGCTGGGCACCGAGAATCCCAAGGGCGTCACCGGCGTCAAGCTGAAGAACACGATCACCGGCTCGACCCGCGATCTCGCGGTCGACGGCTTCTTTGTCGCCATCGGTCACTCGCCGGCAACCGAACTGTTCAAGGGCAAGCTCGAGATGGACGAGACCGGCTACATCAAGACGGCGCCCGATTCCACGCACACCTCCATCGCCGGGGTGTTCGCCGCGGGCGATGTGAAGGACAAGATTTATCGACAAGCCGTAACGGCAGCCGGCATGGGATGCATGGCGGCGCTGGAGGCCGAACGGTTCCTGGCGAGTGGGCACGGTACGTAGACGGACATTTGAAATGTCCGGTCACGAAGCGTTTATGGAACGACGAAGGTAAGGACCGCATAAGAGCGGCCCGAAAAGGTAACAAAGATGGATTGGGACAAGCTTCGCATCTTTCACGCTGTCGCCTCGGCGGGGTCGTTCACTCATGCCGGGCAGATGCTGACGCTCAGCCAATCCGCCGTCAGCCGCCAGATCTCCGCGCTCGAGGAAGAGATCACCACACCCTTGTTCCAGCGCCATGCGCGTGGCCTGACTCTGACCGACGAGGGCGAGATGCTCTATGCCGCGGTCAGCGACGTGCTGAACCGGCTGGCGCAGGCGGAAGAGGCGCTCAAGAACGTGCGCGAGGCGCCGCGCGGCGCGCTCAAGATCACTTCCAGCCACGGCATCGGCACGTACTGGCTGGTGCCGCGCATGGACGACTTCCTGAAGGAATATCCGGAAGTCGAAGTGCACCTGGTGATGGAGGACCGCGAACTGGACCTGGCGCAGCGCGAGGCCGACATCGCCATCCGCATGCGTGCGCCGGTGCAGGCCGACCTGATCCAGCGCAAGCTCTTCACCGTGCACTATCACATGTACGCGACCAAGGAGTACCTGGAGTCGCGCGGCACGCCCAAGACGCTGGATGACATCGCCGACCATACCATCATCGCCTATGGCGAGACGGCGGCGCCGGAAATCCGCGAGATCAACTGGCTCCTGGAGCAGACGCGGCGCCGCCTGGGCGGAAAGGGACGCACGGTTCGCATCAACAACGTCACCGGCATCCTGTGCGCCACGGAATCGGGCCTGGGCATTGCGGCGGTACCGGATTACGTGGCGGCAGACCGGCCGCACCTGATCCGCGTGCTGCCCGACGTGCCGGGACCCAGCTTCGACGTACATCTGGTCTATGCCGATGCGCTGCGGCAGTCCAAACGCGTGGCGGCCTTCCGTGACTTCCTTGTGAAGGCATCGAAAGACTGGAAATTCTGATCCCGGGCTCTTGAAAGGTTCCGGATTGCCCCTATCTCAGGTGTGCCGCGGGCCGTCCCCCCATTTGGTCTCGCGGCGCGGTCTTTGTGCCCCTACGCACACCGGCCGGCGCGGGCTTGTCCCGCGCGACCCAAGCAGACTGACGCCGGAGCGCCCCCCGCTCCGGCGTTTTTTTCTTGCGCGATCGCGCAATTTTTTCTCGGGCACTTTTCCCATGCCGAGCGCGTAATATCTTTGCTCACCACCTTGTGACGGAAGCTGCCATGCGCCTCGACGATCTTCGCCCGACCGAGAACGTGGATGACCGGCGCGGAAGCTTTGGCGGCAGCGGATTTGGCGGGCGGCACATCGCCGTCGGTGGCGGCGGCCTGGGCCTCGTCGGCATCGTGGTGCTGGCGCTGCTGTTCGGGGTCGACCCCAGCCAGCTGCTGAACGGCACGGACACGGGTGCCGGCAGCCCGACCTATACCCAAAACGACGGCAGCCCGCGCGCCGATGACGCTTCCTTCCAGTTCGCGCGCAAGATCGTCGGCTCGGCGGAGGATGTGTGGCAACCGCTGTTGCAGCAGCAGGGCGTGACCTTCACGCCGGCGACACTGACCACCTATGACGTGCAGACGCCGACAGCGTGCGGACAGGGTTCATCGTCCGCCGGGCCGTTCTATTGCCCCGGTGACAACCGCATCTATCTCGACCTGTCGTTCTTCAACGAGCTCGCCAGCCAGTTCGGCGCGCCGGGCCAGTTTGCCCAGGCCTATGTGATCGCGCATGAATACGGCCATCACATCCAGAACCTGATGGGCACGATGAACGCGCATGACACCTCGGAGAGCGGCGCCGAAGGCGCGTCCGTGCGCACCGAACTGCAGGCGGACTGCTATGCCGGCGTGTGGGCGTATCACGCGAACGCGCAATTCCACATCCTGCAGACCGGCGACGTGGAAGGCGGGTTGAAAGCGGCCGCGGCGGTCGGCGACGACACGCTGGAGAAAGCGGGTCAGGGCTATGTCGTGCCAGATTCCTTCACACACGGCACGAGCGCGCAGCGCATGCGCTGGTTCAAGCGCGGCCTTGCCAATGGCGACATGGCCGCGTGCGATACATTCAGCGCGGGGGAGCTCTGACATGCGCAAGGGACTGGGAACACTTTTGCTGGCAGCGCTGATCGCGACCAACGCATCCGCGGCGCCGGACCTGACCACCTGCCAGGGTTGCCACACGCCGCCCTTCGGCCCGCCGCTCGAAGGCGTTGCCGGCCGCAAGATCGCAAGCGTGCCGACGGTGGACTACTGCAAGGTGCTCAAGGCCAAATCGGGCGAGAGCTGGACCGACGCCAACCTGCGTGCGTTCCTGATGGATTCGCAGGGCTTTGCGCCCGGCTGCTCGATGACCGTGAAGATGAGCGGCAGCGAGGCGGACGCGATGATCGCCTATCTGAAGACCCTGCACTGACTGGTGGAGCGGCCCCCTGCCTTGGGGCCGCTCCACCCAACCCCTCACTCTTGTCGCGCAACTTACGGGCGCCACTATGCTTCGCCCTGTTGCGCTCACGCCGCCTTCGCTGTCGCCACCACCTGGTCGGCCAGCTTGCCGGTCAGTTCGGCCAGGTGATCGAACGCCATCTCATAGGTGCCAACGCCCTGGGTGAGCGACCTGAGTTCGATGATGAGGTCGGAGAGTTCGGCCAGCGGCATCTGCGCCTCGACCGTGTCCCAGCCCTTCCAGCCGTCACGCGCATCGAAGCCCATGAGCTGGCCGCGGCGGCCGCTGACCAGCGCGTTGACCTTGGCGGTCGCGTCGCTGGGCACATGGACCTTCACATGCATTATCGATTCGAGCAGCACCGGCGAACAGTTCGGCATGCCCTCGGTCATCGCGATGCGCGCCGCGGTCTGGAACGCGGCGTCGGAGGAATCGACGGAGTGGTACGAGCCATCGGTCAGCGCGACGGCGACGTCCACCACCGGGAAGCCGAGCGGGCCGCGATGCAGGTAGTCCACGATGCCCTTCTCCACCGACGGGATGAAGTTGCGCGGCACCACGCCGCCCTTGATGCGGTCCTCGAACGCGAACCCCGATCCGCGCGGCAAGGGCCGTATCTCCAGATGCACGTCGCCGAACTGGCCGTGGCCGCCGGACTGGCGCTTGTGGCGGCCGTGCTGGGCGACGCCTTTGCGGATCGTCTCCTTGTACGGCATGCGCGGCGGGTGGACGTTGAGCTTGAGGCCATACTTGCTCTGGAGCTTTTCGACGGCGACCTTGAGATGGATTTCGCCCTGCCCCAGTAGCGCCATTTCCTGGAGCTCCGCGTTCTGGTCGAAGATCAGCGAGGGATCTTCCTCGCGCAGCTTGGCGATCGCGGCGGTGAGCTTCACCTCGTCCTTGCGGTCGGCGGCTTCGACGGCGAGGCGGTAGACCGGCACAAGCTGCTCGATCTTCAGTTTCGGCAGCTTGCCCTTGCCGGTCGAGAGCGTCTCGCCGGTGGCGACGCCTTCCAGGCGGCTGAGCGCCACGGTGTCGCCGGCATGCGCCTCGGCGAGCTTGGTCTGCGCTTCGCCCTTCAGGCAGGAGATGCCGCCGACGCGGGCATCGCCGCCATCGGCGCGCCGCAGCAGCGCGCCGTCCTTGAGCGTGCCGGTGAGCACCCGCGCCAGGCTGAGCTTGCCGCCATGGCTGGAGTGATAGGTCTTGAGTATCTGCACCACGGCATCGTTGCCGCTCGCCTCGACGCCGATGCGTTTCGCCGCCGCCGAAACCTCCGGCACCTCGTGACGCAGCGCCTTCAGCAGGCGGCGGATGCCGTTGTCGCCCTCGGCCGAGCCGATCAGCACCGGCACCACCAGGCCCTGCGCCAGCTCCTTCGCGAGATCGGTGAAAACCTCCTCCTTCGGCGGCTCGATGTCGGAGAGCAGTTCCTCCATCAGGTGCTCGTCGTAGTCCGCGAGGCGCTCGAGCATGGCGAAGCGCGCTTCCTTCTCGCGATCCTTGTCGGCGATGTCGACGATCTCGCTCGCGGCATGCGGGCGATAGATGTAGGCCCGCTCCAGCGCGAGATCGACAAAGCCCGTGACGACGTCATTCTCCCAGATCGGGATCTGGCGCAACAGCAGCGGCGTACCGGACGCGTCCTGCAGCATCGTCAGCAGCGCCCGCAGCGAGCCGCTCGCCTTGTCGATCTTGTTCACGAACAGGAAGTGCGGGATTTTCAGATCCGCCAGCCGCTTCAGATAGGGTTGGAGCATCTGCAGCTTCGCCGGCTCTGGCTCGCACACCACGATGGCGGCGTCGCAGCCGGGCAGCACGTTCAGCGTGTCCTGGAGAAATTCGATGGAACCGGGGCAATCGAGGAAGGTGAAACTCTGATCGAGGTAGTGCGTCGATGCGCAATTGACCTCAACGCTCATCAGTCGCGCGCGAGCCTCGGGCGAAGCGTCACCGATCGTGTTGCGCTGCGCGATCGCGCCTTTTCTCTGCACCGCACCCGTGATGGACAGAACACTCTCCAGCAACGTCGTCTTGCCGCTGCCATAGGGTCCCACCAGGGCCACGGTGCGTGGTCCTCTGCCGTCTTTTATGTTTCCTGACATTTTGAGCGCCTCTCAGACGTTGAGAGCGCAAGTCGATGCGCGCACGCGCAACTGACATTGCGCTTAGGGCGCGGCGGGCGTGCATCCCGGTTACTCGGGTCGCGTCACGCGCCCACTTCGATGGACGAATGCTCGCGCCGCGCTTGTCCGAAGGCAAGGTGCGTGGTGCCACAAAAACCAATATAGTGAAGCAGATTTTGGGGACCTACCGCATGTGCGAACACTCCGGAAATGACCGTGAGAACCATGGGTTGTCGCGGCGCAACTTCACCTCTCTCGCGTTCGGCGCGGCAGGACTTGCCGCCTTTCCGCTGGCAGCCCGTGCCGCAGAGATCGAAGCGCTCTGCATCTGCTGCATCGACTATCGGCTGGTAAACAATGCGGTGACATTCTTCGACAAGGAACAGCACCTTCTGCGCTCCTACGATATCGTGGCGCTCGCCGGAGCCTCGCTTGCGGCGGTGGGACCGGCATTTCCGTCGTCCAATGCGGCGTTCTGGGACCACGTCTCGATCGCGAAGCAATTGCATCACATCAAGCGCATCGTCGTCCTCGATCACCGGGACTGCGGTGCCTACAAAGTCCAGTATGGCAGCCAGTTTGCAGGGAGCGGCGACGCCGAACTGGAACAGCATCGTGGGATCATGAAGCTGGCAAAGGCCGAGTTCGAGCGCCGCAAGATCGGCCTGCCTGTCGAGTTCTACCTGATGGGGCTGAACGGCATGGCGGAGCACGTCGTCGTGTGACCGGTTTTGCTGGCGCAACGGCCAGTTTGCGGGCATGTTTGCACGATCATTCCGTGTCCTTTTTGGGGAAGCACCACATGAGAAATCTTGCACTGGGGGCGTTGGCCCTTGTCGGCATCGCTGCGGTTGCCGCGTCCTCTCCGGCCGAAGCGCGCTGGGCGCCGGACGGCTCCTATCGCTCCACTTGCCGCGGCATCAACTTCGACGGCGAGCTTCTGACCGCGAGCTGCCAGCGCCGCAACGGCACCTGGCGCAACACCTATCTCGACAACGCCGACGACTGCGACAGCAACATCGTCAACAATGACGGGCAGCTCGAATGCGGCTGGAGCGGCTGGCGCCGGCCGGACTACACCGGCTATGGCCCCAATGGATCGTATCGCGACAGCTGCACCAACATCCGCATGGACGGCTATACGCTGCGCGCCACCTGCCAGCGCCGCAACGGCACCTGGAAGTGGACGTGGCTGGCCGACGCGTATGATTGCGGCTACATCGTCAACTTCAACGGCAACTTGGTCTGTCGCCGCTGACCGCAGCGATGGGCCGGTCTATGGGGGCATCGGTTCGAACCGGTGCCCCTTGCTGCTTTCAGAAGTCCCGCCAGCGTGTCGGGAGAGGCCACACCACTAGAGGAAGAAGCGTGCGCCCAGCTGGAATTGCGTGTTGCTCTGCTCCGGCGCGACGCCCAGCACCGCGCGCTCCGTGCGGCGGCTCTCCACGTCGAGCAGTTCGGCGCTCAGGCGCAGCCAGTCTTCGGGCGCCCATGACACCGCGCCGGTAAAGGCGTGGCCGTCCTCATCCATCAGCGTGAAGCTCGACCGCACGCGCGTCTGGAATAGGTCGCCGCGGCCCGAAACGCGCCAGTCGCCGAAGTCGTAGCTGAGAAGAACGTAGGCGGCGTCAAAGTCGGTGTAGTGGTAGCCGAAACTCTCGATCACGGTGTCGCCGGTGATCCCCTGCGCGAGCAGCGTCAGCCCGAAGGGGTGCGCCTTGAGCGACGCGGCCCAGAAGTGGGTCCGCCAGGATGCGTCGCGCGACGTAAATGCTGCCGGGTCGGCGTTGTTGTCGTACCACAGCACGGCAAGCTGGCCGGCGTCCGGCACGTCCCATCTGAGACCCGTATACCAGCCGACGTGATCGTCGATGTTCTCGAACATGCCGGTGCGGGCGGGGACGGGCATGCCGAACAGTGTCGCGGTGGCGTCGGGAATCCGCACGCGCTCCAGCAACCCCATCGGCCGGTCGTCGAGGCTCCAGCCACGATCGGCGATCAGC
>JADMIO010980258.1_pt1 | contig 22595 bp, 20 predicted proteins | sample 8958161 | NCBI WGS metagenome assembly JADMIO01 (sample SAMN16585339, study PRJNA669376) | soil metagenome | isolation source: Crop rotation soil | place: USA: Cullars Rotation, Alabama | collected 2011 | reverse complement strand
GCCGCGACTTCAAGTCACGTGAATTCCAAGCTTCGGATCCCACTGTGCTGGAAAGAAGGCGCCGATCAGCACGTAATTGGCTCGGGTTTCCATGCGTCAGGTGGCCTGTGGTTGGGCCCGCGCCAGGGTGCGCTCGCGGGCGGCCTGCGCCGCGCGGGCGCGCGGGCCGTGGAAGTATTCTTGCACCCACGGGTGATCGAGGCGTTCGACCTCGGCCAGCGGCGCGTTGACCACGACCTTGCGGTCGGCCAGCACCGCGACCCGGTCGCAGATGCGGTACAGCGTGTCGAGGTCGTGGGTGATCAGGAACACGGTCAGCCCCAGCGCCCGCTGCAGGGTCTGGATCAGTTCGTCGAAGGCGGCCGCGCCGATCGGGTCGAGGCCTGCGGTCGGCTCGTCGAGGAACAGCAGCGGCGGATCCAGCGCCAGCGCCCGCGCGAGGCCGGCGCGCTTGCGCATGCCGCCCGACAGTTGCGAGGGCAGCTTGTTCAGCGCATCCGCCGGCAGGCCGGACAGCTTCACCTTGAGCAGCGCCAGTTCGTAGCGCAGCGAGTCGGTCAGGTCCGGGTAGTGTTCCTTCAGCGGCACCTGCACGTTCTCGCCCACGGTCAGCGAGGAGAACAGCGCGCCGTCCTGGAACAGCACGCCGGTGCGGCGTTCGACGTGGTGGCGGTCGTGCGGGTCTTCGGACAGCGCATCCACCCCGAGCACCTCGATCTCGCCGGCGTCGGGCCGGCGCAGCCCGAGGATGGAGCGCATGAGCACCGACTTGCCGGTGCCCGAACCGCCGACCACGCCGAGGATCTCGCCGCGGCGCACGTCCAGGTCGAGGTCTTCGTGCACGACCTGTTCGCCGAAGCGGTTGGCCAGGCCGCGCACGCGGATGATCGGCTCGTGGCCGTGGCCGTGGTCGTGGCGCGCGTCGATGGCGGCGGTCGCGGTTTCCATCACCAGCCCATCTGCATGAACCAGATCGCGGCGATCGCGTCGATCACGATCACCAGCGAAATCGACTGCACCACGCTCGAGGTGGTGCGCTCGCCCACCGATTGCGCCGTGCCCTGCACCTGCAGGCCCTCGAGGCAGCCGATCAGCGCGATCAGCACCGCGAACACCGGCGCCTTCGACATGCCCACCAGGAAATGGCGCATCTCGAAGGTGTCCTGCATGCGCGCGAGGTAGGCCTGCGGCGGGATGCCGAGGCTGAACGCGCCGACCGAGATGCCGCCGGCCAGGCCGGCGATGTCGGCGAGGAAGCTCAGCAGCGGCAGCATGATGAGCAGCGCGATCAGCCGCGGCAGCACCAGCACGTCGACCGGATCGAGGCCGAGCGTGCGCATCGCGTCCACCTCCTCGCGGCTGACCATCGCGCCGATCTGCGCGGTGAACGCGCTGGCGGTGCGGCCGGCGAGGATGATCGCGGTGAGCAGCACGCCGAACTCGCGCAGGAACGCGATGCTCACCAGTTCGACCACGTAGATGGTCGCGCCGAAGTCGGCGAGGATGTTCGCGCCGAGGAAGGCGATGACCGAGCCGACCAGGTAGGACAGCAGCACCACCAGCGGCACCGCGTCGAGGCCGACCTGTTCCATGTGGAAGACGGTGGCGGTGGGCTTGAAGCGCGACGGCTGCTTCGCCAGCCGCAGCAGCTTGGACAGGTTCTCGCCGAGGAAGCTGACGAGGGCGACGATCTCGCTGGCGTTGTCGGCGACGGCATAGCCGAGGCGGCCGAGCGCGGCCTTGAAGCCGTAGTCGCGCTTGCGGCGCGGGCGGTCGTCGCCCACGTCCTCGATCGCGGCGACCAGGTGCTGGTGCGCGGGATCGAACTCGAACGCGGAGAAGTCCAGTTCGCGGCGGGTGGCGAAGCGCATCAGTTGCAGCACGCCGAGCGTGTCGAGCCGGTCCACGCCGCGCGCATCGACGACCGAGACGCCCTCCGGCGCCGAACGCAGCACTTCGCCCATCGCGCCGGCGTTGGACAGCGTCCAGCGCCCGCGCAGTCGCCAATGGCCGGTCTGCTGCGGATCGGCTTCGGCGCTCGGAGGCTGGCGGCTGGCGCTCGCGTTCATGGCGGGCCCAAGCTTACGCAACTCCGTGCCCGCGGGGTGAAGCCGGGTGGCCGCCGTGCCATGCTAGCCATGCATGCCGCCGAACGCCGCCAATGCCGATTACGCCGCGCGCATCGCGTTCGTGGTCGAGCTCGCCGAACGCCTGCACGTCTACGGCACCACTGCGCAGCGCCTGGAGGGCGCGATCGACGCGGTGGCGCAGACGCTCGGGCTGGACTGCGAGCCGTGGTCGAACCCGACCGGGATCATCCTGTCCTTCAGCGATCCGGCGCGTCCGGCCGGCGAATCCGATACCACCCGCGTGATCCGCCTGGCGCCGGGCGACAACGACCTGTCGAAGTTGTGCAAGGCCGACCGCATCGCCGAGGACGTGATGGCCGGGCGCCTGGACGTGACTCGTGGCCACGCGGCGCTGCGGCAGCTCGATTACCCGCCGCGGGCCCGGGCGCGCGCGATGCAGGTGCTCGGTTTCGGCCTCGCTGCCGCGGGCATGGCCGGGTTGCTGCGCCTGCCATGGCTGGACATCGGCACCGCCGGCGTCACCGGCCTGCTGATCGGCCTGCTGCACCTGGTCAGCGGCGTGCGCCCGCAATTGCGCGAAGCCGAGGACGCCGTCGCCGGCCTCCTCGCCGGCGCGGTGGCGGTCCTGGTCGCGGCGTACGTCGGTCCGCTCAACCTCAATACCGTGATCATCGTGTCGCTGATCGTGCTGCTGCCCGGCATGTCGCTGACCAATGCGGTGAACGAACTCACCAGCCAGCACCTCGTGTCCGGTACCGCGCGCTTCGCGGGCGCGCTGGCCACGGTGATGAAGCTCGCGGTGGGCACGATGATCGCGCTGACCGTCGCCGACCTGCTCGGCGTGGAACCGCTGGTGCGCGCGCTGCGGCCGCAGCCGGAATGGCTGGGCTGGGTTGCGCTGGTCGCCGTCGCCTATGCGCTCGCGGTGCTGTTCCGCGCGAGGAGAGGCGATTACCCGCTGGTGATGGTGTCGGTGGTGGCCGCGTACGCGGTGTCGAAGTTCGCCAGCGATGCCTGGGGCGGAGAGGTCGGCATCTTCCTCTCGGCGCTGGCGATGACCGCCGGCGGCAACGCCTACGCGCGCTGGGTGAAGCGCCCCGGCGCGCTCGTGCGCCTGCCGGGCATCATCGTGCTGGTGCCGGGCAGCGCCAGCCTGCGCGGGATGCTCGACCTCGTGCAGCGGCAGGACGTCGACGTCGGCCAGGCGGCCACGCTCGGCGTGATCAACATCCTGCTCGCCCTGATCGCCGGCCTGCTGTTCGGCAACCTGCTGCTGCCGACGCGGCGCAACCTGTAGCCACGCGCCGGCGCGCCGCAGGTTCAACGCCGCAAATAGGCCTGGATGTCCCGCCTCAGCGTCTCGGCCTCCCGTATCTGGCTGGGCTGGATCTGCCGGACCACGGCTTGCACCGACAACCAGTAACGCAACTCCTCCGCCAGCCGCGGTTGCCGCGCATAGCCGGCGAGGATGGCGCGGGCCTCGGCGTCGCCGATCGGTGCAGCGCAGTCGATGAGATGCTGTTCGTCGACTTCGCGCACCGAATTGCAGTGCGCCCAGACGTGGTCCTGGACCACCAGCGGCGTCAGTTCGCGCACGTCCTGGCGGTATTGCGGGACGTGGTTCAGCAGCATCGTTTCCGCGTAGGACTGGGCGCGCGAGGCATAGAAGAACGCGAGGCGGCTGCGCAGCGCGGTGTCGTGGATGAGGCCGAGGTCGCCGGCGTCGCGCATTTCGATGAAGGCGCTGTCCTCGTGCGAATACGGATAGAACTGCGATGCCTGGAAGTAGGCCAGCACGGTCTTCCACGGCGAACCGTCCACCAGCGCGCCGTCCTCGGCGTTGGCCAGGGCCTGCCGGCCGTACCCATCCACTTGCGACATGAACCGGGCCCGTGCCCGGTTCTTCGCCATGTCCGTCTGCAGGTCGGCGTCGATCCTGCGCAGGTATTCGCCGGCGCGGCGCGCGTCCTGCCGCTCCTGGTTCCAGTTGCTGACCTGCAAGGCGATCAGGATGCCGGCGACCACGATCGCCAGTTCGATCGCGGCGGCCAGCCAGTCGTGGTCGCGGAGGCGTTGGGCGATGCGGCGCATTCCGGTGCAAACGCCCGCCGCCGTGGATCCCGGCCACGCGGCCGGGACGGGAGTCGGTCAGGCGTCCGCGGCCTTCACCACGCGACGGCCGGGCTGGGGCGGCTTGGGCGTGAGCGTGGCGGCGATCAGGAAATCGGCGGCCGACTTGCCGCGGCGCACCTGTTCGGCGAGCCAGCGCGGCTGCATCCCGCGCCCGCTCCAGGTGTCCTTCGGGTTGTCCGGGTTGCGGTACTTGGGCGCGACCTTGCCGAGCGAACGACCCTTGGTCGACTTGCGCGCCGCGCGCTTCGCCGGCGCCGGCTCCGCGTCGGCGAGCGCATCCGCGCCGAACAGTTCGGCGATGGTGTAGCCGTCGGCTTTCGCCAGCACGACCAGCTTCCTGCGCACCGCCGCGATCGGCTTGCGCTTGCTCAAGGCCTCCTTGCGCTTTTTCGCCCGCGCGATCACCGCTTCGAGCTCCTTCGCGGACAGGCCTTCCAGGTCGATGGACATTGCGTTTCTCTCCGTGGGGGAATTCAGTCGGCGCGCTTGCGCAAGGTCATGTGCACCGCGCGTTCGCCCGGCTGCATGCCGGTGCATTCGTAGCCGAGCGCATCGAGGTCGAGGCCGGCGAACAGGGCTTCGCCGCGGCCCATCAGCAGCGGACGCAGGGCGAGGTGGAGGTCGTCGACCAGGCCGGCCCGGAGGTATTCGCGCACCGTCGCCGCGCCGCCGCCGAGGCGGATGTCGTGCCCCGCAGCCGCTTCGCGCGCGCGCTCGAGCGCCTCGTGGATCCCGCCGGTGACGAAATGGAAGGTGGTGCCGCCTGCCATTTCCAGCGGCGCGCGCGGGTGGTGCGTCAGCACGAACACCGGCACGCGGTAGGGCGGTTCCTCGCCCCACCATCCGCGCCAGGAGTCGTCCGGCCACGGGCCGCGCACCGGCCCGAACATGTTGCGGCCGAGGATCCACGCGCCGATGTTGTCGAAACCGCGCTCGGCGTAGCCGTTGTCGATGCCGGTTTCGCCGTCGCCGCCGCCGTGCATGCGCTGGAACGCGCGCGTCGGGAAGAACCACTGCATCAGTTCTTCGCCGCGCACGCCCAGCGGATGTTCGAGGTCCTGGCCGGGGCCCGCGCCGAAACCGTCGAGCGAAACCGCAAAGGCCAGCACGCGCAGTTTCGACATGGCGCGCCCCGTCAGTTCCCGCGCAGGCGCGCCATCAACGCTGCCCGGTCGAGCTGTTCGGATTCGCTCGCGCTGCGCGCGCGGTATTCGAACGTGCCCGCTTCCAGTCCGCGCGCGGACACCACCACGCGGTGCGGAATGCCGATCAGTTCGATGTCGGCGAACATCGCGCCCGGGCGCAGGCCGCGGTCGTCGAGCGCGGTTTCGATGCCGGCGGCGTTCAATTCCGCGTACAGCGCTTCGGCGGCCGCGTTCACCGCGGGATCGTCCTTGGGGTTGATCACGCATACCGCGACGCGCCACGGCGCCATCGGTTCGGGCCAGACGATGCCGTTGGCGTCGTGGTTCTGCTCGATCGCCGCGGCGATGATGCGCGACACGCCGATGCCGTAGCAACCCATCGCCGGATGCACCTTCCTGCCGTTCGCATCGAGCACGGTGCAGTCCATCGCCTCGGAATACTTGCGGCCGAGCGCGAACACGTGGCCGACCTCGATGCCGCGCGCGATGCGCAGCGCGCCCTTGCCGTCGGGCGAGGGATCGCCGGCGACCGCGTTGCGGATGTCGGCGGCTTCGGCTTCGGGCAGGTCGCGGCCCCAGTTCACCCCGGCGAGGTGGAAGCCGGCCTCGTTCGCGCCGACCACGAAATCGTGCATCGCGGCGACGCTGCGGTCGGCGATCACGCGGATGTCCTTCTTCGGGTTCACCGGGCCGAGGAAACCGGGTTCGCTGCCGAGGTGCTCGGCGAGTTCCGCTTCGCTGGCGAGGCGGTAATCGGCCAGGCCCGGGAGCTTGCCCAGCTTGACCTCGTTGACCGCGTGGTCGCCGCGCACCAGCGCGAGCACGAAGGTATCGTTTCCGTCGGCATCCCTGCCCACGACCGCGACCGACTTCACCGTGCGCTGCAGCGGGATGCCGAGCAGGGCGGCGACGTCCTCGCAGGTCTTCTGGACCGGCGTGTCCACCTTGCGCATCGCCTCGGACGCGGCCGCGCGCACGCCGGGCGCGAGCGCTTCGGCCAGTTCGACGTTGGCGGCGTAGTCCGAGCCGTCCGAGTACAGGATCGTGTCCTCGCCGGAATCGGCGATCACCTGGAATTCGTGGGTGCGGCTGCCGCCGATCGCGCCGGCATCGGCCTGCACCGCGCGGAACTCCAGCCCCAGGCGCGCGAAGATGCGCGCGTAGGTCGCGTACATGTTCTCGTACTCGCGGTCGAGCGATTCGTCGTCGACGTGGAACGAGTACGCGTCCTTCATCAGGAACTCGCGCGCGCGCATCACGCCGAAGCGCGGGCGGATCTCATCGCGGAACTTGGTGTGGATCTGGTAGAAGTTGACCGGCAGTTGCTTGTAGCTGGCCAGTTCCTGGCGCGCGAAGTCGGTGACCACTTCCTCCGCGGTCGGCGCGTAGCAGTACTCCTGTTCCTTGCGATCCCGGATCTTGAGCAGCTGCGGCCCGAACTTCGCCCAGCGCCCGGTCTCCTCCCACAGTTCCCTGGGCTGCACGGTCGGCATCTGCAGTTCGATCGCGCCGGCGCGGTTCATTTCCTCGCGGACCACGGCCTCCACCTTGCGCAGCACGCGCAGGCCCAGCGGCGACCAGGTGTAGAGCCCGGCGGCGAGCTTGCGCAGCATGCCGGCCTTCAGCATCAGCTGGTGGCTGGCGATTTCCGCCTCGGCCGGGGTTTCCTTTTCGGTGTGCAGGTGGAAGCGGGACAGGCGCATCGGGGGACGTGTCGCGGGTGGGCCGGCTAGTGTGCCATGCGCCCGCGGCGCGGCCGGGCTTCAGCGGCGGTCGCCGTGGACCTCGATCCCGGGCGCGGGCTCGGCGTCGATCTTCTCCACGCGGCGCGCGTCCACGCCGCGCGGCGGGGTGGAACCGACGTGCAGGGTGCCGGCGGCGTCGCGCCAGCGGTACAGGACGGGGCGCGCGGCCTCGGCGCGTTCGGCCGCCGCGCGCTCGGCGCGATGCCGCTTCGCCGCGGCCTGGCCAGGGGTGTCGCGCGACATCCACCAGGCCACGCCGCCGCCGACCGCGAGCCCGGCGACGATGGCCCAGGCCAGCTTCACCCGCCGGCGGCGCTCGTCGTTTGCGGCGCGGAACTGCAGCTGGTGCTGAGCGTCGCCTGCGCGAGGGCCAGCTGGTTGGCGCGGTCGCCCTCGCTCAACGCCTTGTCGGGCTTGCCGTCGCCGTCGCTGTCGAGTTGCACGTTCTGCTTGCTGTTCAGCAGGGCGATATTGCCGCGCGCGGTCGCGCAGGCGGGGTTCTCGGCCGGTGCCTTGCTGGTGGGCGCGACCACGGGGTCGGCATTGTGGAGGTTGCGCTGCTTGCCCTCGCCCGAAGGGGGCGGGGTATCGGAATAGTGGGTGACGCCCTTGCTGTCCTTCCACTGGTAGATGCCGCTGGCGGCCTGCGCGGCGGAGGCGAGCAGGACCAGGGCGGCGGCGATGGCGGCGATCTGCGGGGCGCGCATGGCGGTGCTCCGTGGCTGGGACTGCGATTGCAGCACCGGGGGCGGGTGGGTGCAAGCCGCTACACTGAACGGATGGAGCCGACCCCCGAAAGCCCGCCGCGCCGGCGCAGCATCTACCTGCTGCCCAACCTGTTCACCACCGGCGGCCTGTTCGGCGGGTTCTTCGCCATCATCGCCGCCTCGCAGGGGCGCTACGAGGCCGCCTGCGTGGCGATCTTCATCTCCGCGATCCTCGACGGCGTGGACGGCCGGGTCGCGCGCCTGACCAATACCCAGAGCGAATTCGGCGTGCAGTACGACTCGCTCGCCGACCTGGTCAGCTTCGGCATGGCGCCCGCGCTGGTGATGTATTACTGGTCGCTGTCCTCGCTCAAGCTCGACGGCGTCACCGCCGGCAAGCTCGGCTGGCTGGCCGCATTCCTGTACGCGGCCTGCGCCGCCCTGCGGCTGGCGCGCTTCAACAGTCAGGTCGGCACCGTCGACAAGCGCTGGTTCGTCGGGCTGGCCAGCCCGGCGGCCGCGGGGCTGATGGCGAGTTTCGCGTGGACCGCGCACGACCTCGGCTGGAACGGCCGCGAACTGCGGCATGTCGCGCTCGGCGTCACCGTCGCGGCCGGCCTGCTGATGGTGAGCCGCATCCGCTACACCAGCTTCAAGGGCAGCGGCAGCGGACCGAAGGCCGACCGCGTGCCGTTCTTCGCGATCGTGGTCGCGCTTGCGGTCATCATCGCCCTGGTCCTGGACCCGCCCAAGGTGCTGCTCGCCAGCGCGGTGCTGTACGCGCTGTCCGGGCCGGCGCAATGGTTGTGGCGCAGGCGTTCGCAGTGAGCATGCCGGCATGAATTGGGATCCGTTCCAGCGCGAGGTACTCGCCGAACTGGGCCATCGCCTGTACCGCGTGCAGGCATCGTATCCTGCGGACGAAGCCATGCTGGCCAGGCTCGCGCAAGCGACCGGCATCGATGCCGATGTCCTGCGCGGCCAGGCCGATATCGCCGCGACGACCACGAAACTGCAGGGCGACGCCGTTGCCAAGCGCGCGCTGTGGCCAAGGTTGCGTTCCCTGCGTGCGGCGGTGCGCGCGCGGTGAGCGCGGTACGCAAGGACGACATCGCCTCGGCCGCCACGCTGCGCCCGATGCGCGAGGACGACCTCGACGCGGTCGTCGCCATCGAAACCCGCGCCTATCCTTTTCCGTGGACGCGCGGCATCTTCCGCGACTGCCTGCACGCGGGCCACGCGATGTGGGTGCTGGAATCGGACGGCGTGCTCGCCGGCTACGGGGTGCTCGGCATCGCCGCCGGCGAAGCGCACGTGCTGAACCTGTGCACCGCGCCGGACGCCGAAGGGCTCGGCCACGGCCGGCGCATGCTGCGCACCCTGTTGCAGGTCGCGCGCGGCGGCGGCGCGATGCGGGTCTTCCTCGAGGTGCGCCCGTCGAACCCGCGCGCGATCGCGCTGTACCACGCGGAAGGCTTCAACGAGATCGGTCGCCGGCCGCGCTATTACCCCGCGCCGAACCACGGCCGCGAGGACGCGATCGTGATGGCGCTGGAGCTGCTGCCCGAGGATTGAAGGTCAGGCGAGCCGCGCGCGCTGCGCGGCGAGCGCTTCCAGTTTCGAACCCCAGTCGGCGAGGCGCGCCCGTTCCTGCTCGACCACCGCCGGGGGCACGTTGCCGCCGAACTTCGCGAGCTTGGCCTCGCTCTTGTCCTTCTCCGCGGCGACCCTCGCGATTTCCCTGTCGAGGCGCGCGCGCTCGGCGTCGAGGTCGACCAGTCCCGCCAGCGGGACGAACAACTGCAGCTCGCCGACCACGGCCGGCGCCGCGGCCGGCGGTTCCCCGGCGAGCGTTTCGATGCGGTCGAGCCGGCACAGGAAGCGCAGCTGCGCATCGAAGCGGGCGATGCGCCCGGCGTCGTCGGCATTGCCGCCGCGCACGAGCAGCGACACCTGCTTCGCCGGCGGCACACCCAGCTCGCTGCGGATGCGGCGTACCGCGGACACCATCGCCTTCAGCCATTCGATGTCGGCGTCGGCCTGCGCATAGGCGCCCGCGTCGATGTCGCCGGGCTGCGGATAGGCCTGGGTCATGATGCTGCCGGACTTGCCGAGCCTGGGCGCGACCGACTGCCACAGTTCCTCGGTCACGAACGGGACCAGCGGGTGCAGCATCCGCAGCAGCGCGTCGAGCACATGCAGCAGCGTGTGGCGGGTCGAGGTCGCGGCGTCCGCGTCGTCGCCGTTCAATGCCGGCTTGGCGAGTTCCACGAACCAGTCGCAGAACTGGTTCCAGGCGAATTCGTACAGGCATTGCGCGAGCAGGTCGAAGCGGTATTCGGCGAAATGCCCGGCGGCCTCGGCCGCGGTGCGGTCGAGCCGGGCGAGGATCCAGCGTTCGGCATCGGTCCTCGGTCGCGGAACGCCGCTGAAGTCCGCGTCGCCGACGTTCATCAGCGCGAAGCGCGTGGCGTTCCACAGCTTGTTGCAGAAGTTCTTGTAGCCCTCGGCGCGGGCGAGGTCGAACTTGATGTCGCGGCCCGGCCCGGCCAGCGCGGCCATCGTGAAGCGCAGCGCGTCGGCGCCGTGGGCGTTGATGCCCTCGGGGAATTCCTTGCGCGTGGCCTTCTCGATCTTCGGCGCGTCCTGCGGTTTCATCAGGCCGGTGGTGCGCTTGGCGACCAGCGCGTCGGCGCTGATGCCATCGATGATGTCCAGCGGGTCGAGCACGTTGCCCTTGGATTTCGACATCTTCTGGCCGTGCGCGTCGCGCACCAGGCCGGTGATGTAGACGTCGCGGAACGGCACGCGGCCGACCAGGCGGTCGGTCATCATGATCATCCGCGCGACCCAGAAGAAGATGATGTCGAAGCCGGTGACCAGCACGCTGGTCGGCAGCGCGACGTCGAAGCCGAGTCCGCCCATCGCGTCCTCGTCCGGCCAGCCCTGCGTGCTGAACGGGAACATCGCCGAGGAGAACCAGGTCTCGAGCACGTCCGGATCCTGGCGCAACGGCGCGTCGCCGAGGCCGTGCTTCGCGCGCACCTCGGCTTCGCTGCGCCCGACGTAGCTGTTGCCGGCGTCGTCGAACCACGCCGGGATGCGGTGGCCCCACCAGAGCTGGCGCGAGATCGTCCAATCCTGGATGTTCTCCAGCCAGTGGCGGTAGGTGTTGATCCAGTTCGGCGGGACGAACTTCACTTCGCCCGATTCGACGAGTTCGAGCCCGCGCCTGGCGAGGTCGTCCATCTTCACGAACCACTGGTCCGTCAGGAACGGCTCGATCACCTGGCCGCTGCGGTCGCCGCGCGGCACCTGCAGCCGGTGCGGTCGGGTTTCGACCAGCAGGCCGGCGGCTTCGAGGTCGGCGACGATGGCCTTGCGCGCGTCGAAGCGGTCGAGGCCGCGGTAGGCAACGGGAATGTCGTCGCGCGCGGACACCACCTTCGCCTCGTCGGTGAAGATGTTGATCGTCGGCAGGTCGTGGCGCTGGCCGACCGCATGGTCGTTGAAATCGTGCGCGGGCGTGACCTTGACCACGCCGGTGCCGAAGTCGCGGTCCACGTAGTCGTCGGTGATCACCGGGATGCGGCGGCCGGTCAGGGGGAGTTCGACGCACTTGCCGTGGATGGCGAGGTAGCGCGGATCCTCCGGATGCACCATCGCCGCGGTATCGCCGAGCATGGTTTCCGGACGGGTGGTGGCGACCACCACGTAGTCGCGGGTTTCGCGCAGGGTTTCGTGGCCGTCGGCATCGCGTTCGACGTACTCGAACGTGGCGCCGTCGGCCAGCGGATAGCGGATCGACCAGAGGAAACCGTTCTCCTCCTCGCTCGCGACCTCGAGGTCGGAGATCGCGGTCTTCAGCACCGGGTCCCAGTTCACCAGGCGCTGGCCGCGGTAGATCAACCCTTGTTCGTGCAGGCGCACGAAGGCCTCGGTGATGGCGTTCGAGGCCATCGGGTCCATGGTGAACACGCTGCGCGACCAGTCGCCGCTGGCGCCGAGGCGGCGCATCTGGCGTTCGATGGTGTCGCCAGACTGCTGCTTCCACTCCCAGACTTTCTCGATGAACCTGTCGCGGCCCAGCGAATCGCGGGTCTCGCCGCGGCCTTCGAGCGCGAGGTTGCGCGACACCACCATCTCGGTCGCGATGCCGGCGTGGTCGGTGCCCATCTGCCACAGCGTGCGATAGCCGCGCATGCGGTGGTAGCGGACCAGCGCGTCCATCAGCGTGTGCTGGAACGCGTGGCCCATGTGCAGGGTGCCGGTGACGTTCGGCGGCGGCAGCAGGATGGTGTAGGCCGGGCCATCGCCGGAGGGCGCGAACGCGCCGCTGCCTTCCCACTGCGCGTACAGGCGGGATTCGAAGGACTTGGGATCGTAGCCGGGGGCGAGGGTGGTCATTCGTGCGACGTCACATGTCGTGTTTCTTGAGCTCGAAGCCGAGCGACTGGTAGTGCTTCCAGCGTTCGCGCAGCGGACCGCGCGCGGATTCGTCGGCGGGCACCACTTCCAGCACGCGTTCGAACGCGCCCTGCGGCGGATCGTCGCGCAGGTTGACCAGCAGCGGCCGCAGCGCCGCGTCGACGCCCGGCGGCGCGATCAGCACCGCGGCCTCGTCCTCGTCCTCGTCCGTGCCTGCAATCTGGTGCGGCACGTAGGCATCCGGGTCGAACGACCACAGCAGGTCGTCGAGCGCCTCGGCCTGCGCCGCGTCGCGCACCAGCACCAGCGTGTGCTGGCCGGCATCGGTCGCCCTGCGCGCGAGTTCGCACACCAGCAGCAGCGGTTCCTCGCGGAACCGCTCCTTCGCGATCAGGTAAAAATCCGCCCTCGGCACTTATGCCGCCACGCGATCCAGCAACCACTGCGCCAGCAACCCGACCGGCCGGCCGGTGGCCATGCCCATCTTGCCGTCGCCGTTGGCGACGCCGGCGATGTCCATGTGCGCCCAGCGCTGGCCCTCGGTGAAGCGCGAGAGGAAGCAGCCGGCGGTGATCGCGCCGGCCCAGCGCCCGCCGATGTTGTAGACGTCGGCGAACTGCGAATCCAGCAGGCCCTGGTATTCGTCCCACAGCGGCAGCTGCCAGGCGCGGTCGAAGGCGGTTTCGCCGGCGTCGATCAGTTCGCGCGCGAGGTCGTCGTCGCCCTTGGTCATCACGCCCGCGGCGTACTTGCCAAGTGCGATGACGCAGGCGCCGGTCAGGGTCGCGACGTCGATGAGCGCCTGCGGCTCGAACTTCTGGGCATAGGTGAGCGCATCGCACAGGATCAGGCGACCCTCGGCGTCGGTGTTGCCGACCTCGATGGTCTTGCCGCTCATGCTGGTGATCACGTCGCTGGGGCGGTAGGCGTTGCCGTCGGGCATGTTCTCCACCGCCGCGGCGATGCACACCAGGTTGACCGGGAGCTGCATGCCGACCGCGGCGACGAAGGTGCCGAGCACGGTGGCCGCGCCGCACATGTCGTACTTCATCTCCTCGATCCCGCCCTGGGTCTTGAGGTTGATGCCGCCGGTGTCGAAGGTGATGCCCTTGCCGACCAGCACGTAGGGCTTGGCGCTGCCGCCGTTGTGATACTTCAGCACCACCAGCTTCGGGCGGTTGGCGGAACCGCGCGCCACCGCGAGCAGCGAGCCCATGCCGAGCGACTCCATCATCGCGTCGTCCAGCACCTCGCATTCGACATGCTGGGCCTTGGCCGCGAATTCCTGCGCCTGCCGCGCGAGGTAGGCGGGATCGCACACGTTCGGCGGCAGGTTGCCGAGCTCGCGGGTGAACTGCACGCCGGCCGCGATCGCAATGCCCTGCGCCAGCGCCGCCTGGTCCGAGCCGGGAAGCTCGAAACGCTCCAGGCCTTTCTCCTCGCGCTTCTTGTTCTTGTCGCCGAGGGTGGCGACGTAGCGGTAGCAGGCGTGGTCGGCGGCGATCGCGGCGCTGCGCAGGTTCCAGGCGGCGTCGCGATCCTTCACCGCCACCTCGGCGAGGGTGAACAGCGCGCTCTTCGCAGGGCCGGTGCGCAGCGTACGCGCGGCATCGCCGACGGCCTTGAGGTATTGCGCCACGCCGAACTTGCCGGCTTCGCCCAGCCCGATCACCAGCACCCGCGGGGCGGCGACGCCGGCGAGGTCGTGGAGCAGGGCGGTCTTGCCGGTGCGCCCGCCGATGTCGCCGCTGGCGACCAGCGCCGCGAGGCGGCCGCCGCTGGCGGCGTCGATGGCCTTCGCGGCCGGGGTCAGGCTGCCGTCGGCGTAGGCGCCGACCACCACGCAATCGACGTTGGCGGCGGCAGGGGCGCTGGCGTTCAGGGCGAATTCAAGGCTCATCGACGGATTCCCGGGCGGATTCAGTAAGATTCGTATCGGTTCATGGCGGCGCGGACGCGACCTGCCGGAGAACCGCGAAGTGTAGTGCAAGCCGCGAGGCGCACGCCCCCATCCCGCCCTGGAGCACGATGCTCAAGCTCGACCGCTACCTGTTGCGCGAACTGGCCCAGGCCACGTTCGCCGCGCTGATCGTGCTGTCCATCGTCAGCCTGGGCGGCGTGTTCACGGACGTGCTCGGCGACATCGCCCGGGGGCGCGTCCCGGCTGGGCTGATGCTTTCGCAACTGGGGCTGCAGACCATCCGCTACCTGCCGATGATCCTGCCGCTGGGACTGATGATCGGCCTGCTGCTGGGCTTCGGCCGCCTGTACCGCGACTCGGAGATGCCGGTCCTGACCTCGATCGGGGTCGGACCGCGGCGCCTGCTGCGGCCCTGGGCCTGGCTGGTGCTGCCCATGGTCGGCGTGATCGCGCTGTGCTCGCTGTGGCTGGGTCCGTGGGCGAAGCGCACGTCGGACGAGATGATCGCGGCCGGCAACCGCAGCCTGCTGGTCGCGGGGCTCGAAGCGGGGCGTTTCACCGAATTGCCCGGCGGCAAGGGCGTGGTCTACGTCGGTTCGATGTCCAACGACGGCACCCACCTGCAGCGCATCTTCGTGTACCGCCAGGACGAGGATCGCCTCGACGTGACCACCGCCACCGGCGGCTCGCTGAAGATCGAGGGCGGCAACCAGCGCTTCCTCGACCTCAAGGACGGGTTCCGGGTGGAAGGGCCGCTGGACGCGGGCCGCGACTACCGGCTGATGCGCTACGCCAGCAACGAACTGCGCATGCCGATGGCCAAGGCCGAGGACAGCCCGCGCAATCCGCAGGGATTGCCGACCACGGAACTGTTCTCCGACCCGCGCCGGCAGGCCGGCGCGCAGCTGCATTTCCGCATCGCCCCGCCGTTGCTGGCGCTGGCGTTCGCGCTGATGGCGGTGCCCCTGGCGCGCAGTTCGCCGCGGCAGGCGCGCTACGGGCGCCTGCTGATGGGCTTCCTCGCCTATCTTTTCGGCATGAACCTGATGCTGCTCGGCACCGACTGGCTGGGCAGCGGCAAGCTGCCGATGGCCGCCGGCCTGTGGTGGCTGCTGTTGCCGTTGCTCGCCGGCAGCGCATGGCTGTACCTGCGCGACGGCGGCGTGCGTCGGCCGGGGAAACGCGCATGAAGCCATTCCCGAAGATCCACGATCTCTATGTGGCGCGCGTGCTGCTGGGCACGGTGCTGCTGACCTGGACGGTGTTGATCGGCCTCGACGTGATCATGGCCGTCGTCACCGAACTCGGCGACGTCGGCACCGGCCACTACGGATTCGGCAGCGCGGTCGCCGTGGTGGCGCTGAGCATCCCGCGTCGCGCCTACATGCTGTTCCCGACCGCCGCGGTGATCGGCGCGCTGATGGGCCTCGGCCAGCTCGCCGCGAGTTCGGAACTGACCGCGCTGCGCGCGCTGGGCCTGTCGCGCCGCCGCCTCAGCTTCGCCGTCGCCGCCGCGCTGGCGGTGCTGACCGCGTTGATGGTGGTGAACGGCGAAACCCTCGGGCCATGGGGGCAGAAGCGCGCGGATTCGCTCAAGGCCTCGGCCAAGTCCAACGACATGATCGTGGCCCAGTTCAGCGGCCTGTGGGCGCGGGAGGGCGACACCTTCCTCAACGCGCAGACCGGCCAGGAACGCGGCAAGGGCAGCGACCAGTACCTCGAATTGCAGGGCGTGCGCCTGTACGAATTCGCCAAGGACGGGCGGCTCGAGTCGATCGCCCGCGCCGGCACGGCCGTGCACCGCTCCGGGGGCTGGCTGCTGCACGACGTGAGGCGCACCTGGTTCGACCAGCGTTCGGTGACCGAAACCGAGGCGCTGGAGGAGCACTGGGCCTCGAAGCTCGACGAAACCGCGCTCGCGGCCAGCGTCGCGCGCCCGCGCTACCTGCCCGCGACCGAACTCAGCCGCAGCATCGCCTACCGCAAGCGCAACGGGCTCGACGCCAGCGAATACGAGGAACACTACTGGGGGCGCTGGTTCTACCCGCTCAACGTGCTCGCGCTGTGCCTGGCCGCGGTGCCGTTCGCGTTCGGATCGCTGCGCAGCGGCGGGCTGGGCAAACGCCTGTTCATCGGCATCCTGTTCGCGCTCTGCTTCTGGCTGCTGCAGACGCAGTTCGTGAAGCTGGCGGGCGTGTACAAGTTCGATTTCCGCATCGCCTACCTGATCCCGCCCACGATCATGCTCGCGGTGTCGGCAACGCTGTTCCGGCGCAGGTCGGGGTAAACCCGCGCGTTTGCGCGCCACGGGCGCGGGCGCAGGCGAACGCCCGGCCACGGGCGGCCGGGCAGGACGACATGGCGCAACGATGCGACGCCATGGAAGGCGGATTCAGGGGTTTTTCGAACCCCGGACCATCCGCGTACCGCTCGCGCGGTCGTGCCATGTCAGGCGTTCGCGGTCGAACAAGGCCCACCAGAACCCCGCGCCCGCAGGCAGCAGCGACAGCGTGCCGACCGCGTAGCGTTTCCACAGCGCGGCCGGCGCCGCGCGGCCGCCATCCGCGGCCGAGACCACGCGCAGCCGCCACGGGCGCATCCCCAGCGTCGCGCCGCCGCGGCGCCAGCTGATCGTCGCGTAGGCGCCGGTGACGAGCCAGCAGCACAGCCACAGCAGCCATTGCAACGCGCTCAACGGCGCGATGTTCTGCCGCGCGACGTGGTGGCCGAGGAAGGTGTAGCCGAAGGTGAATGCCGTCGACACCAGCATCCACAGCGCAAGCGCCGGGAAGAAGTCGTAGACCAGCGCGAGCAAACGCCAGCCGAGCAGGGCGCGGGGCGGGAGGGGGGTCGACATCCCCACAGGATAAGCTGCCCGCATGAGCGCGAAGACGCCCGCCGAACGCCGCCTCGCGGCGACGCGACTCCCGGACGTGCCGGAGGCGGACGCCACGGCGATCGCCGCCTTCCTCGATGCGTTCTGGGCCGAGCGCGGCGCGAGCGGCGCGACACTGGAGGGATATCGCCGCGACCTCGCCGGGCTGGCGCGCTGGGCGCGCGCGCGCGGCGTCGATGCCGGGCTTGCGCGCGCCGACCGCGCCCTGCTGTTCGACTACCTCGCCCATCGCGCGAATTCGGATTATTCCGCGCGCAGCAACGCGCGGCTGCTGTCGGCCCTGCGCGCGTTCTACGCCTTCCAGGCGCAACGCGGCGCGCGCGACGACGACCCGACCGCGTTGCTGGAGCCGCCGCGCCTGCCGCGACCCTTGCCCAAGGCGCTGTCGGAAAGCGAGATCGAGGCGCTGCTCGCCACGCCCGAAATCGACACGCCCGCCGGCCTGCGCGATCGCGCGATGCTGGAGCTGATGTACGCCGCCGGCCTGCGCGTGAGCGAACTGGTCGGGCTGCCGGCGAATGCGCTGAACCTGCGCCAGGGCGTGGTGCGGGTCACCGGCAAGGGCGGCAAGGACCGGCTGGTGCCGCTCGGAGAGGAGGCGATGCACTGGCTGCGGCGCTACCTCGACGAGGCGCGGCCGCGATTGGAGAAGGGCGCGGGAACGGCGATGCCCGCGCGCGTGCTCGATCCGCCGCTGTTCCTCGGCCTGGACCGAGCGCCGCTGACCCGCCAGCAGTTCTGGCGGCTGGTGAAGCGGTCCGCGATCGCCGCCGGGATCGCGCCCACGCGCATCAGTCCGCACGGGCTGCGCCACAGTTTCGCCACGCACCTGCTCAACCACGGCGCCGACCTGCGCGCGCTGCAGATGCTGCTCGGGCACGGTTCGCTGTCGACGACCCAGATCTATACCCACGTCGCCAGGCAGCGGCTCAAGAACCTGCACGCGCAGCATCATCCGCGCGGGTGAGGCCGGGCATCCGGAACGCCGATCATGTTTCGCCACCGATGGCAGCGTTCCATTCAGGCTGTCGAGGCGTCGGTGCGCTGCGTGCGACAATCGGGGGAACCGCGCCGCCATGCGCCGGTCATACTGCAGACGCACGCCCCCACGGATTCCAGATGAAGCTGCCTTCGTTCCTCGCACTCGGCCTGTTCAGCCTCGCCGCCTGCGCCCAGTCCAGTTCGCCCGCGGTCGCGGCCCAGCCGGGCGCGCAGGCCAAGCCGGCGCCGGGCGCGCAGTCGCCGGTGGCGGGGCTCGCCACGCAACCGGCCGCGGGAACGCCGGAGGCGCGCGCGATCGACGCGATCCGCACGCTCAACGCGCGGCTGGCCATCGACCACGTCGCGCCGTCGCCGCTGCCGGGCTTCGTCGAAGTCGTGGTCGGCGGGCAGGTGGTGTACGTCAGCAACGACGGCAAGTACATGCTGCAGGGTTCGCTGTACGACCTCGCCGGCAAGAAGGACGTGGGCGATTCGGTCCTCGCCGGCGTGCGCCGCGACCTGCTCAAGCGCATTCCCCCATCCGACCGCATCGTGTTCGCCGCGCCGAACCCGAAGCACACGGTGGTCGTGTTCACCGACGTGGAATGCGGCTACTGCCGCAAGTTCCATTCGCAGATCGCCGACTACAACAAGGCCGGGATCACGGTCGAATACCTGGCCTTCCCGCGCGCCGGCATCGGCAGCCCGGACTACGACACGATGGTGTCGGTGTGGTGCGCGCCCGACCGCCGCAAGGCGCTGACCGACGCGAAGAACGACCGCACGGTGCCCAAGCGCAGCTGCGCCAACCCGGTCGCCGCCGAATACGCCCTCGGCCAGCGCGCGGGGCTGGAAGGCACGCCGATGATCCTGGCCGAGGACGGCACCGTGCTCGGCGGCTACGTCCCGCCCGGCGAGCTGCAGGTGGCGCTGGACGAACTGGACGCCGGCCGGACCCCGGTCGCGAGCACCGCCACCGGCGGCATGTGATCCACGCCCCGGGCCGGCCGCGGGCCGGCTCGGGCTACAATGCGCGCCCGTTCCCGCGCGTTTCCCCGGACATGATCGTCCTCGAGGGCCAGCCGGCCCTGTCGCCGTTCCGACGCGAGCGGCTCGAAGCACGCCTCCGCGCGTTGCACCCCGATTTCCGCATTGCCGGCGCCTGGTGGACGTACTGGGTCGTGCCGGACGCAGGCGCGAACCCGGATCCCGCCGCGCTGGCGCGCATCCTCGAGGCCGGTGGCGCACCGGCTCCCCGCGGCGAAGGCGCGGTGTCCCGCTTCGTGCTGCCGCGGCTGGGCACGATCTCGCCCTGGGCGAGCAAGGCGACCGAGCTCCTGCGCGGCGCGACCCTGCCGATCCGGCGCGTCGAACGCGGCATGCGCATGGACATCGCCGGCTGGCCGGCCGATCCCGCGCTGCAGGCCGCGGCGGCGAAGCGGCTGCACGACCCGATGACCCAATCGCTGCTGGCCGACCGCGACGCGGCGTCGGCGCTGTTCGTCGCTCCGGCGCGGCAGCCGCTGGAAACCGTGGCGCTGGACGCGCTCGAACCGGCGAACGCGCGGCTCGGGCTCGCGCTCGCGCCCGACGAGATCGAATACCTGCGCGAACGCTATTCGGAACTCGGCCGCGATCCGCACGATGTCGAGCTGATGATGTTCGCGCAGGCGAACTCCGAGCATTGCCGGCACAAGATCTTCAACGCCAGCTGGACCCTGGACGGCCGCGACATGCTCGACAACGGCCGGCCGCAGTCGCTGTTCAAGATGATCAAGAACACGCATGCCGCCACGCCGCAGCACACCCTGTCCGCGTACAAGGACAACGCCGCGGTGGTGGAAGGCCATGCCACGCGGCGTTTCCGTCCCGATCCGGCCAACGGCGAATACCGCGCCGAGGCGCAGGTCGACGGCGCGTTCTGCATCAAGGTCGAAACCCACAACCACCCGACCGCGATCTCGCCGTTCCCGGGCGCCTCCACCGGCGCCGGCGGCGAAATCCGCGACGAGGGTGCCACCGGCCGCGGCGGCAAGCCCAAGGCGGGCCTGTGCGGCTTCAGCGTTTCGCACCTGCGCATCCCGGCGTTGCCGCAGCCGTGGGAAATACCACGCACGCTGAATCCGCGCATGGCGCCGGCGCTGGAGATCATGCTCGACGGCCCGATCGGCGCCGCGGCGTTCAACAATGAATTCGGCCGGCCCAACCTGGCCGGCTATTTCCGCAGCTTCGAACTGGCGCAGCCCGGCGGCCCGGTGCGCGCCTACGACAAGCCGATCATGCTCGCCGGCGGACTCGGCGCGATCGACCGCGTGCAGGTCGGCAAGCTGCTGCTTGCGCCGGGCGATGCGGTGATCGTGCTCGGCGGGCCGTCGATGCTGATCGGCCTCGGCGGCGGCGCGGCGAGTTCGCTCGCCTCCGGCGACAGCGCCGAGGAACTCGATTTCGCCAGCGTGCAGCGCGACAACCCGGAGATGCAGCGGCGCTGCCAGGAAGTGCTGGACCGCTGCGTGGCGCTGGGTACGGACAACCCGATCGCCTCGGCGCACGACGTCGGCGCGGGCGGCCTCTCGAACGCGATTCCCGAACTGCTGCACGATTCCGGCGTGGGCGGGGTCATCGACCTCGCCAGGGTGCCCAGCGACGATCCCTCGCTGTCGCCGATGCAGCTGTGGTGCAACGAATCGCAGGAACGCTACGTGCTCGGGGTGCCCGCCGCGCGCGTGGACGAATTCGCGGCGATCTGCGCGCGCGAGCGCTGCCCGTTCGCGGTGGTCGGGCATGCGACGGCGGAAGAACGGCTGGTGGTCGGGTATGGCGCGCGGGTCGGCGACATCCCGGCCGATCCGGCCATCGACCTGCCGATGGACGTGCTGTTCGGCAAGGCGCCGAAGATGCACCGCGACGCCGCGCATCCGTCCGCGATCCGCTGGAACCCGCTCGACACCGGGGCGATCGACCTGCGCGAAGCCGGCCTGCGCGTGCTCGCGCATCCGACGGTCGCATCGAAATCCTTCCTCGTCACCATCGGCGACCGCAGCGTCGGCGGGCTGACCGCGCGCGACCAGATGGTCGGTCCGTGGCAGTTGCCGGTGGCCGATTGCGCGATCACCCTCTCCGGTTTCGAGGGCTTCGCCGGCGAGGCGATGGCCATCGGCGAACGCACGCCGCTGGCCCTGCTCGATTCGGCCGCCGCCGCGCGCATGGCGGTGGGCGAGGCGATCACCAATCTCTGCGCCGCGCCGGTCGAGGCGCTCGACCGGATCAAGCTGTCGGCGAACTGGATGGCCGCCGCCGGCCACCCGGGCGAGGACGCGTTGCTGTTCGACGCGGTGAAGGCGGTGGGCATGGAACTGTGCCCGCGGCTCGGACTGTCGATCCCGGTGGGCAAGGATTCGCTGTCGATGCAGGCGCAGTGGCAGGCCGGAGGCGAAGCGCACAAGTCCGTGTCGCCGGTGTCGCTGATCGTGTCCGCGTTCGCGCCGGTCGCCGACGTGCGCGCGCAGCTGACGCCGCTGCTCGAACGCGACGGCGACAGCGAGCTGTGGCTGATCGGCCTCGGCGGCGGGCGCCAGCGCATGGGCGGCTCGATCCTCGCGCAGTGCTTCGACGGCTTCGGCGGCGTCCACGCCGACAGCGGCGTCCCGGACCTCGACGATCCGCGGCGCCTGCGCGCGTTCTTCGAACTGGTCCGCGACGCGCGCGAGGCCGGTCTGCTGCGCGCCTACCACGACCGTTCCGACGGCGGCGCCTTCGCCGCGCTGTGCGAAATGGCGTTCGCCTCGCATTGCGGCCTCGACATCGAGCTCGACGGCTGGGGCGAGGATCGCGCGGACGACGCGTGCCGCACCCTGTTCAACGAGGAACTCGGCGCGGTGGTGCAGGTCGCGTGCGAGGACCGCGCCGAATTCGCCGACCTGGTCGCGCGCCACGACCTGGTGCAATGCGCCCAGCGCATCGCCCGGCCGACCACGGCGCCCGCGATCCGCTTGCTCGCCGACGGCAGCACGCTCGCCGAATGGCGCTGGGACGAACTGTTCGACGCCTGGTGGTCGGTGACGCACGCGATGCAGCGCCTGCGCGACAACCCCGAATCCGCCGACGCGGAACGCGATGCCGCGCGCCGCTTCGACGCCCCCGGCCTGCGCCCCGAACTCGCGTTCGATGCGGCCGAGGACGTTGCCGCGCCGTTCGTCGCCACCGGCGCGCGGCCCAGGGTCGCGATCCTGCGCGAGCAGGGCGTGAACGGGCAGGTCGAGATGGCATCGGCCTTCGACCGCGCCGGGTTCGCCGCGGTCGACGTGCACATGAGCGACCTGATCGCCGGCCGCGTCGCGCTCGAGGGCTTCGCCGGCTTCGCCGCCTGCGGCGGTTTCAGCTACGGCGACGTGCTCGGCGCGGGTCGCGGCTGGGCGACCAGCATCCTCGAGCGCCCGGCGTTGCGCGACATGTTCGCGGCCTTCCTCGCCCGCGACGACCGCTTCGCGCTGGGCGTCTTTCCAGCACATTGGGATCCTAAGCTTAGAATTCCACGTGGACAAGTTGTCGC
>JADMIO011456546.1_pt1 | contig 22596 bp, 25 predicted proteins | sample 8958161 | NCBI WGS metagenome assembly JADMIO01 (sample SAMN16585339, study PRJNA669376) | soil metagenome | isolation source: Crop rotation soil | place: USA: Cullars Rotation, Alabama | collected 2011 | reverse complement strand
CCACTGAGCCGTCGCCCGCCGTGTCTGGCGAACAGCTGCCCTTTCAGTCCTGGGAGCGCTACAAGATCGTTTCCTTTTTAGGCGCGGGCGGCATGGGCGCCGTCTATCGCGCGCGCGATGCTCGGCTGAAGCGCAGCGTCGCCATCAAGTTTTTGCGCGGCAGCCAGGCCGAGGCCTTCGACACCCGCCAGCGCCGCCGCTTCGAGCGCGAAGCCAGCGCCCAGGCCCGCATCGAACATCCGCACATCTGCAAGATGTCTGGCGGCTGCCGAAACAGCGACGGGATAGCATAAGTTTTTGGCGCTGTGATCCCTTTTTTGATCCTGGGGATAGATTGGGGCGTTCAGCCTGCCGCGCCCCGTGCGGAAGTGAGCAAGGAAGTGAGCAAGGAAGTGAGCAGAGAAGTGGGCAAGGCAGTAGGCACAGAATAGACGACCGGGTTTGTAGAATTTCGAGAATTAAAGATGAGCACTCCGCAATGATTTCAGCCAGTCACGTTTGAGATGATCGATTTTTGATCATGCCTAGTTCCGTGCCTGGTTCCGTGTCTAGTTCCATGCCTGGTTCCGTGTCTAGTTCCATGCCTGGTTCTTTGCCGCGTTCTATGGCTTATTCTATCGTCCATTGCAGGCCTACTTCGCCCGTCATCAATCACGGCCTTTCGAGAGCAATTCCGGAGACTAGACTGACACCCCGATGGTCGAGTGGCCCACAGTCGGTCTAGCGGGATTTGGAAGCCATCGCGACAAGGGCTGGCAGGGTTTCAGTCGGCGGTCTTGATTGTTGGGCTTGCTCCCGCTCGCGAATTACGCGGCTGAGTCGCCTCATCACCGCTCCCGCGCCAAAGCTCGCACTTTCAGGTAGACCCACGATCTCTTCTTCCTGAGCGGTGCGCTCGGTCAAGAACTTCATACTGTTCTCGTCGAATGTTCGAATATAGGGGCGACCGGAGAGTGCGTCCCGGTGCGCGAAATTGGGCATCGGCCACTGTTGTCGATCCCAGCCAGACAGAGAGCCAAGGACTGGCCAGTCGCCGTTCAGCAGGTCAAGATCGCCGAATTGCAATCGCTGGATTGCGTCAGTCGGGCGCAGCGAAGCCGCATCTTTTAGTGTCGGGACATCGCGGAATCTTGGGCCGAAGAAGTAACCGAACAGAGCCACGCAATTACTTGTCTCGCTGCGCAGACACCGGCCGGAGCAGACAGAGCACGCAGCCGACGATGAAAGCCAAACAAGCAACCAACCGACGGCTCTGAAGCGGTGCAGCGATCATGTCAAACACCTCACTGCAATGGGGAAGTGGGCAACGCGGCGCTGAAGGCGCAAATGGATGGCGGACGCTACCATAAGCGGCAGACAGGCACGGCTACCTCTTTACTTGCTGCTGCCCGTCTCCCCGATCGACGGATCACGATCACGACAGGATGCGAGCATGTCCGCGTTACCGGATGAATGGCGCCCGGCGAATGCGGGACAACATGCAAACAGTAGGGCACATGCTGCGACGGTGGACGCTACTCGCGGTCGCCGATGCTGCTCGCGCAAAGATCGGTTTTGGGTGCTTGCCACCGCAGAGTCAACTGCCTCTCTCGACTGAGCGTGGATCTGTGCCTGGGCCTGTACGAGAAACGCAGCGTCGAACGGCTCGATCGGCCGCGCGATCGTGGACTGGCAGACGGGGCAATGCCGAAGCTCGACGAGACCACCCTTTTCAGCGTGCTGAAGGCCAGCGAATCCCAATGACGCCCAAACCTCGTCATCAGCTCTGAGTGCCTCGTGAGAAGCGCCGTATTCATCTTTCGTGGTGCCGTGGAATTGGCGGATCGGTGTCATCGCAGAGATCTCCAAAAAAGGGGCGCAGCCCACCGTTCCTCGCCGCTGGATCAGCCCGGCGAGTTGTGCGATGGTGCCCAGGTTCGGCGCTCGATTCCTCGCGCGCCCAGAGATTACAACTTGATGTTGCAAACCATACACGCACGGATAGCGAAGTCAACTTCCCAATGAAGCTCACGGCAAAACACGTAGTCAGCGCCCGAGCGCTGCTCGGCATGTCACAAGCAGAGCTTGCCGAGGCTGCTGGGCTGGACCGGACCACCATCATTCGGTTCGAAACCGAGACCGGGCCGCCGCTCAAAGAAGATTCGCTTTATCGAGTTCAGGGAGCGCTCGAGGACCACGGGATAGAGTTTCTCAACAGTGGGTCACCGGGGGTTCGGTATCGCCCCGAACGGGACATAACCAAAAAACCCAGGCGCCGATCTGATATCCCCCTCTTCGAACAGGAGTGTGCATGATGCAGTGCTGGGGATTCTTGTTCCTGACTCTCTATTTCGTAGTTGCTGGCTGCTCAAAAAGTAACAGCGAGTTCTGCCTGGTCGATTTTCCATGCAAAGAAGATCAAACCGCGAGCTGCCTGAGCGAGACGACTTACCGGACATTGCAAACCTTCGATTGTCACCACTCCTGCGGACCTGGGTCGTGTGGGGGAGCAACCTGCGAAGAAGTGGGCCCCGTTCTGAGCTGTCCCACGGGTCAAGTCTGTATCGGTCAGCGGTATCGGGGCCACTGTGGTCATCCAGATGGCGGAAGCACAGACGGCGCTGCGGCTTCTCTGGACGCTGGTACTGATTAACCGCGATGAAGCCAGTTCATAGCGGGCGCTTGAAGCACCAGACGTCGTTCGCAGCCAAGTGCTCAGATCTGCTTTAGGATCTCTGCCTTGCGCTTTTCGTAGTCGTCGGGAGTGATGAGCGACTTATCACGCAGATCCTTGAGCTGACGGAGGCGCTCTTCAATAGAAGGCGCGGTTGGCGACGATGAGGACTTGTCAGGTTGCGACTTGAAGGGTTCCCCTGGGGTCTGCGACTGCCAACTCTCAAATCTGAAGGCCGTCGCCACCATCGATACGATCATGCCATTGGCAGCGGCCGATGTCTGAACGTTGAACAAGCCATGCGCTCCGGCTTGCGTCGCCTCTTCGCTCGCCAGAGCAAGCGCTTGGTCGTAGGGACATCCACCTTCCACCTCGAAGCTACCCCCGAAGCGGGCCGAGGTTTGGGTCGGACAGCTCACTGTGACTGTCCCTAACTCTCGATAGGGCTTCTCAGGCAGAGTCGAACGGTGGACCCGAAAGGCGGCCATGGACGTACGGTCCGCAACACGCGTGCCTCCATAACGCACCTGGGGAGTCAGATCTGCGGCGCAAGCCGAGACTAGAAATAGAACGGCAGATGTGCCGAGCAGCGTTGCTCGTCGCATAAAGTGGCGTCGATGCATCATCAACCCTTTTGGGAATTTCCCTCGAGAGGATTATAGAGCCTCCGATCAGACAAAAGGGAAAAACCGAAGGTCACAACGCTCTGAAACGGAACTTTGATTACTTGAACTGACAAAGTCCGGCTAAAGATTCTGACAACGCATGGAGATCTATCCGCATTCTCCACTTTCGATTGAGATCCTCACGATAGGCTCAAGCTCGATGAGACCTTTACCGCGCGGCGTGGGCAGGCGCTTGCCTTCTGCATCGTAGTAGAAGATTTCGTAGGTGGCGCGAATCGGCACCATCGGCGGCTCGTGCGGCGAGATCGAGAAGCCGAGCGAATGCCGAAGATAGCTGTCGAAACGCAGAGTTTCGCGATCGATTGCAGGGTAGAGCCATCGCTGTCCGTTGATGACGACCATGGCCCGCCACCAAGCACCGAAATCCGTCGCTGCCGAGAAGAATTCGTCGGCTGCGCGCAAGAGAGGAAACTGACGCGCCGCGCGCCGCGCATCTCGCCACGCTTCTTTGCACTGCGGATCGTGAAATCGAGCATCCGCTCGCCGATCATCGTGGATGGGTTTTCTGCATCGCGCGCAGTAGCGAGGAGGCTTGCGACCTGAGCCTGAGATTTCCATCCAGATCATCGTAGCCGATTTCACCCGCTTCCACCGGCTTCCACCCTTTAACCCGTGGGTGACCCGCGGGTAAGCCATGGGTAGGCCATGGATAAGCCTTCAGAGCGGCGGCAGGAGAAAAGGGAAGTTCTGAGAGGGATTGCCATCAGGATCACTGGTGACACCCTGGCCAATCGCGATCACCGGAGGATTGCCACCTTGCAGAAGGTTCAGGGTCGCATCCACTACGTTCGCGGATACAAAGGGGGAGCGCCCGCCGCACTCATTCGGATCGTTGAGCTCAACGGCCAAGTAGCGCTGGCAGCTGGTCTTGCTGGTTTCGAGCAGCAGATAATCCTGCGTGAGCACCGTGGAGAAAGGCACATAGCGCGTGGCTCCGCTGCCAGCGAGCACCTGATTGCCGCAGGTACCATCGATGCCGTCCCAGGCGGCGAGGCTTTCGGCAATGTAAGGGCGCGGCGCAAAGCTTGACCAGCCGGTCGAAGCCGCGGCGTTGTAAGCATCTTGAACCTGCGGCGTGGTCATGCCGCCGACCAGATCAAAGGGATCGGTCAAAAACAGATTGATAAGCGGCCTGCCGACGCGATCGATCTGCTGTCCGACGAACGTGAGATCCATGCTCGGCGCGCCGAGGTCGAGGATTGGCATGCCCAGCTCCGGAGTTTCGGTGCCTGCACTGTTGCAGCCCGATAGGATGACGCTGCTGAGTAGGCCGAAAAGAAGTGGGAACCTCATGGTCGGCCTCCAATTAGAGCGCGGTGTTTGTGCTGGCCCAGACCGAAAGCATCGTCTTGCCCGGCTGAATCAGCAGCGATTTATCGACGGAGATCGAGATACCGAGCACGTGCTGCGTCCGGTAACTGTCCATCGAGGGGATGGGGTTTAGCATCTGCCGTACCGTAACCTGTTCCAGGGTACTGAACGCGTGGCATCCCTGCGCGTCACGCGCGCCGCTCTTTACCGTAGAGGCAATATTGCTGATTGCATTGCTTGTACCGGATGTATTCATGAAGAATGGGTCGTTGCGCGGCCCCGCGAAGACCTGGAACTTACCGCTGCTGCTGACATTGCCAGACGTGCCGACGGCAGCTCTTATGTAGTCGACTTGGCCGACCAGGCACTCGAATTCCTGCGGAATCTGATTGTTGAAACGGCACACGATCGGTACCTCGGGGGCAGGGTTCGGATCGGTTGCAGAGGCGCGCGCCGCCGTGTGAATGACGTACACAGTCTGGTTCGAGAAGCGGCTGGTGGTTTTATCGGCGTTGGGAAATACGGTCAGCACCAGCTGGAGGCGTTGGCCCTGGATCGGCTCCATCCAGGCGAACAGATCCACGATGTCGCCGCTCGGATCTACGTTCAGCGTTGTACCCGTGGTGCCATCCTGGCGATCGGATGCCTGAGCGGCAGTGGTAAGGAGAGAAAGTGAGCCAGACAGAGACAAGGCGGCTGCGCAGAGTCTCCAGTTTTTCATCGCACGAATGTACCCAATCATCACGACCTCCGAACAACGTGAATTCCGATGGCGTCTCTTGCGTTGACTCAGCAAGGCCACAAGCTACAGACAGGTATGGTCCGAAAGGCATGTCCGGCCTTGCTGGCAGTCGAAGCTGCTGCTGCAGCTCAACTGACAGACGCTCTTCCCGAAAATATCGCAGGTGTACCTTCCGCAGACGGGATCCTCGAACGTCGAGCACGGCTTCGCGCGCGACGGAGCGCACGAGCGTAAATAGGGATCGCAGATGGGGCCGTTGCAGGCCTCGCTGGAGCCCGGCTCGCAGGACATGAGCGAGCTGATCTGCTGACATGAGGCATCGGCCTGGCACTTGTAGCCCGCTTTGCAGAAGGTGTCGTCCGGTGACAAGCCCAGGGCACAGTTCAGATCGCAGTAACCCAAGGTGCAGGTGTAGCCGCCCGCGCAGTCGGCGTCCTTGGTGCAGCGCGGGTTGGCAACGCAAGTCTTGGTCGCCGCTTCGCAGGTCTCGACGCTGCCTCCGCCGCAGGCTTTGGGGTCGGTGGGCGAGCAGGTTTTGGCGCCGCACCCGGGCAGCAGGAATGCGGCAGTGACAAAGGTAAAGATGGTGATCAGCGAATTGAAACGATGAGTCAACGAGTTCATGGGCTCCTCCGGATTTGACGTGTACAGACAGTCCGGATGGCAGCCAAAGCAGCCGGCGTGCCGGAGGCTGGGAGGCCTTCAGAAAACCAATTTCCGTTGAGAAACAGGATGGCACGGCTTGGTGGGCAGCGAAGATTGCGGACTCCTTTGCAACTCTTGCCGGCAAAGCTTGCAAAAACATGGGAATGCTTATCGATGTTGGCAGCCACGGCATTGACCGGCAGTCCCCAGACGCCGACGACCTCGAAGTCGGGCAAGGTGCTGGACTTTCCCATCGCGCTGCCAGTGACGCAGCTACGAGAGTCCCGCGCAAAAAGCGCTCGCCGTCCCGCCGCGATGGCGAGGAGGCAGATTTTATCGGTAGCACGTCTTAGATCGGACACAGACGCACCTACATCCAGCCCTGGTGCACATTCGGTGCATGCGAGCTTCTCAACTCGCGATAAACAGAGTGGTGCACGGGCGGGGCACACCTGGCGCCGGATTATTTGGATCGGGAGATGGAGCGAGTCAGATTTTGAGCAACCTCGTCGGCAAGAATACTTTCGTCGGAATCGAGTACAATCGAAAAGGATTCCTACGGGGTAAGGGAGCGTTCCCATGTATCGCTGTCATTCCATCGCCATCGTACTGACACTCTCCATCGCATTTTCCTCCAAGACAGCCGCCCAGGTTCGTGCAAATGCAATGGCTGCCGCGGCGGCGCAAGGGGCCCAGGCGCATCAGCAGGCCGTGGCGACGCAAATGCTGCAGGCGGCGTTGGAGCGGCAGCGACAGGACGAGCGGAGGATCCAGTCGCTCCTCGGGATTAATCCGGCGCTTATCACGACGATTGGTCTGTGGCCAAGCTCCGTAGTCCCGTGCAAGCTTCCGAAGCGAGAGAGACCGTATGACTGCCAGCGTCTCCTCGTCGGGCCGGCGCTCCTGCTGTCGCGGCTGGTCGGTGAATTCGTCGTCGCCCGAGGTGATCATGCACTGGCTCAAGGACAGCGCTCATGGTGGGCCGATTGGGACGGTGCCCCCTTGGCCTTGGCCGAAGGCGAGGTGCTCTACCACGTTGGCAGCTCCGTGGATGGCAATAAGGACTTGGTGGCGACGGTCTACCGTCCTTATGCGCCACCACAGTCGGATAATCGAACGGCGGACGCGGAGGGTGGGTGCAAGCTGGGGGAGGCCCTGCGCTGCCAGACTCAATGCGAAGGCGGCAACAGTGCAAGCTGCCTCAACCTTGCGAAGATGTACGAAGACGGCAACGGCATTCCCAAGAATATCGAACGAATGGTCCAGTACTACAAGATGGCTTGTGAGCAAGGCGAAACCAGCAGCTGCACCTCCCTCGGCAACCGCTACCAGCGAGGTATTGATGTTCCCGCGGATCCTGCACAGGCAGTGCCCTTGTACCAGCGGGCCTGCGGCCTGGGCAGCGCCAGCGGCTGCGCGCTGCTGGGCGGGTTGTACGAAGAAGGCAATGGCGTGGCGCAAGATCGCACGCGCGCATCGGAACTCTACGAGAAAGCTTGCAAAAATGGCAGCTCGTCCGCGTGCCAGCGAGCACGTCCCGCCAAGTGATCCCGGCGCTGATCGATCAGCGCCCCGCTGACAATCACTGCGAGGAATTAGTTAGCACGGTGACCCCGGACCCGGCTGCGACCACAAGATCGGGTCTTTGGTTTCCGTCGAACTCGCCCACTGCGAGGCCGCCTGCCACGCTGCTGGCAGAGACACTCGAAGCCTGATCAAAGCTTCCCAGCCCATTTCCTGGCAAGACTCTGACGCCGCCGCTGGTGCTGACGGCGAGGTCGAGCTTCTGATCTCCGTTGAAGTCGGCCAGCGCTAGCTTTGTCGGAAGGCTCACCGATGGAATGGTGGTAGGTGCCAAGAATCCTCCCATGCCGTCTCCCAACATTACACTCAGACTGTTGCTGTTCCCGTTTGCGACGACGACGTCCAGTTTCTGGTCGCCGTTTAGATCTCCTACTGCTGTGCTTTGGGGATTTCCGCCGATGGCGTACGATGTCGGCGCCCTGAAACCGCCCCCGTTGCCGAGCAGGAGGCTGATGTCACCGCTAGAATTGGTGACAATGAGATCAGGTTTTTGATCTCCGTTGAAGTCGCCCAGTCTTACGCCAACCGGCCCCGACCCCGCAGGGTAATTTGTGACGACGAACCCGGATGTCGCGTTTGCGCGGAGCACAGTGACATTAGCGGAGTTGGCATTGGCGACGATAATATCCAACTTCTGGTCGTTATCTATATCTCCCACTGCTGCTTCCATTGGATTGGTACCAACTAAGTAATCTGTCGCTGTCCCGAAGCCCCCCATCCCGTTGCCAAGCAGGACACTGACGTTATTGCTGCCGTAATTGGCCACGGCAAGATCGAGCTTCTGATCTTGATTGAAATCGCCAACCACAATTCCTTGTGGTTGGGTGCCGACCGGGAAGCTGGTGGCGGCGCCGAAGATCCCCAGTCCCGAACCAAGCAGGATGCTGACACTGTTGCTCATGTAGTTGGTGACTGCGAGGTCGGGTTTCTGGTCATTGTTGAAATCACCGATGGCCACTGCGAAAGGATAGGTGCCAGCTAGATATGGAATCCCATCGAAGCGTATCCGGCTCGCATAATAGGCAAACAGGTCACCTCGGCTCACTTGCTGGCCATCTGGATTTTTCACCACCACCGGCACCTGACCCAGCGCCATGAGGTGAGGCGGTAAAGTTGCCGTGATGCGGTTGGGAGCAGCGACAATCACAGAAGTCGCAGGTTTGCCATCGACGGTCACCGTGGCTCCAGCGACAAAGCCCTGACCTTCCAGGTCGAGTGTAATATTTCCATCGCTGGGACCCTTGGCGGGAACGATGGCGTTCAGATCCAGCGGATCCATGGCGGCCGTCGACGGATCGCACTGACTCTGAGTTCCTAAGCACAACATAAGGGTGCAGTAAAGCCACGCGCGTTTCATGAGATCGCCCTCCGGGATTTTCAATTCAGTACTGATTTTTAGTGCGGATTTTTGTTAGAAGGAAAAGGTCGCTCCGACGAGGGCCCCTTGTGCAGTCGGAGCCAGGGCTACGGAGAGCAGACGCGGCCCTCGCGTGCCGAGGCCAGCCGAGGCTTGCTTGGGGCTTACGGTGATCGAGTTATGCCGCGCCACGCCCCAAATTACACCGCCGATGATTGCCAGCAGCGCACTGCTGCCCAGGGTCGCATAGGCCGAGACGCCCTTGTCCAGCGGGTAGTACGCGAACAGCGAAAATCCGGTCAGCGCCAGCAGTCCGCCCGTTGAGACGAAGCCCATGCCGATGTAGCGCATCGTGGTCTGGCCGTGAATGACTTCTGCGCTGCTCGGGTAGGCGGGAAGGATCACCGACTGATAGAACGACTCCGGACCGGTGACCTGTAGGGTGTTATTTCCGGCGAAAGTCTCGACGGAACACGGCGTCTGACACTCCTTGGCGAGGTGACCACCGCGCGCTTGCTCGAGCTTACCGTGCAGCAACCTAATCTGGTATTCCTGTCCCGGAAGTCCTGAAGCGAATTGAACCGTCACTGGCGGACCGAGGCTGTCGATCACGGCTTGTATATCAGCAGCGCCGTCGCCAGCTGATTTGCTCAACGCAGGATGTTTGGGCGACGCTTGGAGTTCCAGCTTGGTGCGTAGCTCGGCGATATATCCGTTCGCTTCGCTCAGGAAAGGAGTGTCCGGATGGGCCGCGATCAGCCTTTGGTACGCGGCCAGCGCATCTACCAAGTTGCCTGCCTTTCGGTGGGCACCAGCGATGTGAAAAAGGAAAGAGGAGTCTCGCTTCAGCCTGTAGGCGGCCTCGTACTCGGCGACAGCGTCGCCATAGCGGCCGGCGCTGAAATGCTCATCTGCCTGGGCCGCACGAGACTTGGCCTGCTCCGTCGGATCCGAGGTCGCTTGCTGCGCTATCGCGAGGCTCGGCAGTCCAAAAAACACGGAAACAGAAAAGACCAGGGCGAGGGTGGCAGGGAATGAAGCCTTCAGCATTTGATTCTCCAGGGTTCGGGTGCGGTCTGCATGAAGCCGTCCGCCGACTATTCAAAAACCGTTGTAGCCCTGGCCAAGCAGGTGGCGTGCCGCGCAGCTCCGCGGCGCCGCTTGAAATGCTCAGCGACGATGATGGCGCGTTGAAAGAGGATGCATGACCGTCCTTTCCAGACTCATTCGCAAGTTTTGCCGGCAAGCATTGCAAACCGGAAACGCCGACCTCAGTGCTCCTCTCTCGTCTGTTAAGATAGACCTATCAAGATGGCTAGAACGCCAGACAACGAGATCTCGCCCAGCCCTCCGACTGAGGGCCACAGCATCCTGCGTCCCCTCGCGGCGCCACCATCCGACGTAGCCCAAACGGCGCCTCCGGTACGTTTGTCGCGACAACCTGATGAGCCGCCGGAGCGCGCCTATCTGCTGGTCATCGAGGAGCAGTCGGCGGTGCCCTTTGAATTGCCCATCGATGGCGACGTCATCATCGGCCGCGCGCCCGACGCCACCCTGCGGCTCGCCGATCCGTCAGCCTCGAGGTATCACGCCCAGATCAGCATGCACGATGGCGAGGCCTTGGCCTGTGATCGTGATAGTCGCAACGGCACCCGCGTAAACGGCGAGCGCATCAAGGGCGCGCGGCGCCTTCACCACGGCGACGTCGTCAGCATCTGTGAAGCGCTGCTGATTTTTTCGCGCAAATCGCCGACTTCGCGCGAGCGTCCCGTGCTGACGCTCGATCACCTACGCCAACGGCTCGAGGAGGAACTCGATCGCTCCTCACGCTACCAGCGGCCGGTCTCTGTCTTGTGCCTGCGTTTCGCAGACAATGTAGAGCGAGCCGCGGTCAGCACGGCGCTGCAGGGAACCCTGCGCGCCATGGATGTGCTGGCCTGGGGACGAGATGCAGAGCTGTACTTCATCTTTCCGGAGCTGAGCGGTCCTGAGATCACCGGTACCGCGCGCCGCTTGACCGAATCACTGGCGGGAAAGGGACTGCGTTGTCAAAGCGGCTACGCGACCTGCCCGGACGATGGCAGCGACGTCGACACCCTGCTCTCCGGCGCGCAGGCTGCGGCGACCGCGGCCTCCAGCGGACCGCCGCTCACTGCGTCGGAAACCAAGACCACCTTGCAAGTCGGTGAACACCGCATCCTGCTCGTCGACGCCACCATGGTGCGGCTTTATGCCCTGATCGAGAAGCTTGCCGCGAGCGACCTGCCGGTGTTGATTCAGGGCGAGACTGGCGTCGGCAAGGAGCTTGCCGCTGCCGCGTTGCATCATTTTTCGAAGCGGCAGAGCAAGCCTTTTCTGAGCGTCAACTGCGCCGCACTTCCGGAAAATCTCGTCGAGAGTGAGCTATTCGGTCATGAACGCGGAGCCTTTACCGGCGCCGTGAGCACCAAGCTCGGATATCTTGAAGCGGCGAGCGGCGGGACGCTGTTTCTCGATGAGATCGGCGAGCTGCCGACGGGCACGCAGGCCAAGCTGCTGCGGGCGCTAGAGACCCAGCGCATCACTCGCGTCGGCGAGGTGAAGGAGCGGACGATTGATCTACGTATCATCGCCGCCACCAACCGCGATCTAAAACAGGACTCTGAATCCGGCCGCTTTCGCAAGGATCTCTTTTTCCGGCTCGGCTCGGCGCGGCTGATGCTACCGTCGCTGCGTGAGCGGCGGCGCGAGATTCCGGTGCTGGCGCGTGCCTTTCTTAACGCGGCTTGCGCGCGGCTCGAGCGACCGGCGCTAGAGATCTCGCCCGCGGCGATGTTGCGTATTCAAGGGTATGCCTGGCCCGGCAATGTACGCGAGCTCAAGAACGTCATGGACTATGCAGCAGCGACGGCAGACGGACCACTCCTTATGCCCTGGCACATCGAAGAGCAGGTGCCCGAATCAGCCAAGCCTGCCGCTGAAGAGAAGGCCGCAGCGGCTCCGTCGGCCTTCGGCTCGCTTGAAGAAGAGCTGCGCGACCTCGAGCGCCGGCGCATGGCCGAAGCATTGGCTGCCTGCGATGGTGTGCAGACGCGGGCCGCGGAACTCATCGGCATGCCGATGCGCACTTTCACGATGAAGGTGAAGCAGTTCAAGCTGGCGACGCGCAAGGAATCGTGAGCGCTTAATTGGCGAGCTCGACCTGGCGACGCGCTGGCTGCTGCTTGATTTTTGGCTGGGAGTCTTGATAGCGCAGGACTCCGACAAGCAACGCCACCGCGCCCACGCCGAGTATGATTCCGCCGCTGGCAAGCCCCGGAGTCCGCGAAGAAGTTTCTAAAGGCGGATCATACTTTAGACCAAACGCCAACACGAGAGCCAAGCCAACAGTCGTGACCGTGCCGCCGCTGATCATCAACCAGTCGGCGACATTGGCCATTCTGCTTTTCGTCACGACTACCGAGATTTCGATCGGCGATGCCCCTGATAGTAAGTTGAAGGAATCGGAGGCTTTGAGGCCACGACCGATAACGCGTAGCGATGCGGCAGTCGGTGCTTGCGAGCGGCACGGTATCTCGCACAACGCTGTCCAATCGTCGTTGCGAATGACCTCCATTTTTCCGAGTGAAGCATTGTAGCTCGGCCGTAGCTGGCTTTTGGTCATTCGTTCGATCACCAGCCCGGATCGGTCCGCCGTGATCCGGAACGGAATTGCATCCGGGTCCGGGGCCTGTGCCTGCTGCGCAGAGACCGGCGGAATCAGGTTCCACGGAGCCATTGCAGCCAGAGGTGGCGGTTTGGGAGGCGCAATCCCCGTCGAGAGCGTCGGACTTGCGCAGTCGCCAGAGACCGTAAGCGTCTCTGCGACAATTTCATTCCAACGATATTCTTTGAGTGCGCCGGACGGGAGCTTGAAGACGACTGACACTCCTTCCTCAACACCCAAAAGCATCCCGGTAACTTGCTCGCCGTTCTTAAGCTGCATGACGAACGTAGGCTTCTGACACGCCGGTTCTGCAGGCGCGACAGCTGCCTGAAGAATGTGCGTGGCGGTCAGAATCGCCAGGACGATCCGCTTCATGTTAGAAGGCGAACCCGAAAAGGTTTGGAGTGCGCTGCGCTCCGAGGCTGGCGAGGGGATAGGTGGAGTTCTGCCAGACCCGCGTCGACCGTTTCCAAGGGGAATTCTTGAGGAATAGCGGCAGGCCAACCGCCGTAACGACCAGGCCGGACATCAAGAGCGCCAGACCGCTCGCAAAAAGGCGATTCGCGGGACCGTAGTCTGGCGGCGCCTGGAAGCTCCAGCTGAAGGCTCTACGTTCCTCAGCCTCACGGTCAGAGGCGCCAGAAGCCAGGAGAAAGGGGCCGATGAGGATGCACAGCGGCCCAGCGATCGTCATTGCGAGGCCAGTGATCCCTTTTGTGTGATTCACATGCGGCGGCCCAGCCGTGATCTGCGTCGGCGATTGCCCCCACAACTTGAAGGTGCCGGATCCAATCACCACGCCGTTTTGCCCGACGACGTGCAGCGGGGTGTGCCGCGGCACGAAGCCGGAGCAGGGGGCCGTGCACAACGGTCGCCAATCCTCCTGGTGTCGCACCTGATACCCTTCGCCAGTCGGACCTCCCGGCGTAGCGCGTAGCTCGGCGCTCCACAATCGCTCGAGCTTCATACCGGGGGGTCGGCTCTTGAATACAAACTGGAGGAGGTCCGAACCCGAGCCTGACTCCTCTTCTTCGGTGGGCGGAGTCGCGAGTTTCCACGGCGGTGGCGTGGGTCCGCTCGGCGGCGGCGCCTCCTCAACCATCGACGGAGTCGAACAGCCGCTCAAGACTTCCAGCGACCCCGGACGGATCTCATCCCAGCGAAAGTTTTTGACCTGACCGTTGCGCAGCTTCCAGCTAACAGTTACGCCCTCTTCATATTCGAGAAGCATGCCGTTAATGCGCCGGCCATCTTTAAGCAGCATCGTGAACTCAGGTCTTGCGCATTCGCTGGCAGGTGCGCTCATCGCGGGCTGAGCGTTTGCCGCTAATATACCCCTTGAAACCGGAGCCAGCACGACGCCGGTGACAAAGAGCCAGCGCTTCACGCGTCCGCGCCTCTGCTTCATTGGCCACCCGTGACTTGGCTCGGCGCTTCTGGCAGCGCGATCGGGAAGTCCGGCGCTTTGCTCGATTTAGACGTCGTCGGAGTTTGCGCCCCGTCGGTCAGTTTCTTAACACGCTCGCTGATATACAAGTCGAGCATGTTCACCGTGATCGGGCGACCGCGAATAAAAGCGGCCTGACCTTCCAGTCCTTCGACTGCCGCACGGGTAAAGGCACCGTTGCGCCACTTGGGCGATTCCTGCGAGAACTGAAGTCCGGTGGAGGCGGCGAATACGACGATACCGTTCTCGCTCTTGGACAGCTCAGAGATGAAGATGCTGCTGCTCGGAATACTGCGCAGCGTCGGCAGCACGTCGCCAGAGTGACAGCTGTCGAGAAAGAAGAGGACCTTTCCGGAAATGCGCTGCAGTGTGCTGCGAATCTCGTCCTGCGAGATCATGGTCTGGCGAACATCCTGCAGATCCGCCTCATGCGGCAGGAAGTAATACTTCCCGGTTGCAGGGTCATTGATTCCGTGTCCGGCCAGAAACAGGACGCCGACATCCTGCGCTGTGACCTGCCGCTCCAACCACCTCAGTCCGTCGATAATTCGACTCTTGATGGCCAGCTCGTCGATCAAGACGCGCATCCCGACCGAACGATAGAGCCCTCCTGCTTGACGCTTGAAAGCGCTCGCCAGATCCCACGCGTCCTTGCCCGGAAAATGCAGCGACAGTCCGGGCTGCTTATACTGCGCAACCCCGATCGACAGAATGTAGAGTCGGGGTTGGGTGACTGGAGCAGGCTCTGCCAATGCGGGCGCTCCACTCCAACGCAGCTGCACCAGCCCCGATGGACTCTCGCCATCTTTGGTCTGCGCACGCACGCTTAGCAGGCAATCGCGCGACGGCAGCGGCACGATCAACGTGCGCACGAGTTGGCCATTCTTTACTACCGGCGGAGCTTCAGTCGTCAGCGCAATATCGCGCACCTCGACGGATGTACGACCGTCGATAAGAGCGCGCAGAGCGAGCAATTTGTCGCCCTTGGGAAGGGACACTGCAACCGTTACGTTGATCCGGCTCGTCGAGAATTCAGTACCTGCCTGCGGGGAGACGATGGTGACTTCCACCTGAGAAGGATTGGTCGTGTCGGCCTGGGCCGCGGGTGCAGCCAACAACAGGACTGAAAGGTAGACCCACTTGGCGATCAACAACCAGACATTGAACCGCATCACATCCTGCTAATCAGAAAGCGAAGCCCAATGGCCTCGGTACGAGGTTGATGCCGAGCCGCGCTAGCCGACGGCTGGGCTGCTGAAAGACCTGGGTCTTACTAACGTAGAGTATCGGCACAGAGACCAACAGCAGCGCAACACCAAAGGCCAAAACCGTCGAGCCGGCCGTAAACAGATCTTCCGTCTTCGACTTCTCCATTACCCCTCTGTTCTTATTATCTCCCCCCACCGCCAGCGTCGTAATTCCGGCGAAGGCGAAGCCAGAGAAGAGAATCGCAAGCGAGCGACCCAGATCTAGACGCCACTGTGGCGCGGCCTTCACGTCCACTCGCAGTGCGGTCGCATCGGGCAGAAGCCCGAACGGCTCCGAGGATATGATCCCGCGGCCTACGATACGCAGCCTGGCGGTAGGCGGCGCCCGAGATAGGCAGGGCGCTTCGCACAACGCCGCCCATTCGTCGTACTTTACCTCAACATAAGTGTTTGATTCGCCGTTGAACACCAGGTTGAGCTGGCTCTTGATCAGCCGCTCGACCTTGACGCCGGGGCGGTTCGCCGTGAGGCGAAAGGGAATCGCATCCGGCGTGGGAGCCGCCGCATCTTGCGCCGACACAGGAGAGATGAGGTCGTAAGATGGCGTGGACTCGGGCTGCTTCGGCGCTGCGACTGCCGTCGGGGGCGGCGAAGAGAGACAGCCAAGTGTGACCTCAAGCGTACTGGGCTGAAGATCTTTCCAGGGATAGAGGACCACCTGACCTTGCGGCGATCTGAACACGACAGAGACGCCTTGATCGTATCCGAGGAGCGTGCCGGTCACGCGCTGGCCGTTCTTGAGGAGCATGGCGAACTCCGGAGTCGAGCAAGCGCCTTGGGTCGTGTCCGCCGCGGTCTGGGCGACGGCGGAAGGCAGGCCCCACAACAACGCCGCGGCCAAGGTCGCAGCGTGAAAAAGGCTCGAGACGGCAGCATGCGCTGGCACAGTCTGCGACGTCAAAGACAACATCACCATTCCATCACAGGGCTCTGGGTGACTTGATGGCCGTTCCCGAAAAGAAGCGGTAGACCAACCAGGGCGGATACAACGCCAGAGCCGAGCAAGACCCCGCCGGCGATGAAGAAGCGGTTCGCTTTGGCGTCGTAACTTGGATCGACCGTCCCACCTAGAGATCCCGCCAGGCCTCTGTGATAGTTGGCATCCTCAGCCGCGCCTCCTCCGAAGCTCAAGAACAGGATACCCAGTAGGGCCAGGGTCGAACCGACACTGACCAGCGAGACGGCGAGCTTGAAGCGCTTCGGGGTCCCGACCGCTACCCTCAGTTGCTGCAGCGGTGCCTTGGCGAGGAGAACAACTCGCATGGGATCCTCGATGTTCGGGCCGATGATGCGCAACGTGGCGGTGGGCGGGGCGTGCGTTGAGCAGGGGGCTGTGCACAAGTCCTTCCAGTCATCAAACTGCGTGAGGCGAAATCGCTCCGGGACCTCGGTGGGCACGTATCTTTGCTCACTGCGCAGCAACCGCTGGAGAATGACGCCGGGGCCGCTGGCCGTGAAGCGAACGTGAATCGAATTCGACTGGGGGGTCATCGCCTCCTCAGCCGAGACAGGCGGCATCAGGGGCCGGGCCGGCCACGAGGACGAAGAAGCCGGGGCGTTGACAGCGTTGACAGCGTTGACAGCGCTCGGAGGCGGCGAGGCCTCACAGCCTGGGGCAACGCGGAGGGACTCCGGCTGAATCTCCGACCAGCGATACTCAAGCAGCTGGCCGGTCGGCAGCCTGAGCACGACCGCGACGCCTTGCTCGTATCCAAGCAGCCTGCCGGTCACGCGGCCGCCGTCCTTGCGCAGCACGGTGAATCCGCGATCCTTGCAGTCACTGGTGGGCAGTTCCAGTTCTGCCTGGGCGGCCGCCGAGGATGCGAAGCCTAGGAGCCCCGCGGCCAGCATGGTTGCGGCAGCTCGACCTTGGGTCGCCTTCATTCAGAATCCCGCGTCAGGAGCCACCGCCCGGCGGCGAAGTCGGAGGCTTAGGCGGCAGCGGGGGGCGAGCGGGGGCGACGGGCGCGGGGGCCGGCGCCGTCTTCGGCACCACCGCCAGCGCGATCGGGAAGTCCGGTGCCTTGCTCGACTTGGTGGTCGTCGGCGTCTGCGCGCCGCCGGTCAGTTCCTTCACTCGCTCGCTGATGTAAAGATCGAGCATGCTGACGGTGATCGGCCGATCCTTGACGTAGGCGGCCTTGCCTTCCAGCCCCTCGACCGCCGCGCGCGTGAAGGCTCCATTGCGCCACTTGAGAGACTCTTGTGAGTACTGTAGACCCGTGGAGGCGGCGAACACGACGACTCCGTTTTCACTCTTCGAGAGTTCGCTGATGAACGCGCTGTTGCTCGGGATGCCACGCAGCGTCGGCAAGACGTCACCAGAATGGCAGCTGTCGAGGAAGAATAAGACCTTTCCCGGGATGCGCTGCAGGGCCGTTCGAATCTCTTCCTGCGAGATCATCGTCTGGCTGATGCTTTGCAAATCGGCTTCATGCGGCAGGAAATAGTACTGACCGCTGGCAGGGTCATTGATGCCATGTCCAGCCAGAAATAGGACTGCAACATCCTGCGCCGTCACTTGCTGCTGCAGCCAGCGCAAGCCGTGCTGGATAAGACTCTTGCTGGCCAGCTCGTCGATCAATACGCGCACCGTGACCCTGCTGTAAAGTCCTCCCGCTTGACGCTGAAATGCGTTGGCAAGCTCCCATGCATCCTTGCCGGGAAAGTTTAGTGACAGCCCTGGCTGCTGATATCGCGCAACTCCGATCGCCAGGACGTAGAGCCTGGGTTGGTAGGTCGAGGACGGCTCCAACTCAGCGCTGGGGCCGCTCCAGCGCAGCTGCACCAGCGCGGAAGGACTTTCTCCCTTCTGTGTCTGGGCGTGTACGCTAAGCAGACAGTCGCGCCTCGGGACGGGCACGTTGAGGGTTCGCACGAGCTGGCCAGCTTTTATCACCGGGGAACTCGTTGTCGTGAGTGCAATGTCTCGCAGCTCTGCGGAGACACTGCCATCGATCAGCGCTCTTAGCGCGATGAGGTTCTCGCCCACAGGAAGCGTCAGCGCGACCTCGACGTTGATTAGACGGGTCGAAAATTCAGCACCGGGCAACGGAGAGATGATAGTGACTTCCGGTTGCGAGGTTCTGGAATCAGCGAATGCCAGAGTCTGTCCGGCCAGCACCCAGCATGCGATGAAGAGCCAGCGAGCCAACATAATCTCCGTCAGCGTATCATCCACAGGATCACGTGTATATGTGGGCTCCTGTAATCATCGTGCCCTTCCTCCCTGCCGAAGGGAGGTATGGTAGATTCGGTTGCGGTTTCAAGCGTTGACGCCACCCGAGAGCTTTGATGAGTTCTGCTTGATTCGTCCGCTCGGTGAAGGGGCGATGGGACAGGTCTACCTGTGTGAAGACACCAAGCTCTATCGGCGTGTCGCGGTCAAATTCTTGAAGGGCATGGAGTTCGCTCCAGAGCTGCGCGAGCGCTTTTGGACGGAGGCACGCGCCGTCGCTCGGCTCTCGCATCCGAACGTCGTCACCATCTACAGAGTCGGCGAGGTGAACGGCTCGCCTTACCTGGCTTCGGAGTTCGTCGAAGGCACGAGCCTCGAGAAAGCGGCCTTGCCGCTGCCCTCGACCCAGGTCCTGCAAATCGGGCTGGGTCTATGTCGCGGGCTCGCGGTCGCGCATGGCAAGAATGTCCTACACCGGGACATCAAGCCCGCGAACATCATGCTCACGTCGAGCGGCGAAGCGAAGCTGCTCGACTTCGGTCTGGCGAAGTTCCTGGATCGGCTTGCCGACGGCCGCGGCAGCGTAGCCCAGGCGCAACCTCTATTACCTCCTCGAGGCGACCTGTCGGCTCCTGCGCGCGTGAACTTGCCGGATCAGTCGGGATTGGCAGAGACTAGACCCGGTCCAGACTCGTCATTGGCGAGCTTCCGCGACCTGCGGGGGTCTCGTGTCTTCGAAACGGAAGCTGGCGCCATCGTCGGTACTCCGCTGTATATGCCCCCGGAGTGTTGGCTAGGCCGGCCGGCGACGACAGCGAGCGATGTGTATTCGCTGGGTGCGGTGCTGTTCGAGCTGCTGTCTGGACGCCCGCCGCACAATGAGCAGGATTTCAACGCCCTCCGCACGGCGGTCTGCGAGCGCGAGGTCCCGCCGGTCCATACCATCGCTCCGAATGTGGGGCGTGGCTTCGCCGTCATCGTCAATCGTTGTCTGCGCCGCGATCCTGCAGAGCGCTATCAAACGGCGGCCGAGCTCCTCTCGGCGCTCGAAGCGTTTCACGATGAGGAGAATTCGCGGAGGTACGTGCAAGGCACGCAGCGATGGAACATTGCTTCGACGCTGCGGCGCTCTTTTTTGCTGGGTGGCGTGTTCCTTGTCATCGGCGCCGGATGGTTCTTGTGGCCAGCGCGCCGCATTCCTACGGGCATGGTATCGCTTCCCGGCGGCGCGTTCATGATGGGAAGCTCGCCCAGCGAGATTGAGTCGGCCAAGGACTGGTGCAAAAGTCTGCTTCAGAAGAATTGCGACACAGATTACCTACAAGGATTTGATCGCGAGACGCCACAGCGACGCGTGGAAGTCTCTGCGTTTCGAATCGATCGCATCGAGGTTACGAACCGACAATTCGTCGACTGGCTCAATCGACAAAAAAATTTAGAGCTGCGCGAGGGGCGTAAGGTCTACCAGGACGGGCTCCTGCTGGCTGACATCTATCCGATGTTCGAGGGGTTCAGCGGATTCTTACACGACGCCAAGTCCGGCTCGTACCAGGTTCCCAAAGGTTACGAGTATCGTCCCGTGACTCAGGTGACCTGGTTTGCCGCAGACCGCTACTGCCGCGCTCAAGGGAAGCGCCTTCCGACCGAAGCCGAGTGGGAATATGCCGCCCGCGGATCAGATGGCCGCCGCTTTCCCTGGGGCTTCGTCGAGCCAAGCTGTGACGGCGTGGTCCTTTCGCGCGATCGTGGAATGCCGTGTGCCGCCCGCGGGCTTGGACCGCAGGATGTCGGAACGGCTACGCAGGACGTGACGCCGGAGGGCGTCTACGATTTGGCCGGCAGCGTCGCAGAATGGGTACAGGATGCTTTCCAGACGCCGTACCCGACCTGTTCACAACCCTGCCGAGACCCTGTGATCTCCGCGCCCGCCACTGCGCTTCCCAGTCTGCCGCGTGTAGCGCGAGGCGGCAGCTGGGCATGGTCGGCATTTCTCGGGCGAGGCGCCACGCGCAGCCGGTTCGAGCAGAATGAAGCACCACGCAACTTCGGATTTCGGTGTGCGGTTTCCGCCGCTCCGTGATTCTCAAGCAGGGAGACATCATGCAGCTCTGTCATGTCGCGTTCTTCAGCTCGCTCGCGTTTCTTAACTATGCAGAGGCGCAGACCAAGGCCTCTCCATCAGCGTCAGAGGTAGCGCGCAGCGTGGCCCCCGCCCAGAAGGCTACAGGATTTATTGCCCTCGAGGTCAAAAGACCCAAGGATTCCGGAAACGGTTGGGAGCCGATCAATCCTGGGTCGATCCTGCCCAGCGGCACCAAGTTTTCGCTGACCTTCGAGGTCAGCGCGCCGGTCTTTCTTTATATTGCGCAGCGACCTAATGCCGCTCCGCTGTCTTGGATCCTCCCGCAGGCCCAGCAAGAGCCGCTAAGTGTTGATCCCGGGCGGCTGGCCCACTTTCCGGCTGCCGGAACTTGGCTCAGCCTCGACAAGCGGACAGGCCCAGAGACGCTGTTCGTCGTCGCTACCACGAAGAAGCGCACTCGGGACGAACTCGCGGCGCTGCTCGAACAGCAGCCTGCCGAGGTTGCAGTGGATCCGCGCGAGCCACCACCACTCGTCACAGAGCGCCGGCGCGGTCTTAAGGGACGGCATGTTGTCCGTGTCAGCATGCCACCCGATGGAATCGCCATCCTGCGCTTCGGCTATCAACACCGATAACAGATCACATCTTTGCAAGGCTCGCTGGCAATTCTTGCCAAGCCATACTGCTCCGCGAACTCCCAACTTCCTTCAGATTTCTCGGCCTCGTCGAAAATCTGCATTCCGTTAGCCATCGCCTCTTCCGGCACGCCGCCCGCATTGCGCCGAGTCTGACTTTACGGAGCTGGGCGAATTGGGGTACAGATTCGATCGGCTCCGCAGCGCTCAGTTGGTCCACAGGGCGGGTTACAGGCGGAGACGCAGCGCGCGTGAAGGCAGACGTATCCAGGGCTGCATTCCGGTTCGCAAGTTTCTGGCGATGGTCGATTACCGCGTGGTGTTTCAGAAACTCCTGGCAGGACATCAGGGCGGCAGGAAAAAAGCCGGCCTTGATAGTGGGTCTCGAACTCGGGAGACGACCCCCCAAGGCCCGACGCCACCACTGTCCGGAATCTCTTTTCTGATGACGCTGTCGAGCACCACGTAGTTGGCACCACGCCTGGCAGCGCGAACCTTCAGGATCGTAATCGCCCCCTGATAATTTTCATTGATCGCCTCAACGACTCCAGCATCGACACAGCCCGTCGGTGGGTCACTTTTGGAAATCTGGACCTTTCTCGCCAGGTCCGCGAGTTCCAAATCCCTGCGCCTCTCGACGTCATTCGGCGTCGGCTTGTCCCCCTCAGCGCAGCCCAGTACACAGATGCTGAGCAGCCAACAACTAGATGTCATCCGAGGGCTCAGCCAAGAAAAAAACGCCATGTTCACATTATCTCGACTTCCGTGACGCTGCGTCAAGCGCACGCCGTTCGACGGCTGGCCAGCGCTGCGGCTCATCGACGACGCTCCTACCGGCCAATCTCGAGCGGCGGCTAGTGCTTCGGCGCGAGGACCGCCGCGTCCTGCCGATCGCAGTTACAGGAGCTGCTTGAAGCAGGCAGCGAAGATGTGATCATGGATGTTGAGCACGCTCACGAACTCCCAGCCTTGCGCGCCGTGCTCCGCGAGCACCTTGTTCCATCCTGTCGGCTTGTTGACCTCGGCCGCAGAGCAATCCTTGATCTTCATCCCCGTAACAGCACCGTTCTTGGGGACGCACATCTGTTCCCACTTTTGCGGATTGGTCCCGGCGCGAATCGCAGGCGCGCGCAGGGGGACGATGACGCTCGCGGCAGCGCAGCCGAGCAGGAACATTCCAGCTAGCAACTGCTTCTCGGTGCGATCAGTACCGACGGGCATGACGGCAATTTGCCGTCAATGTGCTGGCATGTTTCCGCAGGACTGATGCAGTGCCGTGCAACGCGGGACCGCGCACGCTCAATCAACGCGCGGTTCGGCGG
>JADMIO011426233.1_pt1 | contig 22596 bp, 21 predicted proteins | sample 8958161 | NCBI WGS metagenome assembly JADMIO01 (sample SAMN16585339, study PRJNA669376) | soil metagenome | isolation source: Crop rotation soil | place: USA: Cullars Rotation, Alabama | collected 2011 | reverse complement strand
ACGGTGGGCGTCACCGCCGCGCTGGCCGGCGTCGTGCTGATCGCGTCAGGCGGCGGAGCTTGACCGTCGGGACGTGCGTGACGGACTGATGATGTCGGCGGTCAACCAGCCGAACACGATGGCGGTGCCGCACTCGGTGCAGACCCACTCCGGGCAGTCGTCATGCCCGTCCTGACACGGAGGTTGCTCGACGACACGCTCGGCCCGACAGCCGGGGCAGTGCCTCATCTCCATGACCTCACGGTGACATGGGGTACCGACAAAAAGAACTCGGCACGCCGGGCATGGGACGATTCCACGCATGCGCGACCTCGCACAGAGCGCGTTCCTTCGTGCCTGCCGCGGGGAACCGGTGCCGCACACGCCGGTGTGGTTCATGCGTCAGGCGGGGCGCTCGCTGCCGGAGTACCGCACCGCGCGGGGCGATCTCGGCATGCTCGAGTCGTGCCTGCGCCCGGAGGTCGTCGTCGAGATCACGATGCAGCCGGTCCGCCGTTACGGCGTCGATGCGGCGATCCTCTTCAGTGACATCGTGCTGCCGCTGAAGGCAGCCGGTGTCGACCTCGACATCAAGCCGGGCGTCGGACCGGTGATCGCCCAACCGATCCGGACCGCGCGCGACGTAGCGGCGCTGCCGCAGCTCGACCCGGGTCAGGTCGACGCCGTGGCCGACGCTGTTCGTGGGCTCGTCGACGAGCTCGGTACGACGCCGCTCATCGGGTTCGCCGGGGCGCCGTTCACGCTGGCGTCCTACCTCGTCGAGGGCGGCCCGAGCCGCGACCACGTGCACACCAAAGCCCTGATGTACGGCGACGAGGACACCTGGCACGCACTTGCGGGCCGGCTGGCCGAGGTCGCCGCGACGTTCCTGCGCGTGCAGATCGAGGCCGGCGCCGACGCGGTGCAGCTGTTCGACTCGTGGGCGGGCGCGCTATCGGCTGCCGACTATGAGCGCTACGTGCTGCCGCACAGTCGCACGGTGCTCGAGAGCGTGCGCGCGGTCGCCGACGTGCCGCGCATCCACTTCGGTGTCGGCACGGGTGAGCTGCTCGGGTTGATGGCGAGCGCGGGCGCGAGTGTTGTCGGCGTCGACTGGCGCGTGCCGCTCGACGAAGCGGTACGACGCGTGCCGGCCGGCACTGCCGTTCAGGGCAACCTCGACCCGGCGACGGTGTTCGCCCCGTGGCCGGCCGTCGCCGAACGCGCGCGCGACGTGCTGCGGCGAGGACATGCGGCCGCGGGGCACGTGTTCAACCTCGGCCACGGTGTCTTGCCCGAGACAGATCCTGACGTGCTCGCGAAGCTCGTCGACCTGGTTCACAGCGAGGGCGCACGATGACCACTGGCGTGCTGGTGATGGCTTACGGCACGCCGCGTGACCGCGACGACATCGAGGCCTACTACACCGACATCCGCCGGGGACGGCCTCCGACGGCGGAACAGCTCGCCGACCTCGTCGCCCGTTACGACGCGATCGGGGGCACCTTTCCGTTGCGTGCGGCGACACAGCAGCAGCGAGATGCGCTTGCGGCGGCGCTCGACGCGCGCACGCCCGGCGGCTTTGCGGTCGCGATCGGTACTCGCCACTCGGCGCCGTCGATCGGCGACGGTGTGCGCGAGCTCGTCGCGGGGGGTGCTTCGCAGCTGGTGGGACTGGTTCTTGCACCGCACTTCTCGCGCATGTCGATCGGCGCCTATGCCGACCGCGCGGCCAAGGCCGCGGCGGAGTCAGGTGTCGATGTCGACGTCATCGAGTCATGGCACCTGATGCCGGCCTACGTGTCGTTCCTGGCCGATGCCGTTCGTGAGGCGCTGCAGCGAGTGCCCGCGGGCAGTGACGTGCTGTTCACGGCGCACTCGCTGCCGGCGCGCATCGTTGACGAGGGTGATCCTTATCCGGCGCAGCTGGCCGAGACGGCAAGTGCGGTCGCGCAGGCGGTGGGTCTGGACAGCTGGTCGGTCGGCTGGCAGTCGGCCGGACGTACACCGGAGCCATGGCTCGGACCCGACGTCCTCGAGGAGATACGCGCCCGTGCCAGTGCCGGCGCCGCGGGCCTCGTCGTGTGTCCGTGCGGGTTCGTCGCCGACCATCTCGAGGTGGCCTACGACCTCGACATCGAGGCTGCTGCACTCGCGCAGTCGCTCGGGCTGCCGTTCACCCGCACCGCGACCGTCGGTGCGGCGCCGACCGTCATGGCCGCGCTGGCCGAGCTGGTGGCGTCGCGCGCTGCGCGCCCGGACACCTCGCGCTGATGCCCCGTGTCGTCGTCATCGGCGGGGGCATCGCCGGTCTTGCCGCCGCACACGCGCTGCACGGCACCGACGTCGTCGTTCTCGAGTCGACCGGTCAGATCGGCGGCAAGCTGCGCACCTCTGACATCGAGGGCCTGCCGGTGGACGAGGGCGCCGAGTCGTTCCTCGCCCGGGTGCCCGAGGCGCTCGGGCTGGCCCGTGCCGTCGGTCTCGACGCCGCGCTCGTGCATCCAGCGGCGTCGCAGGCGTCGATCTGGGCGCGCGGAAAGCTGCGGCCGATCCCGCCGCGGACGATGCTCGGCGTTCCCTCATCGGTGTCGTCGTTGCGCGGTGTGCTCAGTGCACCCGAGCGTCTGCGTGCGGCGCTCGACCTCGTGCTGCCGGCCGGTGATGACGAGCCGAAGGACGAGGCGGTCTCCTCGTTCGTCGGTCGCCGCCTCGGCTCGGCGGTCGTCGACCGGCTGGTGGAGCCGTTGCTGGGTGGCGTCTACGCGGGTCGCGCCGAGCACCTGTCGGTGCGCGCGACGATGCCGGCACTCACGACCGTTGCCGGCTCCCTGATGCGCGCGGCGCAAGTGGCGCTGCCCGCCGACGCGGGCAGCGCTGGTCCGGTGTTCGCGACGGTCGTCGGTGGGCTCGGCCGTTTCGTCGACGCGGTCCGCGACGCGAGTGGGGCAGAGTTCGTGCTGGGGCGCACCGTTCGTGAGCTGCGCCGTACGACGTCGGGGTTCGCCGTCGTACACGGTCCGACGACGGACGCGCGGGAGCTGACCGCCGATGCCGTCGTCGTCGCCGTGCCGCCGACACCGGCTGCGCGGCTGCTGGGCGAGATCGCCCCGCAAGCGGCTGCGGAGCTGGAGCAGATCGAGATGGCGAGCGTCGTCCTCGTGACCCTTGTTTGGCGTCGCGCCGATGTGTCGGTGCCGCCGGGGAGCGGCTATCTCGTGCCGCCGTCAGCCGGGCGGCCGGTCAAGGGCGTGACGGTCGCGTCTGCGAAGTGGGCGCACCTCGACGACGGCGAGCATGTCGCGGTGCGGTGCTCGTTCGGCCGCTATGGCGAGACCGCCGACCTGCAACGTGACGACGCCGAGCTCGTCGCATTGGCGGTCGACGAGATCGGACGGACGGGGCGGGTGACCGCGCCGCCGATCGCCACTCGCGTGTCGCGTTGGGGTGGGGCGCTGCCGCAGTATGCGGTTGGCCACGTCGACCGCGTACGACGCATTCGCGCGGCGGTCGCTGCAGTGCCCGGCCTGGCCGTGTGCGGAGCGGCGTACGAAGGCGTCGGTATCCCTGCGTGCATCCGTACCGGTCAGCAAGCCGCCGACCACGTGCGTGCCGCGCTCAGCTCCAGTTGATGCGGGCCTTCCCCTGCCACAGGTCGAGAACGGCGGTGTCGCCGTCGAGCTGCAGTCCGCTGCGATCGCGGCGGTTCCACAGGAACTGGTAGACGTCGCTCGCCCGGCCGGTGACCGTGCAGTCGCCGGTGGCATTGCCGCGGGTGATCTCGCGACCGTCCGGGCCGATGACGACCGTCCACGCGTCGTCGGGTGCCGCATCCGACAGGCGCAGGCCGATTGACAGCGGCGGGTCCGTGACGAGCCGGCCACGTCCGCGGGAGTAGAAGCCCAGCAGCAGCTCGTCGATGCCGTCGACCGCGAGGGCGGTGTGGACGTCCAGCTGCTTGCCGGCGGCAGCCTCGGCATCGGCGTGATGGATCGTTGTCTCGTGCGCCTGCCGTCGCGCCCAGAACGCCAACGGTGACGGTGCGGGCAGGAACGACCAGCATTCGAGACTCGGCGGCGCTGACGTGATCGCGTCGACGAGGCGAGCGTGACCCTCGCGGAACCACGTCAGCAGCTGGTCGTCACCAGGCACGTCCTCGAGCCCGAGGTCGGTGTCTGTGCGGCCGGTCGTGACGTAGGTCGCGGCCCACCGGTGCACTTGTCCCTGATGGCCGACCAGGTCGCGGACGACCCAGTCGGGGCACGTCGGCACCTTGGCATCGAGGCCCGCTCGCTCGGCTGCGTCGGCAAGCGCGCCGCCGTGCTCCCGAATGGCCTGGACGTGCGTCTCGATGTCCACGAGACCGCACGATGTCACGACCCGCGGATCGCGACCACTCCATTGAGCGACCCGACGTAGACGCGCGGCCCCACCGGGACCGGAGTCGCGAAGCGACTGACGCTCCCGACGTTGATCCGCGTGACGACGTGGCCATTGTCGACGTCGATCTCGACGAGGTCGCCGCTGTCCTGGTTGAGCGCGTAGACACGCCGGCCCGCGATGACGGGGGAACCGCCGATGCCGGGCACCTGCCAGTCCCAGCGGCTCGCTGCACCTGCGACATCCAGCCGACGGATCCCGTCGGCGCACGGCATGATCACGAGCTGTCCGGTGAAGGACGCGCCGCCGTAGGCGGCGCAACCGGGCAGCGACTTGGCAACAGCCTTGCCGACGCCCTTCAGGTCGTCGAGCACATAGACCGTGCCTCGCTTTCCCGCGATGACGACCTGCATGGTGACGGGGTTGATCAGGGGCGACGATGACCCGAGGTCGAGGTCCTGCGCGTTGTCCTCCCGCCACGTCGCCGGCGCGAACAGCCCGAGGCGTTTCAAGCCGGGCGTCAACGCGATGACCGAGTCGCTGCCGTCGTACTGCCCGTCGACTTCGGCGCCGTTGCCGCTCGCGACGTAGATGGCGCCCTCGGTCTTGTCCTGCACCGGTCCGGGCGGTGCCCAGATGCCGGCTTCGCGTGCGGTCGGTACGGCGTAGTGGATCGGCGGGCCGAAGCCGTCGGTAGGCACGGCGACGACGTAGCCCACGTAGTTGCCGCAGTCACCGAACCGGCCGCCGAACGCGACGTAGACCCGGTTGTGCGTCACGAGCAGCGCGCCGCGTTGCTGCTCAGCGGCGCGATCGCGCTTCGGCAGGACGTCGAGGCTTTGCGCCCAGCGCTGACCGCCGGTGCGCCAGTCGAGTGCATGGAGCGTGTGTCGCGACCCGCTGGTCTCGGTGACGACGAAGATCGACCCGGTGGCCCGGTCGTAGGCAGGCGTGCCTGTGATGCCGGTCGGGTCGATGTTGCCGCAGGGCAGGTCGCGCTGCGGCACGGGCGGGGCGAGGTGGTGCTGCCAGACGACGTGCCCGGTCGAGGGTCGCAACGCGTAGACAGTGTTGTGCTCGGTGGCGGCGATGAGCAGCCCGCCGACCACGATCGGTTGCGCGTAGACCGCGCCGTCGAGGTCTTTCGACCACGCCTGCTGGAGCGGGGGCTTCAGCGCGGGCGCCGTCGAGAAGCCGGATCGCTGGTTGTCGCCGTGGTAGGTCGGCCACGCGGCCGCGGGGTTGCGCGTCCCCGTCGCGGCGCTGGACGGTGTCGCGCTCGTCGCCGGCGAGCTCGGCGACGACGGGGCTGGCGTCGACGGCGTGCTTCCGCTGGAGCTGCATCCGCAGGCCAGGGCGATCGCGACGACACCCGCTGCCCACCGGACGTCGTACCGACTCATGCGGCCAGTCTGCCCCGCAGCGCACAATGGACCCATGGCAGCAACCACCGGAGGCAAGAAGGCGCGCGAGCTCAACGAGGAGATCCGCTATGTGATGTACGCCGTTTTCCGCGTGCGCACACCGGTGGGGGATGGACGCGAGTCGCTGGCTGCCGAGGTGGACACACTGCTCGACCAGCTCGGCGAGAAGGGGATCATCACGCGCGGCCTGTACGACGTCGCGGGGTTCCGGGCCGACGCGGACTTCATGCTGTGGTGGGTCGCGCCGACGAGCGACGACCTGCAGGAGGCCTACCAGCGGTTCCGGCAGACGGCGCTCGGTCGCAGCTGCGAGCCGGTGTGGTCGCAGATGGCGCTGCACCGGCCTGCCGAGTTCAACAAGTCGCACATCCCGGCCTATCTCGCCGGCGAGGACCCCAAACGGTTCGTGTGTGTCTACCCGTTCGTGCGGTCCTACGAGTGGTACCTGCTGCCGGACGCGGAGCGACGGGAGATGCTCGCCGAGCACGGCAAGATGGCGCGCGACTATCCGGACGTGCGCGCCAACACTGTCGCCTCGTTCGCGCTTGGCGACTACGAGTGGATGCTGGCGTTCGAGGCCGACGAGCTGCACCGCATCGTTGATTTGATGAGACACCTGCGCGGGGCCAAAGCGCGCCTGCATACTCGCGAGGAGATTCCCTTCTACACCGGCGCGCGCAAGTCACCCGCCGACCTCATCGCGACGTTGCCCTAGAGGAGCACACCGTGTTCGCCAAGCGCCTTGCGACCGTGCTGGTGACCGCAGCAGTTGTCGGCGGCATGCTGCCGGCCGTCACCGCCTCCGCCGGACAGCGGACCCGTGTCATCTCGGCGTGCACCAAGGTGCGCTACACGCCGGCGCACTACGTCTTCTTCTGTGCCGACGGTGGTGCCGGGATCCGGCACGCGGCCTACACGGCGTGGACCAAGACCGACGCGCGCGGGCACGGCACCTACTACTGGAACGACTGCAAGCCGTCCTGTGCCGGCGGCACGATCCACCACGCCGAGGCGATGTTCCGGCTCTACCGCGTCCGCGACACCAAGCTGCACGGGCCGCTGTTCACACGCATCGAGGTCGCGACCGAGAAGCACGACTACCACTACGACCTGCCGACCAAGACCATCAGCGACTACTGACGCTCCATGTCACAGGACCCCGCGTTCGTTCCCGCTGACTTCGAGCCTCCAGCCGCCTTCGCGGTCGGCAGTTTTCGGCTGGAGCCTCTCGGGCCCGTGCACAACGACCGCGACTACGCCGCGTGGACGTCGAGCATGGACCACATCCGCTCGCAGCCGGGATACCCCGATGGGCGCTGGCCGCGCGAGATGAGCGTCGAGGAGAACCTCGCCGACCTCGAGCGCCACGCCAGGGACTTCGCCGAGCGCAGAGGCTTCACCTACACGGTTCTCGACGCGGACGACGACGTCGTCGGCTGCCTCTACATCTATCCGTGCACGAACGACGTGCACGACGCCCGGATCCAGTCATGGCTGCGCGCGTCCGAGGCGACGCGCGAGCACGACTTCCGGCAGGCGATCGCCGACTGGCTGGTGAGCGGCGCCTGGCCGTTCAAGACGCCGCTCTACGAACCGTTCCTCGGCTGACTTACTCGGAGTCGTTGGGCTCGAACGTCAGGGCGATCGAGTTCATGCAGTAGCGGTCGCCGGTCGGGGTCTGAGGAGCATCGTCGAAGAGGTGGCCCAGGTGCGAGTCGCACGCGGCGCAGCGCACCTCGGTGCGCACCATGCCGTGTGACGTGTCCTGCAGCAGCCGCACGGCGTCGGTGTCACGGGCGTCGTAGAACGACGGCCAGCCGCAGTGCGACTCGAACTTCGTGTCCGACCTGAACAGCTCGTTGCCGCATGCCCGGCAGCTGTAGACGCCTACCCGATGCTCGTCGAGGAGCTTGCCGGTCCAGGGCCGCTCAGTGGCGGCCTCGCGCAGGACGGCGTACTCCTCCGGCGACAGCTCGGCGCGCCACTCGTCCTTCGACTTCTCAACCTTCGCTCTGTTCATTTCGCTCCGCTCCCGCGACCGCATGGCCAATAGTCCGATCGTGTCATGGCGCCGACGCGCCCAACGGGTGTACAGCAAGAACTACGACGAGGCCATGCGCTGGCGTACCGTGCCCGCATGGCTTCGCCGTTCGTGGAGATCGACGCGGGTGGCCGATCCGTTCGCATAACCAACCCGGATCGCGTCTACTTCCCTGCGCGCGGCGAAACCAAGCTGGACCTCGCGAACTACTACATCTCGGTCGCGGACGGCATCGTTCGCGCGTTGCGCGACCGGCCGTGCATGCTGCACCGCTACCCGGAGGGTGTCGGCGGCGAGAAGATCTATCAGAAGCGGCTGCCCAAGGGTGCGCCCGAGTGGGTGCACACCGTCGAGGTGTCGTTCCCGTCCGGCCGCACTGCCGACGAGCTCTGCGTCTCGGAGATCGGCTGTGTCGTCTGGGCCGTGCAGATGTCGACGGTCGAATTCCACCCGTGGCACACCCGCAAGAGCGCGGTCGAGCAGCCGGACGAGCTGCGCATCGACCTCGACCCGCAGCCGGGCACCGACTTCGCGGACGCCAAGAAGGTCGCGGGCGTCGTCCACGAGGTCCTCGACGAGCTCGGCTGGACCGGCTGGCCCAAGACCTCCGGCAACCGGGGCGTGCACATCTACGTGCGGATCAAGCCGGACCACGGCTTCAAGGAGGTACGACGCGCCGCCCTCGCCTTCGCCCGCGAGGTCGAACGACGTGCTCCGGACGAGATCACCACCGCCTGGTGGAAGGAAGAGCGCGGCGAGAAGGTCTTCGTCGACTTCAACCAGAACGCCAAGGACCGAACCATCGCGGCTGCCTACTCGGTGCGCGGGTTCGCGCACGGGCCGGTGTCCGCGCCGGTGACGTGGGACGAGCTCCCGGACGTCGACACCGAAGACTTCACCATCGCGACGATGCCTGCCCGGTTCGCCGCGCTGGGCGACGTGCACGGCGGGATCGACGACGTCCACGTCGACATCGCCCCGCTGCTCGAGTGGTCCGAGCGCGACGAGCGCGATCACGGGCTGGGGGAGGCGCCGTACCCCCCGAACTACCCGAAGATGGAGGGCGAGCCGATGCGCGTGCAGCCGAGCCGGGCCAAGAAGCGCTAGCCCTCAGCTCGACTGGTCGCAGTCGCCCGGCTGCCTGCGGTTCCCGACGCGCATGGCCACATGCTGGAGGCGCCGCGTCTTGCGTGTGGGTCGATGTCACCTCACGGTCCGTAACCGTGCCTCGGCCGTAAGGTCCGTTCCCGATGGATCGGGCATCGCTATGAAGAGATGCGAATCGCGAGCGATCCCACCGTCGTCGCGGCCGCCCGCCGCCATGCGGTGGACGTCGGCCGGGACCACCTCGACGACGCTCGCTGCGAGGACCTGGCGCTGGCGGTGAGCGAGCTCGTCACCAACGCCATCCGGCACGGTGGCGAGCCGGTGACGCTGGAGATCGTCCCGGACGAGGGCGGGGTGCGCGTCGAGGTCACCGACGGCAACTCGGAGCTGCAGCCGGGCCCGGCACCGGACGAGCTCGAGATCGGTCGTCGTGGTCTGCGCCTCGTGGACGCCGTGTGCCGGGCTTGGGGCTGGCACGCGGTCGACGGCGGCAAATGCGTGTGGTGCCAGCTGTAGGTCAGGAGCCGGCCGCGGCCAGGACGTCGGCTACTGCATATGTCAGCGGTCGATCGAGCTGGTCGTAGGTGCAGCTCGTCGGCTCGCGGTCCGGCCGCCAGCGGCGGAACTGCGCCGTGTGCCGGAACCGCGCGCCCTCCATGTAGTCGTAGGCGACCTCGACCACCAGCTCCGGGCGCAGCGGCTCGAACGACAGGTCCTTGCCCGCGTTCCACCTGCTGGGCGAACCACCCGGGCCCCACTCGGAGGAGTACCACGGGTGGTTCTTCTCCGCGTTCTTCTGGTACGGCGCAAGCTCGTCGAGCAGCTCCTTGCGACGCGCGGTCGTGAACGACGCGGCCACTCCGACGTGGCGCAGGTCGTCGCCGTCGTACAGACCGAGCAACAGTGACCCGACGATCGGTCCACTCTTGTGGTAGCGGAAGCCCGCGACGACGCAGTCCGCCGTGCGCTCGTGCTTGACCTTGAACATGACGCGCTGGTCCTGCTTGTAGTGAACGGTGTTGGGCTTGACGACGAGGCCGTCGAGGCCGGCGCCCTCGAAGTCGACGAACCACTGCGAGGCAACAGCGGGATCCGACGTTGCCGGCGTCAGGTGTACGTCGTCGGTGGGCTTGACGTTCTTCTCGAGCAGCTTGCGTCGTTCGCCGAAGGGGGTGTCCGTCAACGAGTCCTTGCCGAGTGCGAGGAGGTCGAAGGCGACGAACTCCGCAGGGATCTCGGCCGCGAGCTTGCGGACGCGCGACTCGGCCGGATGCAGTCGCAGCTGCAACGACTCGAAGTCGAGCCGGCCGTTCTGCGCGATGACGATCTCGCCGTCGACGACGCACTGCTTCGGCAACGCCTTCTTGACCGCTTCGACGACCTCAGGGAAGTAGCGCGTCAGCGGGCGTTCGTTGCGTGAGCCCAGCTCGACCTCGTCACCGTCGCGGAAGACGATGCAGCGAAACCCGTCCCACTTGGGCTCGTAGAGCACGCCACCCGGCACGTCGTCCGGCTGGGGCATCCCCTTGACGGACTTGGCGAGCATCGGCTTGACCGGCGGCATGACGGGCAGCTTCACGCACCCCAGTCTTACAGCAACGCGGTCTTACAGCGCCGCGACGCCTTTCGGGGTGCCCCAGCCCGTCGGGCCGTCCCAGCCGTAGTGCGCGCTGCACCACCGATCGGTCTCGCACGTGCCGTTGGAACCACTGGTCACGTCGTTGACCCCGCCGCGGTGGTGCGCCCACACGTAGGACCCGTCGTCGACGTCTTCAGTGTTCCCCGCCAACGCGAACGCCGCCGCGATGATCGGCGCGCCTGCACTCGTCCCGCCGAAGGTCAGCCACCCTGCGGTGTCCTCGAACGTCAGGCTGTCGTAGACGGCGACGCCGGTCGCCGGATCGGCCACTGCCGCGATGTCCGCGACGGCGCGACCGTCACACCCCGTGGTCGTCGCGGACTGCCATGTCGTCGTATTGCGCGTGGAGCAGCCGCTGCCGGTGCTGCCCCACACGCCCTCGGACCAGCCGCGTCGCGCACGTGTGGACCGGCGCAGGGTCGTGCCGCCGACTGCCGTCACCCACTTCGACGATGCTGGATACGAGACGCCGTAGCCACTGTCACCCGCTGAGGCGGTGACGGCGACGCCAGGATGGTGGTAGTAGCGCCCGTAGGACGAGTCGCTCGCGTCCGGCCCGCCGTAGCTGTTGCTCACGGCGTCCGCGCCCAGCCGTACAGTGGTGTTGACGGCGGCGCCGAGGTTGGACTGGGCACTCGACGTGGCCTCGACGAGCAGGATCCGGCACCGCGGGCAGATCGCCGACACCATGTCGAGGTCGAGGGAGATCTCCTGCGCCCATCCCTCGTCGACATCCGGGTAGCTGCGCCCACCGCTCTGGTCCACCTTGCGGAAGCAGCGGTTGGCCGTCGTGCACGCCGGCAGGCCGAACTGTTTGCGGTAGGTCGCGAGATCAGCCTCCGCGGACGGGTCGTCGTAGGCATCGACGACGGCAACCGTCATCCCGTCGCCGCCGCTGTCCGAGGGCAGTGCGTAGGCAGCCTGCAGGTCGCTCGGCGTGTAGCCGACCGGTGCGCTCGCATGGCGGATGCGACCCGAGGAGTAACGGTCCACGCGGATCGCGAAGCACCCGACCCGGGCGTGCGGTGCCTTGCGGCACACCGGCACCTGTTGGGTCGTCGTCGCGTCGGCACTCATCGCCGTCGGGACGAGCACGGCAAGGACGGACAGGGCAAGGAGGGCTCGGCGCATGACGCCACCCTCGCCGCGGCGTGTGCCGACGTGGGGCGTCGGCGGGGGAGCGGTGGACGGTGGGGCGCGACGGTCAGGCTGTGGAGTAACGGAGGAACAAGTGGCCTTCGTCCTCGAGCACCTGCACCAGTCGCAGCGGGTCGGCGAGCTGGCTCTCGACGCCGGCGATGATCCGGCCGGCCCTGCCGCCGGCGATCAGAGGAGCGAGCGACAGGTCGAGCTCGTCGAGCACCCGAGCTGCCGCGAGCCAGCCGAACAGGTGCGGTCCGCCCTCGCAGCAGACGTGCTTGAGCCCGCGTTCGGCGAGCTGGTCGACCGCGGCCGTGACGTCGACGGTGTCGGTGCCGGCGACGATCACGTCGGCGAGCCCGTCGAGTGCCTCGAGCTGCTCGGGTGGCGCGCCGGAGCACGTGATGACGATCGGCGGCACCTTGGTGTCGGTGAACAGGCGCGCTGTCGGGTCGAGATCGAGTGATCGGCTGACGACAGCGATCGGCGGGATGTTGCCCCCCGCGTCACGCGCACCGCCGTAGTTCTCGGCCCGCACAGTTCCCGCGCCCACGAGTACGACGTCCGCCAGCGAGCGGAGTACATGGAACAGCTCGCGGTCGGCGTCGCTCGACAGTCCCCGCGACTTGCCGTCGACAGTCACCGCGCCGTCGGCGCTGGACGCGAAGTTGACACGCACGTGCCGCTCCGCGTCGACCGCGTACGCAGCGCGCAGGTCGACTGTCTCGGCAGGGTCGGGTAGCAGCCGGCGCACACGAAGAGTTTGTCAGGGTGAGCCGGACAAACGGCCGCGTGGCCGTCCTGACAGGTCTACAGGCCGTGCGGCGCCGGCGGCGGCGGGATGTGCAGATGCATGCCGGGGCGGATCAGGCTCGGGTTGCTGCCGATCAGCGTGCGGTTGGCCCGGTAGAGCTTGCGCCAGCTCACCTTGTGCTTGTCGGCGATCGAGATGAGGGTGTCGCCGGTCTGCACGACGTACATCGAAGCCGTGGCCGGCTTGGCCGACGACGTCCGCCTGGCCACGAACGTCTCGGAGCCACGGGTGGTCCGAGCGGGCGCTGCCTCGGTGGACGGGTGACGCACCGGACGGGTCGACCACGACTCGCCGCGAGCGGGGCCGGCGTAGCGCGAGCAGACCGGCCAGGCGCCCCAGCCCTGCGACTGCAGGACCTTGTCGGCGATGGCCATCTGCTCGGTGCGGCTGGCCAGGTCGGCGCGGGAGGCGTAGCTGCCGCCGCCGTAGTTCATCCAGGTGCCCTGGGTGAACTGCAGGCCGCCGTAGTAGCCGTTGCCGGTGTTGATGTGCCAGTTGCCACCTGACTCGCACTGGGCGACGTTGTCCCACTGCTCCTCGGTGGCGGCGTTGGCCGGCGTGGCGGTGAAGCCCACGAGCGGCAGGGCGAAAGCGGTGGCGCCGGCGGTGGACCGGGCGACGACCTTGGCGGTGTTGCTGGGGGCACGGTGACGCCCCTGATAGCGCTCAGCGCGCATGGATGATCTTTCCCCTTCGTACGCGCCTACGAGGTGAGCTGACGGGTTCGGGCCGAAGGGAGTTGGCCCGGCCAGCGTTGCTGGCTTCACCCCAGGAGATTGGGTCCCCCGCGCCTGCCGGCTTCTCGGTCGTCGATGCGGTGGTGGCAGGCCTCGGCGCTCCACCGCAAAGGTCCGGACTGGGTGACCGGACGTGATTCCAAGATAACGGAACGGTTACGGGAGTCTCAAGGCAGGGGCCCGGCGTGTGGAAACCGGGATTCGGTCACAGGGGCACGATGGCGACGGATTCCGGCTCGAGCTCGATCACACCGGGGCCGAACACGAACCGGCCGGCCGAGGCCAGCAGGACCCCGGTGGGGGCGCCCGAGAGGGGCACAGCCTGCCGCTCGGTGGCGAGGTTGGCGGCGACAGCCAATCCCTCCCGGTAGAGGACGAACCAGCGCGCGTCCTCGTCGTACTCGCACCGGACGCGGTCCAACCGGGCGTCGGAGAGCTGCCAGCACTGCCGTCGCAGCGAGATCAGCTGGCGGTACCACTCGAACAGCTCGAGATGCGGTTCCTTGTCGAGCTCGGCCCAGTCGAGCCGGGACTGCTCGAACGTCGTCGGGTCCTGCGGGTCGGGGACATCCTCGGCCGCCCAGCCGTGCGTCGCGAACTCGCCCCGCCGTCCCTCGCGCACCGCCCTGGCCAGCTCCTCGTCCGGGAACGACGTGAAGAACATCCACGGCGTCGCTGCGCCCCACTCCTCACCCATGAAGAGCATGGGTGTGTAGGCCGAGCACAACAGCAATGCGGCAGCGACCTTGAGCAGGCCGGGGGAGAGCGTTGTCGACGGCCGGTCACCGGTGGCGCGGTTGCCGACCTGGTCGTGGTTCTGCAAGTAGGTGACGAAGCGCCAGCCCGGCGTCAGCGTCGGATCCATCGGCCGGCCATGGTGACGACCGCGGAACGTCGACACCGTGTCGGCGTGCACGAACACGCGCGACATCGACTCCGCCAGCGTCTCGAGTGAGCCGAAATCGCAGTAATAGCCCTGTCTTTCGCCGGTCAGTGCCGCGTGAAGCGCGTGATGGACGTCGTCGGCCCACTGCGCGTCGAGCCCGTAGCCGCCGGCTTCGCGACCGCGCACCAGCCGCGGGTCGTTGAGGTCGGACTCGGCGATGAGGAACAGCGGTCGTCGTACGTGCGTGGCGACGACCTCGACCTCGACGGCGAGCTCCTCGAGGATGTGCACGGCGCGTGTGTCGATGAGGGCATGTACGGCGTCCAGGCGCAGGCCGTCGACGTGGAAGTCGCGCAGCCACGACGACGCGTTGTCGAGGATCCACGCGCGCACCTCGTCGGAGCCGGGCGCGTCGAGATTGATCGCCGAGCCCCACGGCGTGGCGTGGGTGTCGGTGAAGTAGGGCCCGAACTCGCTCAGGTAGTTGCCACTCGGCCCGACGTGGTTGTAGACGACGTCGAGGACGACGCCGAGCCCCCGCAGGTGGCACGCGTCGACGAACCGCTTGAGCCCGTCGGGGCCGCCGTAGGGCTCGTGGACGGCGTAGAGGGCGACGCCGTCGTAGCCCCAGCCATGGGTGCCGTCGAACGCCGCTACCGGCAGCAGCTCGACGGCGTCGACGCCGAGCTCGACGAGGTGGTCGAGCTTTTCGATGGCGGCGTCGAAGGTGCCCTCGGTCGTGAACGTGCCGATGTGGAGCTCGTAGAGGAGGTTGCCGGGCAGGGCGACGCCGCGCCAGCTGTCGTCGTGCCACTCGAACTTGTCGTGGTCGTAGTAGCGGCTCGGCCCGTGGACGCCCTGGGGCTGCCAGAGCCCGCGGGGGTCGGGGCGCGGAGGTCCGCCGTCGACGCGGAACGCGTAGTCCTCGCCGTGGGTCACCTGGGAGACGTAGCCGTCCCACCAGCCCTCGGTCGAGGTCGACCGGACCATCTCGTGCTCGCCGTCTGAGACGACCACGCTGACGCGCTCGGCGGTGGGCGCCCAGACGCGCACATTGCCGCGCGCACCGGATCCGCGGCCGAGGCCGTGCACGCTCATGGCTGCCCTCTACCCCTCGTGGCGCACCAACAATGCCACCGGGAGCGTGGCGAGCATCTCGTCGATCCGGACGGCGCCGGAGTGCGCGCGGTCGGTGAGGCGATTCGTCCAGGTTCCGTCCGGCAGCGTGAGCCGGGTGTCGCCCCAGCCACCACCCCGGGCCAGGCCGACGGGCAGGCGCGTGGCGAGCGCGATGACGTCGTCGCCCCGGCGGTAGGCGAGGAGATGGTCTGCGGCCGTGCCGTCGGCCGCCAGCGGCTGGTAGTCGCCCTCGAACGTGGCCGGGCGCTCCCGGCGTACCCGCAGCGCGGTCGCGGTGACGCGGAGCTTGTCGTCGGTGAAGGCGGCGAGCGCCGTACGACGCTTGTCGTAGTCGACCGGCCGGCGGTTGTCCGGGTCGACGAGCGCGGGCTCGACCAGCTCCTGTCCTTGGTAGACGTCCGGGACGCCCGGCATCGACAGCTGCAGCAGCTTCTGGGCGAGGCCGTTGGACTGGCCGGGCTCGTCGAGGTGCGCCCGCATCCATCGCTCGACGTCGCCGAGCAGCTCGTCGTCGGCGAACACGTCCGCCGCGAACTGCTGCACCGCGTCGTCGTACTCCTTGTTGGGTTCGATCCAGTTGGTCTGTTGCTTGGCCTCGTGGATCGCCTTGTTCAGGTAGGCCTGCATCCGCTCGAGCGTGAGCGGCCAGGCGCCGACGAGTGTCTGCCAGAACAGGTACTGCGTGTTGGCGTCGATCGTGTCCGCTCGCATCCAGCGCTCGACCGCTGCGGCCCACTCGTCCGGGATCTCGGCAAGCACGAGCAGCCGCGCGCGCACGTCCTCGGTGCGCTTGGTGTCGTGCGTCGTGAGAGTCGTCATGGTGGCGGGCCATGTGTGCTGCAGCCTGGTGCAGAACGCATGCCACTCGTCCGGTGTGAGGCCGAACGCGCCGGGGTTGCCGCCGACCTCGTTGAGCGCGGTGAGGCGGAAGTAGCGGTAGAACGCCGTGTCCTCGACGCCCTTGGCCATCACCGGCCCCGTCGTCTGCTCGAACCGGACGTTGCGCGGATCGCCGGTGTAGACGCGGTAGACCTCGGAGGCGACGAGACGTTCGACGATGCCCTCGCGGTCGCCGCCTTCGCGGACGAGCCGGTCGACCTCCGGCTTCAGGACGTGCTCGACGACATATCTCTTCGACTCGTCGACGACCGTCTCGTAGTCAACGGCCTCGCCGATGACGCGGGCGTAGATGTCGCTGAGCGGCTGCCGGCCGGCCGGGTCGAGCAGTGCATGCGTGATCGCGAGGATCGCGTCGTAGCCGGTGGTGCCGTGACACGGCCAACCGGTCGGGAGCTCCTCGCCCGGCTCGAGGATCTTCTCGACAACTGTCCAGATGCCGTCGGTCTCGGCGGCGAGCTTCTCGAGGTAGCCGCCGGGGTCGGCGAGACCGTCCGGATGGTCGATGCGCAGGCCCTGGATGTCGCCGGCCCGGACCAGCTCGAGGATCTTGGCGTGCGTGGCGTCGAAGACGTCGGGGTCCTCGACGCGCACCCCGATCAGCGAGCTGACGTCGAAGAACCGACGGTAGACGAGCTCACCCGTCCGCTCGGACTCGTCCCAGTCGATGTCGAACCAGTGCGCGTACGCCGACTCGCGGCCGTGCTCGACGACGTCGTCGTACTGCGGGTTGGGCACGGCCATGTGGTTGGGCACGATGTCGACGACGATGCCGAGCCCGTGCGCGCGGCATGCGGCGACCAGCTCCTGCCAGCCCGTCTCGCCGCCGAGGTCCTCGGACAGCTTGCTGTGGTCGACGACGTCGTAGCCGTGAGTCGAGCCGGGCGCCGCCTGAAGGATGGGGGAGCAGTAGACGTGGGAGATGCCGAGGTCGGCCAGGTAGGGCACGATCGCCGCGGCGTCGCGAAACCCGAACTCCGGCCGCAGCTGCAACCGGTAGGTGGCGGTGGGCCTCACAGAGTCTTGATCAGGACGACGATGGAGCGCGGCTCGGCATCGAAGGTGCCGGCGGCTTTGACTCCACGTGGTTCGTCGGCCGACTCGTCCAGCAAGGGTGCGGCCGTGTCGAGGACGACGGTCCAGGCCTCGCCGTAGGACGCGTCGGGCATCGTGAACGCCATCGGTTCATGGTGCGCGTTGAACAGCAGCAGGAACGAGTCGTCGGTGATGCGCTCGCCGCGCGCGTCGACCTCGGGGATGCCGTTGCCGTTGAGGAAGACGGCAAGCGACTTGGCGTAGCCGTTCTCCCAGTCCTCGTCCGACATCGGCTCGCCCGAGGGCTGCAGCCAGGCGATGTCCTCGACGCCCTGCCCGCGCAGCTGGCGGCCGTGGAAGAACCTCCGACGCCGGAACACCGCATGCTCTCGGCGTAGCGCCGAGAGCCGGACGACGAAGTCGGTGAGGTGCTCGAACTCACGGGCACGTTCCCAGTCGACCCACGAGATCTCGTTGTCCTGGCAGTAGGCGTTGTTGTTGCCGTGCTGGGTGCGACCGAGCTCGTCACCGTGCAGGAGCATCGGCACGCCCTGGGCGAGGAAGAGGGTGGTGAGGAAGTTGCGCTTCTGCTGCTCGCGCAGCGCGACGATCTCGGTGTCGTCGGTGTCGCCCTCAGCGCCGTGGTTCCACGAGCGGTTGTGGCTCTCGCCGTCGTTGTTGCCTTCGCCGTTGGCTTCGTTGTGCTTCTCGTTGTAGGAGACCAGGTCGTGCAGCGTGAAGCCGTCGTGTGCGGTGACGAAGTTGATGCTCGCGTAGGGCTTGCGTCCGTCGGACTCGTAGAGATCGCTGGAGCCGGTGAATCGTGAGCCGAACTCGGCGAGGGTCGCCGGCTCACCGCGCCAGTAGTCGCGCACCGTGTCGCGGAACTTCCCGTTCCACTCGGTCCACAGCGGTGGGAAGTTGCCGACCTGGTAGCCGCCTTCACCGACGTCCCACGGCTCGGCGATCAGCTTGACCTGAGACACGATCGGGTCCTGCTGCACGAGGTCGAAGAACGCCGACAGCCGGTCGACGTCGTGGAACTCGCGCGCAAGTGTGGCGGCGAGGTCGAACCGGAACCCGTCGACGTGCATGTCGATGACCCAGTAGCGCAGCGAGTCCATGATCAACTGCAAGGTGTGCGGATGCCGCACGTTGAGGCTGTTGCCCGTCCCCGTGTAGTCCATGTAGTAGGACGGGTCGTCGGCCATCAGTCGGTAGTAGGCCTGGTTGTCGATGCCGCGGAATGACAGCGTGGGTCCGAGGTGGTTGCCCTCGGCCGTGTGGTTGTAGACGACGTCGAGGATGACCTCGATGCCCGCCTCGTGCAGACGCCTGACCATCGTCTTGAACTCCTGCACCTGCTGACCGCGGGAGCCGGAGGACGAGTAGGAGTTGTGCGGGGCGAAGTAGCCGAGCGTGTTGTAGCCCCAGTAGTTGCTGAGGCCCTTCTCCTGCAGGTAGTGGTCCTGCACGAAGTGGTGTACCGGCATGAGCTCGACGGCTGTCACACCGAGCTTCTTGAAGTGCTCGAGCATCACCGGATGGCCGAGCGCCGCGTAGCTGCCACGCATCTCGGCGGGGATCTCCGGATGCAGCCTGGTCAGGCCCTTGACGTGTGCCTCGTAGACGACGGTCTCGTTGTACGGCGTACGGGGCGACCGGTCGTTCTGCCAGTCGAAGAACGGCGAGATGACGACGGACTTGACCATGTGCTTGGCGCTGTCGACGTTGTTGCGCGCGCTCTCGTCGTCGAACTTGTAGCCGAAGAGGCTCTCGCTCCAGTCGATGTCGCCCTCGATCGCCTTGGCGTAGGGGTCGAGGAGCAGCTTCTTGGGGTTGCAGCGGAGGCCGTTGGCGGGATCGTAGGGCCCGTGCACGCGGAAGCCGTAGCGCTGACCTGGGCCGACGTTGGGCAAATAGCCGTGCCAGACGAAGGCATCCCGCTCGGGCAGGCGGATCCTGGTCTCTTTGCCCTTCTCGTCGAACAGGCACAGGTCGACGCGCTCGGCGACCTCGCTGAAGAGGGCGAAGTTGGTGCCGCTGCCGTCGTACGTCGCACCCAAGGGGTACGGCGTCCCCGGCCAGGCATTCATTGAGGCGAGGCTACCCAGTCCAGTGTGGCCTTACCGCGGCAGCGGTCGGTGGGACAATCGACGGGTGTCCGGGCGCCATCGCAAGCCCCGCAGCCGGACGCCCGGCCGGCATCGCCGCCCGCCGGGTCCGGCGCACTGGCTTGCCCCGGGACTGGTCGTCGTGGCGCTGCTCGGAGCCGGCGGCGTCGGCGCGCACGCCGCGCTCAGCGACTCCGACTCCGGCTCGCGGTCGATGCCGATCACTTATCCCGGCAACGTCTCGCCGAGCGCGGATGCGGTGCCGGGCGTCAGCCCGACACCGACACCGACGCCGTCGCCCACCCCGTCCTCGGCTCCGACACCCGTCGCTCACCACCGCCAGCTCGCGCTGCGGTTGGCGGTCACGGGTTCGGTGAGCTGGATCGAGGTACGCCGTCCCGGCGGCAAGGTCTTCGTCAGCGGCCTCGTCCGTCACGGCCGCCACCTGTCCTACCGCCACGGCCCTCTGTCCGTGGTGATCGGCAACGCCGGCGCCGTGACGGTGTCGCGCGGCGGGCCGGCCCGCAAAGCCGGCCGCCCAGGGGAGGTCGTGAAACTGACCGTCCCCCATCGTTGACTGTGACGCAATCCACCTTGAAGCAGGGGTCGGAAGGTGGATTGCGTAGCAGTCAACCTAGGGGTGGATGACGGCTACGTAGGTGTACTGGTGCTGGTGGCCGTTGCCGCTGGTGAACGAGCAGTTGCACTTCTCGCCCTTGTACTTCGGCAGCGCCTCGTTGCGGACCAGGTAGATCCAGCCGTTGGACGCGACCGCGACCTGGTTGTAGTCGCCGAGGAAGGCGCCGCGGCGGGAGAACGCCGCGTAGCCGACGTCGGTGCGCACCTTGTTGACCTTCAGTGGCGCGGTCCACTTGGCGCCCTGGTCGGTCGAGCGCTGGAAGTAGGTGTCGACGTACTTCGACAGGCCGGTGGCCGATCGGGCCGTCGGGTCGCCCGGGGTCTCATTGCGCTGCCGGTAGCCGACGTTGACCGAACCGTCCCGGCCGATGTCGATCATCGCGTTCCAGTGGTCGACGTGGTTGCCGAGGCCGCCGGTGTTGACGCGCTTGACCTTGGTCCACGTGACGCCGTCGGCAGATGACGTCATGACGATGTCGTTGAGACCGTCGCTGCGGAACCGGCCGTCCTCCCACGCGACGTAGATGCGGCCGCTCTTCGGGTCGACAGCCGCCGCGGGCAGGGTGCCGGCGCGCTGCTCCTTGATGATGGAGCCGCGGTTGGCCGCGATGCCGTTGGGGATCGGCTGGAACGCCAGCGGAGCCGGGAACGGCGTCGAGCCGGCGCCGCGCGCGACGGCGTACTGGAGCTGCGAGCCACCCGCCGAGAACTCCGGCTGGTCGGTGGGCTGTGACGGCACTGACGGAGTTCCGCCGAAGTCGCCCTGGAAGACGATGCCGAGATCACCGTTGGGCAGCACCAAGGGAATCGACCCGATGCCCGGCTCGGGGTCGTAGACGTAGAACGAGCCGTTGCCGGTCGTCCCGTTGGCCCAGTTGGACAGCTTGTCGCAGTGGGCGTCGCAGTAGGTGTAGACCATCGGCGAGATGCGGTCCCAGACCACGTAGACGCGGCCGGTCGTGTGTCCCGAGCCGCGGCCGTTGTCGGCGACGATCCAGTTCTTGTCGTTGAGGCCGGCGAGACCGTCCTGCTCGAGGACGACGGCCTTGGACCACGTGCGGCCGCCGTCCTTGGAGATGTTGACGGCCATGCCGCTCTTGCTGGTGTCGCCGTTCTTGCCGCTGCCGTCGTTGAACACCAGGCTGTTGATGTAGACGAGGTAGTGACCGCGCTGTGCCGGGTCGGCGCCGAACGTCACCACCGCGTCGGACGCGCGGTCGAACTCCCCGCCGGTCAGCGTGGTGAGCCCGGGCAGGTAGCCGTGCGTCCAGGTCTTGCCGCCGTCGAACGTCGTCGCGAAGCCGTTGCCCGCATCGCCGCCGTTGTCGACGCGCTCCTCCTGGAACGTCGCCACCGCGTTCTTGGGGTTGGCGGGGTTGACCGCGATCGACGGCTCGGTCTGCGTGTCCGGCTGGGGGTGGGCGCCGTCGATCGGATAGGACACCTTGCCGAGCGGGATGTCGGCTTGCGAGGCGCGGACGTCACGGATCACCGACGGCGCACCCGCCGAGAGGCCTGCCGACGCCGGCGCGAGCGTGAGCCCCGCGATCACGCCGACCGCTGCGACGGCCGGGGCCATGACCTTCATCCGAGTCCTCATGGCCCCTCCTCGGTGCGGGCTACTCGCTGAACGACGTCCCGTCGCCGTTCGCTTCGCCGTAGAAGTCCCGGACTCCTCCCGCCTGGACTGTCACGGTTTGGCCCTTTTTCTTCGGCACGTTGGCGACCCAGCGACCGCTCGCCGCGTCGTACGACGCCGTGAACGTCCGCGGGTGGCTGCCGTTCTTGCCGGTCACGACGACGACCGCGCTCGCGACGCTGCCTGTCGTGGCCCACGGCCGGAACGTGCAGGAGTGGCAGAACGTGTTGCCGGCCCGGTCGTCCTTGTACATCTCGTCGATGCCCGGGCGGTGATCCGCCTTCGGCATCACCGGGTAGGCAATCGGGTCGACGGCGAACGACACGGTGCTGTCGCTGTCACGACGCAGGTCCTTGACCTTGATGCCCGTCCAACGCGACACCGTGAACGGCGAAGACTCCAGGTGGTACGGCGTGGCTGCGCCACCAGAGTGGATCTTGCCGTCGATGACGAACCGGTAGGTGCCGTCCGGGATCTGACCGCCGGCGACGTCGGCGCGCGGGTAGGAGTCGAACACCTCGAACGACGCCCGCCAGGTCCACTTCTCTCCGCCGCTGCGGTACGTCGGCAACGACGACAACATGTCGGCGGGCTTGTCGATGAACGTCTGCACCTCGCCACCGAAGCCGTGCGAGTCGGTGAAGTCGGTCCACTTGCCATTGACCTGGCGCTGTACGACGGCGACCGGGTTGTCGGTCCAGTTGTCACCGCCGACCCACTGCACCTGCGTCGCGTCGAAGCGCTGCACGTCCCACGGCTGCTTGACGATCGCCGCCTGCCCTGCGTTGTCCGAGATCTGCGCGTCCCAGGTGTCGTAGTAGGCACTGGAGATCTGACCGAGCGCGGTCGCCTCGGCCAGCTGCCGTGCCTCGTCGGCTTGTGCGAGCGCGTCCGTCGGCTGGGCGAGCATCGTGCCGCATCCGAGCAGCTCTTTCCAGCACATTGGGATCCTAAGCTTAGAATTCCACGTGGACAAGTTGTCGCG
>JADMIO011113573.1_pt1 | contig 22596 bp, 30 predicted proteins | sample 8958161 | NCBI WGS metagenome assembly JADMIO01 (sample SAMN16585339, study PRJNA669376) | soil metagenome | isolation source: Crop rotation soil | place: USA: Cullars Rotation, Alabama | collected 2011 | reverse complement strand
GTGCTCGCGTAGCAGGCCTCGTCGCGCGGCTGCGACGCGAACGCGGCGTCGCGCTCCAGCGCTCCGCCGCGCTCGATGCGCGGATCGACGAACGGCGCGGCGTGCGCAAGGCACGCGAGCGCCAGGGCGCCTGCTGCGACGGCGGTGCGTTTCATGGCCCACCCTCCTCGGATGGCGATAATATTCCCTGATCGAGGAGGTCACATGGCCGAAGTCATCAAGGAAGGCGACGTCTCGGTCTACGCGGAGTTCGACAACCGGCTCGCGCGGCCGTCGCCGCAGCCGCGCGTCGCGCTCGAGCGCCTGCCGGTCATCGACCTCAAGCCCTTCGTCGACGGCGGCCCGCTTGCGGAGCGCCAGCGCGTCGCGCGCGAGCTTCGCGACGCGTGCGTGAACATCGGCTTCTTCTATCTCACCGGGCACGGCATTGCGGGCGCCGAGCTGGACGAGGCGATCCGCCAGGGCCACCGCTTCTTCGCGCTGCCCGAAGAAGAGCGCATGAAGGTGCACAAGGACAAGAGCCCGATGGGCGTCGGCTACGTGCCGGCCGGCGGCAGCGAACGCACGCCGGACACGCGCGAGATCTTCTCGATCGCGCGGCCCACGATGCCCGGCGAGCCGCCCGGGAAGAACCGCGCCGGCGAGTCGCTGTGGCCGGAGGAGTCGGTGCTGCCGGGCTTCCGCGCGTTCATGCTCGGCCACCTGGCGAAGCGCGTCACGGTGACGCGCCAGCTCTTGCACGCCTTCGCGCTGTCGCTCGAGCTGCCCGAGGAATTCTTCGACCGCTCGCACCACCACATGGTCGGGCAGATGGTGTTCAACCACTATCCCGCGACCGACCCGTCGAAGGTCTCGAGCACGCAGTGGGGCATCTCGCCGCACACCGACTACGGCAGCTTCACCGTGCTCTCCCAGGACGCGCTCGGCGGCCTGCAGATCCTCAACGCCGCCGGCGAGTGGATCGACGTGCCGCCGCTCGAGGGCGCGTTCGTGATCAACATCGGCGACCTGTTCGCGCGCTGGACCAACGACCTCTACGTGTCGACGCTCCACCGCGCGGTCAACTACAACCGCGGCGCGCGCATCTCGGTTCCGTACTTCGTCATCCCGGAGTGGGACGTGGCAATCGAGTGCCTCGCGACGTGCGCGAGCGCCGACAACCCGCCGCGCTACGAGCCGGTCAGGGCGGGGGAGTACGTCAAGGCGCTGCTCGACCAGTCGCGCCGCACCGGCCGCGCGGGCATCTCGCAGCAGGCGGCGGCGAGGTTCACCAGGGGAGAGGGAAAGCCATGAAGAAGCTCTACGCCTTCGCGCTGCTCGCATGCGCATCGGGCGCCGTTTTCGGCCAGGCCTATCCGCGCAAGGCCATCACCATGATCATCCCCAACGCGCCCGGCGGCGCGTTCGACGCGGCGGCGCGGCCGCTGGTGCAGTCGATGAGTCAGGCGCTCGGCCAGCCGGTGGTGCTCGACAACCGGCCCGCGGGGCAGGGCGTGATCGGCACCACTGCCGCGGCGAAGGCCGCGCCCGACGGCTACACGCTGCTCTTCACCGGCTCCTCCAACATCTCGTTCCTGCCGATCCTGCGCCCGACCAGCCTGCCGTACGACGCGCAGAAGGAGCTCGCGCCGATCGTGCGGCTCGGGTTCCTCGACAGCTTCGTGATCACGCATCCGTCGGTGAAGGCGAACACGTTCAAGGAGCTGCTCGACCTCGCCAAGGCCAACCCGGGCAAGATCACCTTCGGCAGCTGGGGCTCGACCTCGAACCCGAACATGTATACGGAGTGGCTGCGGCGCACCAAGAACATCGACTTCCTCGTGGTGCCCTACAAGACCGCGCCGCAGGCCCTGAACGCGACCATCGCGGGCGAGGTGCAGGTGATGGTGTTCGGCCAGGGCCAGGTGGTGCCGCTCATCAAGGCCGGGAAGCTGAAGGCGCTCGCCGCCACCGGGACCAAGCCGTCGCCCTTCATGCCCCAGATCCCGCCGCTCAAGGACACCGGCACGGGCTTCGACCTGGAGACGCCGCTCTGGATCGGCCTGTTCGCCCCGATGGGGACGCCGCGCGAGGTGATCCTGCGCATCAACGCAGTGTCCAACGCGCTGCTCGCCGACAAGGCGTACGTCGACAAGGCGCTGGTGTCGCTCGGCTACCTGCCCGACGACCCGAATACGCCCGAGCAGTTCGCCCAGGAGATCCTGCGCGACCGGCGCATCTACGCCGACCTGATCCGGGTCACGGGCATCAAGGACGAGGAGTGAGCGGCGCGGGCTGCGCCTACTGCAGCATCGACGTCCACCACCATCACACGCCGCCCAGGTACCGCGAAGAGGCCGGCGCGTTTCTCGGCGCCGGCTCGGGCCGCTTCGACTGGACGCCGGCGCGCTCCATCGAGGAGATGGACAGGAACGGCATCGCCACCGCGATCACGTCGATTTCTTCGCCGGGCGTCTGGTGGGGCGGCGACCTCGGCGCGGCGGCGCGCCGCGCGCGCGAGTGCAACGAGTACGCGGCGCGCATGGCGGTCGACCATCCGGGACGCTTCGGCGTGTTCGCGTCGCTGCCGCTCCCGGACGTCGATGCGAGCCTGCGCGAGATCGAGTACTCGCTCGATACCTTGCGCGCAGAGGGCATCGTGCTCCTCACCAACCTGCGCGGCCAGTGGCTCGGAGACAAGGCGTTCGCGCCGGTGTTCGAGGAGCTCGAGCGCAGGAAGGCGATCGTGTACACGCATCCGACCGCGCCTCCCTATTGCGAGAACCTGATCCCGGGCGTGATGGACTCGGTGATCGAGTACGCGACCGACACCACGCGCACCATCGTGAGCCTGCTCGCATCGGGCACCGCGGCGCGCTGCCCCTCGGTGCGCTTCATCTTCTCGCATGCCGGCGGCCTCGTCCCGTTCCTGCTGGAAAGGTTCACCCGGCTTTTTGCAATGCCCCGCATGGCCCCCTCCGTGCCGAACGGCGTGCTCCACGAGCTGCGAAGGTTCCACTACGAGGTCGCGCAGGCCACGCACAAGGGGGCGATGAGCGCGCTGCGGGAACTTGCACCCCTGTCGCAGGTTCTCTTTGGGACGGACTACCCCTACCGGGTGTCGGCGGAAATCGTCGAGGGACTGGAACGGTGCGGCTTCACGCAAGAGGAACTGAAGGCGATCCATCGGGACAACGCGCTCGCGCTGTTCCCGGCGTTCGCCTCAACGGCCACCGCCACGGCCGCGGCAAGGCCGCACTAAACGGCAAAGCCGCAGTCAACGGCAAAGCCCGCCTGAACGGCAAGGCCGCGCTCAACGGCGCGGCGAAGGAGTCGCGCGAGAGCGCCAAGGCGGCCGGGCTGCGCTACGTCTCGGACGCGACGCCGGGCATCACGCGCGTCGCCGCCGGCAAGGGGTTCGCGTACGTCGACGCGTCCGGCCGGCGCGTCAGCGACGAGAAGACGCTCGCGAGGATCCGCTCGCTCGCCATTCCGCCCGCTTACCGCGACGTGTGGATCTGCCCCGACCCGAGCGGCCACATCCAGGCGGTCGGCAGGGACGCGCGCGGCCGCAAACAATACCGGTACCACCCGCGCTGGCGCGAGGTGCGCGACGAATCGAAGTACGGGCGCCTCATCGCGTTCGCCAAGCGCCTGCCGAAGATCCGCGCGCGCACGCGCGCCGACCTCGCGCGCCCCGGGCTGCCGCGCGAGAAGGTGCTCGCCACCGTCGTCCAGATCATGGAGAAGACGTCGATCCGGGTCGGCAACGAGGAGTACGCGCGCGAGAACAAGTCCTACGGCCTGACCACGATGCGCAACCGCCACGCCCGGGTGAAGGCGGACACGGTGCGCTTCCGGTTCCGCGGCAAGAGCGGCAAGGAGCACTCCATCGAGCTCGCCAACCCGCGGCTCGCGAAGATCGTGCGCAACTGCCAGGAGCTGCCCGGCGAGGAGCTGTTCCAGTACGTCGACGACGAAGGGCAGGTGCGCAACATCGGCTCGGCCGACGTGAACGAGTACCTGCGCGAGATCGCCGGCGAGGACTTCACGGCGAAGGACTTCCGCACCTGGGCCGGCACCCTGCTGGCGCTCCGCGAGCTGCAGGCGCTCGCGCGCTCGGGCGACAAGCCCTCCAAGCGCGCGGTGGCGAGCGCCGTGGAGCGCGTCGCCGAGGCGCTCGGCAACACCAAGGCGGTGTGCCGCAAGTGCTACATCCATCCCGACGTGATCGCGGCGTTCATGGACGGCGGCCTGCCCGAGGCCGTGCAGCGCGGCCGCTCGCAGGAAGCGGCACTCCTCGGCCTCCTGGAGCAGCGGCTCGCCGCCTCGAAGGAGCCGCTCGCGAAGAAGCTGCGCGCCTCCATCCGCAAGGCGCGGGAAGACCGCGCCGCGGCCCGCGCATGAACCACTTCGCCATCGTCGACGACGATCCGCTGCTGCGCGAGCTGATCGAGCGCGAGCTCGAGACCAGCTTCGAGTGCGACATCACCGAGTTCGCCGACGGCGCCGACGCGCTCGCGCGCCTCACGCACGAGCACTACGACCTGGTCGTGGTCGACGACCGCATGCCGAAGATCGACGGCCACAAGCTGGTCGAGTCGCTGCGCGCGCACGGCGTCGCCACGCCGATCATCATGCTCTCCAACGCCCCCGAGTCCGAGGACCGGGGCCGCGCTGCAGGCATCAGCGACTTCCTGTACAAAGCGCATCTGCACCGGCTGCCCGAGCTGGTGAGCAAGTGGCTGACGCCGGGGAGCGTCCTTGAAAGCGGTCGTGCTGCGCGAGTTCGGCGGCGCTGAAGTCCTGAAGATGGAAGAGGTGCCCGCGCCCAAGCCGGGCCCGGGCCAGGTCGTCGTGAAAGTGAGGAGCGTCTCGGTCAACGTGACGCTCGACATCGCCGTGCGCAAGGGCGTCTATGCCCGCAAACCCGCGCTCCCGCACGTGCTCGGCGTCGATCCGACGGGCGACATCGTCGCGCTCGGCGAGGACGTCACCGACAGGAAAATCGGCCAGCGCGTGTTCGTGCACTCGGTGCAGGGCGCCGCGGTCGGCATCGGCATGTGGGGCGGCTACGCCGAACAGGCGGTCGTGCCGGCCGCAGGCACCTACGTCATCCCCGACAAGCTCGGCTACCACGAATCGACGGCGCTCCTTCGCCACCTGCCGACCGCGCGCCACCTCCTGCACTGCAAGGCCGGCCTCAAGCAGGGCGAGTGGATCCTGGTGATGGGCGCGACGGGAGGACTGGCCTCGTGCTGCATCCAGGTGGCCAAGCGCATGGGCGCCACGGTCATCGGCGCAGCCGGCTCGGACGAGCGCGTGCAGAAGGGCCTCGAGTTCGGGGCCGACCACGGCGTCAACTACCGCACCCAGGATCTCGCGGCGGAAGTGATGAAGCTCACCGGCGGCGAGGGCGTGCACGTCGTCGCCGAGAACATCGGCGACCCGACCCTGTGGCCCGGCGCGTTCAACAGCCTGCGCATGTTCGGGCGCCTCGTCACCGCGGGCGCGCACGGCGGCGGCGAAGTGACGCTCGACCTGCGCAAGCTGTACCTGCGCCGCATCACGATCATGGGCGACCCGTACGCGCACCCCGAGGACATCCAGTGGGCGGTCGACGCGGCGCGCGACGGCACCGTCAAGCCGCCCATCATCGACCGCATCCTGCCGCTGTCGCAGGCCGCCGAGGGCCATCGCCTGATCGAAGCGCGCGCCGTGACAGGCAAGGTGCTGCTCGACCCGACGAAGTAGCGCATGGCCTACGACATCGCAGTCATCGGCGGCGGCGTGGCGGGCCTCACCGCGGGCCTCTTCGCCGCGCGCTTCGGGCACTCCACCGTCGTCCTCGTGCCCCTCATGCCCGGCGGCCAGCTCGCCACCATCAACGGCATCGAGGACTTCCCCGGATTTCCGCAGGGCGTCGCCGGCTACGATCTCGGCCCGATGATCCAGGAGCAGGCGGTCGCCGCGGGCGCCGAATTCAAGATGGGCGAGGCCACCGCGCTCGCTCGCGCGGGCGACGGATGGAAGATCACCGCCGACGAGGAGATCGAGGCGCGCTGCGTCATCGTCGCGAGCGGCTCGCGGCCGCGCACCCTCGACGTGCCCGGCGAGGATCGGCTCACCGGCAAGGGCGTCAGCCACTGCGCGAGCTGCGACGGTCCGATGCTGAAGGGCAAGAGCGTGGTCGTCGCGGGCGCGGGCGATTCGGGCCTGATGGAAGCGCTCGTGCTCGCGGGCTTCGCCGCCGAGATCATCGTGGTCGAGAAAGGCCCGGCTCCGACGGCGCAGCGCACCTACGTGCAGCGCGTCCTCGAGCAGCCGAAGATCAAGGTGCGCGCGAACACGACGATCGACGAAGTACTCGGCGAGAACGGCGTCACCGGCGTGCGCCTGCGCGAGAACGGCGCGGTGAGCGAGCTCGCAGTCGATTCCGTGTTCGTCTACATCGGCGCGACGCCGAACACGGAATTCCTGAAAGGCGTCGTCGAGCTGGACAGCTCGGGACGCGTAGCGACTGACATATCGATGCGCACCAGGGAGCGCGGCCTGTTCGCCGCCGGCGACGTGCGTATGCACGCGAGCGGGCAGGCGGTGAGCGCGGCCGGCGACGGTGCGACGGCGGCAGTGGCGGCGCACCGGCTTCTGCTGCAGCTCGTCTGAGCATTACATAAAACGATAACAGAACGGCCTGAAGAACGGCTTTGGAAGCCGTTCTTAAATATACAATCACGATAATTCATGCCGTGTAGACGGCCCGCCGTTGCTCGGCGCGGTCGAGCGGACTGCGCACCCCGCGCCCGCCCTTGTTCATGACGTGCGTGTAAATCATCGTCGTCTCGACGCTCGAATGGCCGAGCAGCTCCTGCACCGTGCGGATGTCGTAGCCGTTCTCGAGCAGATGGGTCGCGAACGAATGCCGCAGCGTATGGCAGCTCACCGGCCGCACGATACGCGCCGCCCGCGACGCCTCCTTCACGCCGCGGATGAGATAGTTCTCATAGACGTGATGGCGGCGCACCACGCCGGTCTTCGGATCCGCCGACAGCTTGTGCGACGGGAACACGAACTTCCAGCCCCACTCTGGCCATAGTCGAAGTCGACATCCTTGACGCGCAGCTTCAGGCATTCGCGCAGACGCAGACCCGAGCCGTACAGCAGGCTGGCCATCATCCACTTCACGCCTGGCATGTTCGCGAGCAGGCGCTCCGCCTCCGCTGGCGAGAGGACCGTGGGCAGCCGCGCCGGACGCTTGGAGCGCTCGAGCCCCTCGAGCCAGGGAAGCGATTGCCCGAGGACCTCACCGTAGAGAAACAGGAGCGCGGCTAGCGCCTGGTTCTGCGTCGCAGCGGCGACGTTGCGCTCGCGCGCCAGGTGGTTGAGAAAGCGCACGACCTCCTCCTTCCCAACTCGCGCGGATGGCGCTTGCCGTGGAAGAAGATGAAGCGACGGATCCAGTGGACGTAAGTCTCTTCGGTCCGCGGGCTGTACCCCTTGCGGGCGATCGCATTGCGGACTGCATCTAAAAGACGCGGTGCTTTAAGAGCTGTCGGATCTGTCACGGTGCCGGTATTGCAGAAGGCAATAACGTACCGTAACGCGTTGAAGGGCTTGAACGATGACAGGAGCAGGGGCGAGAATGTGGTCCGGATTAGTTGACAGTCAACTAAAAACGTCAACTAAACAAGTCAACCAATACAAGTTAGCCGTCATGAAATGGCAAGCGCGACTTTTCCTCATTACGTTGCTGCCGCCCGCAGTCCTGAGCGGCTGTTACATGGTGTCCGACGGCGCCAAGGATGGTGTGGAGAAATATGCGAACTCGTACATGGGCAAATCGGCGAATGTCGCTTTCGCCCATTTCGCGAAGACTTGTGTCGGCGCTGACGGGGACTCCGACTGCCTTTGGTTGCGTGACGAAGCCCCAAGTCAAGCTTGGGCGCGCCATAAGCTGTACAACTGGGCGCGGTGCGGGCGTGAGTTCGGCGAACGAGGTTGCCTACACGTCACCGCTCATGTTTTCGGTTGCAAACTCTGGTTCCCGGTTGACCGCTCAAATGTCGTTAGCGCCTGGCGATACGTCGGCGATCCTGAACCTTGCTGGAGGATGCAAGGCCTTGGTTGACGCAATGGCTAACTATTGGTGGAACGGACCGGTGCAATCTACCGGCCGTTCACCACGACGTTAGATGGCACGACTAGCGACCATAGCAGGGCTAATGATCGCGGCGTTTGCCGCGCCTGCACTCGGGCAGGTGATTACCGTGCGTATTTATAACAACACAACCGTTGACCTCTGTATCCACGGCTCTAAGCAAAAGCAGCAATGTGTCCCGCCCGGACAAGCGGCTCGCGCTTCTATGAGCAGCGAGCAGTGGATCGACTTCGGAATGGAAGCGCATCAGTACAAGCTGTCACTTAAGGCGCTCGCGCGTCCTCCGGCAGATCGCTCTCAGCCGCTCCTCAAGCTGCAGGCCGAGCCAGATGGTTTCCTTTACTTCGTTCCTCCGCAAACGAACTTTCCCGCGAGACCTTTAGGCACCCAGCCGCCTGGATATCCGCTGAAACCCGTCAAGGTGGCAGATCTCACGTGAAAACGAGCCATCTAACTTTAGGTGCAGCGGACCGCCCGGCGGCCGCTGACCACGGACGTTAGGTGGCTGTGAAGACACTGCTCGTCGCAGGCAAAGCATTGCTCGCTTCTGGACTAGGCGTGGTCTGTTCTTTTTTGATATCGGCCGCGATGGGGCCTTTCGTAATAGAAGGCACTGACGTCGGAGCGCACCCGCCCCAACCTGGTGAAATTGTTTCGATGGAGCAACTGAGGAAAGTTGAAGAGGAGGCAAAGTCAAGAATGAAAGCGCGGAGCGAGTCATTCAAGACTTTTGAAGGTCAAGCCATCATGCTTCGTTCCATGCAACGGGCTGCACTCTGGCTTTCGTGGATTCCTTGGTTTCTGTTGCCATTCATCTTTCGTATAACGACAGCTACTGTGGCCGCGATGGTGTTGTGTTGCCCTATCGTTTTGGTTGTCCTTACAGTTGCACCAATCGAAGTGCTTCCCGTGTTCGCCTTTGCTCTGGGGGTAGGGGTCTTGGCAAGAAACAAGTATGGTTTGCGCGGAACGGCCGCCTAACCGCCGGCTGTTGTCCGACGCGTTAGGCTCGCGGCTACGTCGCGCGTGCCGCGCGACAAACCCGGGACGTTAGTGCTCATGAGAACCATGGTGCTCAAATTTCTAAAGCGCCTCCTGCTGTGGTGGGTACCTATGGCCATTCCGACGGCCGTGTTCTTGGGCGCTTTGTCTTTCGGTGGACAGTCCATCGATTGGTCTCGCGGAATCACATACGTCATTCTCAGTGGGTCGCTCGCGTTCGGGCTGTTGTGGGCTCTGCCCCTAGCGTTGCTGGCGTCTATTGCCCATACCGCGGTGTTGTTTCGCAATCAGCTTACCGTCGGTGGCATGAGCACTAACTCTAGAAGCAGCGGACCGCCTTCGGCGGCCGCTGATCAGGCACGTTAGACGGCTATGACAGACGATGTGCCAGATTGGGATCGAGTGCATCGAACCAATTTCGAGTCAACCGCATTTTGGGATGTTCATTGGGTATCAAACGCACGAGATCTCTACGAATCAGCAAAGCGACTTGAGTCCGACATCGAAAAGGTATGGGAAAGTTACCGCGCCCGATCACGGGGCGAGGCTGGTTCCCTAGTGCCAGATCACTTCCAGGCTCCATATTTCATGCTGCTGGCTTTTGCAACGGAGAATCTCCTAAAGGCGGCAGCTGTAGCTCGCAACTCAATATCGTACAAAGCGGAATTTCGGAAGACGTTGAAATTTCCCTCAGAACTGAAGAGCCACGATTTGGTGCAGCTAGCACAGTTCGTTGAACTGCCATTCACAAAGGAGGAGGAAGATCTTCTCCGCCGGCTCACACGCAGTGCAATATGGTTTGGTCGATATCCGGCGCCCCTTGGCTACAAGGAAATGTCCGGCAGTCAACAATTCATTGATGGCAACGAACGTTCACTGAGTTGGTTCGGCGGGAATGACGTTGCAAGGCTCAACGCATTCATTCTTGGGTTACCGGACCGGCTAGGGTTACACGTATCTGATTGGCCAAGGCCGTCTAACTCTAGTACGAGCGGACGCTCTGGCGCGCGCCGCTCAACATGACGTTAGACAGTGGCAATGGCATCCGACGCAGATTTTCTCCTGACCATCGAGCTCTCGTCTTTCAAAGCTCTAGATGACTTCGCTCTTCTCGCGTGCCAAAGCTACAACTTGGGGAATGACCCCGACTGGTTCGGGTCGTTCAGGGGCGGTCTCTACGGCATGTACGCTCGGGTTGACGCCTTGGTCCGGCACTTTTATCAGGTACATTCTTGGGTCCCCATCCCGAGGTTTCCGCAGGACGCGGAGTACCATTTGGCATCGGCCTTGTTCGCCATGGATTCGAGCTTCGAGTGCTTCACCTTTGCGCTGAACGCTTTGGGATGCGCTGCTAATACAGGCGAGTTTCAGAGCATCACTGACCATCGTGCAATGAAGGGCATCACACCCGACAACATCGTTGGCGCTACGCCCAGGCCAGGTTATGCGAAGTACTTCCCGTCCGTTCAAGCATGCTGGCGCTCGCAGGAGAGTCTCATCCGGACGGTGATGGATCAGCACGACGTATCGAAGCACCGTTCATCAATCTTTCGGGGCGGCAAAGTTCGTATGGATCCGCCGACGGGCCTCTTTGAAGCGCTGGGCCTAAAGGATGACCCGCGTCGGTTCGCAATCGCCCCAATGGAAGAGATCATCCTGATAGTGGCCCCCAAGAGGCCCCCTGCTACGCGCGGGCCCGTCCCAGTGGCCGAGCAGCTCAGTTTTGAACAGATTGTGCGCGACTTTGCCAAGCTCATTGAATCGACGGGCGACGAGGTGTTGAAGGACGCTAAGGCAAACATCGTCCTGAAGGAGTTGAGGCTTCGGCGATGAACTACGGTTCCAGGGGGCCACTGTCTAACCCTCGGTTGCAAGCGACGCGCATGAAGCAGCGCGTGCCTGAACCGAAACGTTAGATCGCATCGGGATGGCCAAGCTGGCGTTTCTAATCACCGAAGTGCCTTCGTTGGATGCGTCGCGCAGGCAGGTCTATGTGGACATAGGTTTTCTTGCCGACGAGGAGCACGCCAACGCGTTCGTCGATATTTTTGAGAAGTTCGTTCAAGACAACTCACGCATACTCTCCGCTTTTCAGCGGGTCGAAGTTCAATCGGCAAAGCCCGTTGCCGGCGGATTCGCGAACGCGGCCGCGCTATTGAACGCGCCGCGCGTGGTTGCTAAACAGCTATACGAGTCATACAACGAAGAAGTGCGACTCATGCTGACGGGAGAGACAGGCAGTGCAGTCTTGGTGGTCACTTTTGATAACCCGAGCTTTCGCTTTGAACGTGCGATCTAACCGCGCAGCCCAGAGCGACGGTTTGCGCTCGGCGCTTGGCGCGCCTGCGCGCAGCGCGCCTGACTGCGGACGTTAGTTACCCCAATATGCAACGTGCCGCGCAAGAGAAACTTAGAACCCTGCGTACTTGGCGCAGCCATCTGGCCACGCACTCTTTGCCTTTGGCATGTGGCTGCGAGCTACAACCCGGGCGGTTCCGCAAGTCTCAGCGCATTGGGGGCTGTGGCCGTCCACAGTGCTGGCTATGCCACTTCGGGAAGCTGTCTGGTGAGCCCACGGCACAAGATCGTCGAGCCACCGCGAAGTTTCGTGAGGGCCTTGCCGAGGCTGGGGTAACTAACTCAAGCACGAGCGCGACGCTTGTTACCAGGCGCTCCCGCGCCTCGGTCCGCGCGCCTCAGCAGGTACGTTAGGTCTCTTCATTCAACGCAGTGCCGGGATTGCATGACTTGGTTGTTGTATATACAATAACCTCGTGCGAATCCTCTTTGATCCGGCCAAACGAGAAAAGAACATGGCCGAACGAGGCTTGGATTTCGCTGACGCCCGCTTGGTTTTTGCGGGAACGACAGTGGAAGTCGAGGATCTGCGAAAAAACTATGGCGAACGACGCATCATCTGCTATGGCCTCTTGGAGGGCCGCATGGTCGTCGTGGGCTACACGCCGCGTGGCGCGGATCGCCACGTCTTCAGCATGAGGAAAGCCAATGAACGCGAGAAAGCCCGCATCGCGCCGCTCTTTGAAGTCTGATCTTCAGCGTGTCGATACGCACAGGATCAAGCGCAAGGAGTATCAGGAGCTCCCGGAGCTCACTAGTGAAATGCTCAAACGTGCCAAAGTCAACAAGGGCGGAAGGCCAGTTTCGGCAAATCCCCGCAAGTCGATTTCGCTTCGCTTGCCTGCGGACGTCCTTGAGCGCTGGAAATCCACTGGGCCCGGCTGGCAAACCCGCATGGCGGAGCGCTTGAGCAAAGTGCGGTGAAGAGACCTAACTCTAGGTGCAGCGGACCGCCTTCGGCGGCCGCTGACCAGGCGCGTTAGAAGGCGCGGTCAACGTCTGGCGGGCGTAGGCGTTTGACCGTGAATGTCCGACCTCGATCGACTGAAAGAGCAGCTCGTCTATCTCAGGTTTTGGCTCGGGATCATGGTGGTCACGGAGATAACAATCGTTGGCTGGCTAATTTCAACGCCGACGAGCGGAAATCCAACTCTTTGGTTTATCGCTGCCTTCGGGGCAGTTCTACTCGGCGTTGGTATCTACCTTGTTCATCGGCAAGTCGAGCGCCGCATCGATCAAATCGGTAAACTGTAGAGCCATGGAACTCCTCGCTGGCATCATCCTCCTGGCCGTCGTGGTGCTATTTGTCGGCATCGCGCTAGATGCCGCGTACCACAAGTAGCGCGCCTTCTAACTCTGCCACGAGCGCGACGCTATACGCGCGGCGCTCCCGCGCCTTCGCTCGCGCGCCTCAGGCTGCACGTTAGAGCGCAAATGGACACATCGCTACAGCTTGGACCGATCACTTTGCCTACCGCGATGGTCATCGCATCGACTATCGTTTTTCTTGGTCTTGAGCGCGTCTTCCCTGGCCGCGAACTGCCTCACTCGAGGGGTTGGTATTTCCGTGCCATTGCGATCAACTTGGCGCAGTTGCTAATCACGCTCGCTACGGCCAGGCTCTGGATCCAGATTTTTGGCGACCTTTCTATTTTCAAATTTTCCGACTGGAACTCTCCATTTCTTGAAGGTTTCGTCGGTTGGTTTGTCGGTACCTTCTTCTTTTACTGGTGGCATCGCCTGCGCCATGCGAAAGGCTGGTGGCTGGTGTTCCATCAGGTTCACCACTCTCCGGCGCGAATTGAGATTGTCACGTCGTTCTACAAACACCCTATTGAAATATTCGTTGACGCAATCCTCAGCGCTCTCGTCTTGTATCCACTTCTCGGTTGCTCCCTTATGGGGGCGTTCTGGTACAACTTTTTCGCTGGAACGGGCGAGTATTTTTATCACGCGAACATTCGAACTCCTGCATGGTTGCGGTATTTCATCCAAACCCCGGAACTTCATTCGATCCACCATCAGTTCGACGTGCACGACTTCAATTATGGTGACATCCCTTTGTGGGATCGCCTCTTCGGCTCCTACAAGGACGCCACTACGTTTGCAGAACGTTGCGGCTTTCCCAATGGAGCCGAGGAAAAGCTGTTCCCTATGCTGGCATTTAAAGACGTGTACTTTGAAGAGCGCACGTAACGGTTGCGCTCTAACTTCTGCAGCAGCGGACGCCGTTAGCGCCGCTGAGCGCGAACGTTAGGCCGCTTATAAATGACCATCGCGAAGGGTATCGACCAGTTCTGTTCGTACTTTGAAAGCGAAGCCGCCGCGATTGGGCAGGTCATCGTAACCGACGGCCCGGACATTGAGACTGGTGCCGGAAATCCGTCCCGGTATAGAAAAACGCTGTATGTCACAGCAATCGATACCCTCGCGGGCCTGCGTTTTCACAAGTCTGCGTATCCATCGCTCGCACGTCGCAATCGCGAAAGATTCATTCGTTTCTTGGAAGAATATGGATGTTGGCCGGAGGGCGATCTGGTAAGTCTCCCTTTCCTGAAAGATGAACTCGAATCATCGAGACTTCTGGAGCGTCCGCTCGGAAAGCACGTAATAGCAAAGTTGACACAATTTTCGACTGACGACGGCGGTACGGTGCCGATATCCAAGATGGATGAAAGCGTAGCCTCGCTACTAACCTTGACGACAATGGAGAAGGAGGAAGAGGCGGTGAACGAGTACCGGCACCTTGCCCTTTTCTACAGGTACCGGAACAGTCTGGTCCACGAATCTAGGCAGCCTGGAAAGGCGATGGAGGGCATCTTTTCTTCTGAAGAGCCGTCGTACCACGGCTACATCGGTTATTCGCGCTGGTATCTAACGTACCCGGCGGCACACTTTGACGGCTTGCTAAAGCGATCGATCGCCGGCTTTCGCGCATACTTGGTGACCAATCAAATCGATCCCTATTCATTGGTCGAAGACAAGGCACGCTGGTGAGAAGCGTCCTAACTTTAGTTGGAGCGGACGCGCATACAGCCGCGCGCCGTTCAACACGACGTTATGCAGCATGGAAGGAAATAAACATGCGTTATGTCGTGCCCTTGGCGGGGATCTTATTGCTGAGCGCGTGTTCAGGCTTTGGAGTTGTAGCTAGCTCTGATCCGCTGACGAAATTGAACGATGCCGAATCCCTTTTTCAGGAACAGGACCGCCCGCTCATCGCTGAACGACTAATCCGAGAGGCTATGGCTATTTACCAGGAGCGTGACGATCCGCACGGCTTAGGCAACGCTTACCGAGAGTACGCCGACCTGCTTCGATCACCTTCGGTGTCTGGCAAATGGCAGAAGTTTTACCGCGAGAACGGATTCCAAGACAGGTCTGTAACGTACGAAAGCAGGCTGGCGAAGGCATCCGAGTACTACGCTAAAGCTCTGGAGCATTACGAACGAGCCGCATTGCAGCATTCACAGACCAAACGTTTTGATGCTTTGACTAATGTCTACTACAACATGGCTTGGTCATCGCTCATGCTCGGCCAGAAGGACAAAGCTTGTGGTTATTACGACAAAACGCAACAGGCGTATCAAGACAATTTGAAGCAAAACCCGACCGCCAAACCGTATTCACCGTCGGGATCAATGGAGCAGCTGATTGCCACGGCACGCAAGCGAGCGGGGTGCGATTCCGCATAACTATCGGCTGCAGCCGACGCGCTAATGGCGGCGCGCGGCTGATCCGAAACGTTAGACGGCAAGAACGTGGCTCTTCTAGCATCTCCCGAAGACCAGACTTGGAACGGTTGGCGCTGGATGTACATGCTCGCCGCTTCAGCGGCGTGGCTGGCTTTCCACTTGGTCGGTGCGAATCCCTGGGTCCTGGCATTCCCAATAGGGTTTGCTGCTCTGCTGTGTGGAGTGGCTTTGACAGCTGGCGACAGTGCTCTGAACGCATAGTCGAGCGCGACAGCGACTGACAGGTTAACCACGAGCGCTATATGCCCGACGCTTTCTCGACGCGCCGCGTGTGGCGGCGCCTCAGACCGAACGCCAAGCGCTCAAGGAGACATCGTGACGGTCAAGCGGATGGACAACGTCGGCATCGTGGTGGAAGACATCGATGCCGCCATCGCCTTCTTTACCGAGCTGGGCCTCGAGCTTGAAGGTCGCGCCCCGATCGAAGGCGAGTGGGCCGGTCGCGTCACCGGATTGCCGGACATGCGGGTCGAGATTGCAATGATGCGTACGCCGGATGGTCACAGCCGGCTCGAAATCTCCCGATTCCTCGCGCCGCCCGTGGCTGCCGATCACCGCGCTGCCCCGGTAAATGCCCTCGGTTACCTGCGCGTCATGTTCGCCGTGGACGACATCGACGATACGGTTTCCCGGCTCGTCAAACGCGGCGCCGAGCTCGTCGGCGAAGTGGTCCAGTACGCAGACACGTACCGGCTCTGCTACATCCGTGGCCCCGAGCGAATTCTCATCGGGCTCGCCCAGGAGCTGCGGTAGCGATCCCGTCATGCCGCGTGGCGCCCTTCCGGGCGCAAATAAGCAGGGGGAACATGTCGTCATCCAAGCGCAAGCCCGCCGAACTCGTCTCCCAGCTCAAGGCGACTCTCGTCGCGGGCCTCGACCTCGACGCGGCAACCGGCGTGCTCCATGCCATCGAGGACAAATACCTGGTGCCGAGCGGCCTCTACCTCAACGGCGGCCTGATGCCCCGCCGGGGACCCAAGGCGCCGTTTGAAATCGTCGGTGTGGTCACGCGCGCGGACGGCGCGGACCTTTCCGAGCGCGAGCGAAAGACCGTCGATGCGGGCCTGCGCACCATCGGCAAGATCGCACAATTCTCGATGGGCCCTCTCAAGCCGGCCGACAGCGCCGAGTTTTCCTGAGACGTGCGGCGGCGGACAGCGGCGGAACGTTGGACGCCGTGGAAGGTCGATTTGGGATGACCAGCCTCATCCATGGCGTGCTCATCGACATCGACGGCACGCTGCTCGACAGCAATGACGCCCACGCCCAGTCATGGCGCGACATCTTCATGCGCCACGGCATGGACATCGCCTTCGAGCGCATCCGGCAGCTGATCGGCAAGGGCGGCGACAAGCTGCTGCCCGAGCTGACGGGCATCGAGCACGACAGCGAGCGGGGCAGGCGCCTGTCGGCGGAACGGAAGAAGCTCTTCCTCGAGCAGTATCTTCCCAGGCTGCGGCCGACTCGCGGGGCACGGCACCTGGTCGAGCGGCTGCTTGCGGAGAAGCTCCGCATCGTCATCGCGACCTCCTCGAGCGGCGACGAGGTCGATGCGCTGCTGCGTCAGGCCGGCGTCGATGACCTCATCCGGCGGGCGACGAGCGCCGACGACGGCGAGTCGAAGCCCGATCCGGACATCGTCGAAGCGGCGCTCGCCAAGGCGCATCTCGGCGCAGGCGAATCGGTGATGATCGGCGACACGCCGTACGATATCGAGGCGGCGGCGCGATGCGGCGTGCCGGCGATCGCCCTGCGCTGCGGCGGCTGGTGGGACGATGCGGCGCTGCGCGGCGCGGCGGCGATCTATGACGATCCCGCGGCGCTCGCGGCCGCGCTCGAGGGCTCGCCGATCTTGCCGGTCCGCGATCGCGAGTCCCGAATTTCATGAGCGAACGAGGGGGGATGGCGTGCCGGGCAAAAAGCCGTCAAGGCGTTCCGCGAAGCAACGCTCGCACGCGCGCGGTCCGGTCGGCGACGACGCCGTGCGCCTCGTGGTGGAGCGATCCGGGAAGTCGGAAGCATCGCGCGACCTGTGGCGAGGGCTGATCCGGTTCAACCGGCAGCACACCGGCGCGATCCGCTACAAGCGCACGGTCCTGACGATTCGCGGCGACAAGGCGCGGTTGCTCGGTGGACTGATCCTGCAATCGTACTGGCGCGAGAGCTACATCGAGCTGCTGTGGGTGTCCGCGCGCGCGAGGGCCGCGGGCCTCGGCGCCCGCCTGATCCAGGAGGCGGAGCGCCACGCGCGCCGGCACGGCAGTGTGCTCATGCACCTCAATACGTACTCGTTCCAGGCGCCGGGCTTCTATGAGAAGCAGGGCTACAGGCGGTTCGGGAGCATCACCGGATCGCCGAAGGGCAGGAGCCGGTATTTTTACGTGAAGCGCATCGCAGGCTCCGGAAAGGCGGGTGTCGCATGATGAAAACCTATCGCGGGAGCTGCCACTGCGGGGCGGTGAAGTTCGAGGCCGATCTCGATCTCACGCAGACGTCCTACCGCTGCAACTGCTCGATCTGCCGCCGCACGCGCTTCTGGCCGGCGGTCGCGAAGCCCGAACCTCGGCTGCCTCGAGAACGTCACCGACGAGGAGCTGGCGCGCATTCCCATCACCTACATCGGCGGCCGCAACGACCGTTTCGCCCCTCCGGAGCACTTCGGCCACCTATGAAACCAATCGGGCCCGCGGACATCACAAACGTGTAAGTCCCGCCGGATACCCTGCCGGCTGGCCGCTTGAGGAGCCCGCGATGCCCGACATCATCGAACGCCACGAAATCCGCGTGCCGCTGGACGACAGCACCATCGTGTTCGTCGCCGACTCGGAGGACGGGCGCCTGTGCATCCGCCAGGAGCGCACGGGCGGCAAGGCGAGCGACGTGTGCTCGATCGCGCTCGCGAACCCGCAGGAGCTGAAAGGCTTCTTCCAGGGCCTGCGCAAGATGCTCGAGGTGCTCGGGCACGTGCCGTCGGTCGGCAGTCCGCCGCCGGCATCCGGTCGATGAAGGCGCAAACGGTCCCTGACCACACCGCCGTCCGTGTGGCGCTGTGGCGCGCCATGCACGTGATGATCGATCCGCCGCCGCACGCGCTCGTCGACGAGGTCGGGCTGAAGCTCGCCGCACCGGAGGAGGGCTGGCAGAAGCGGCCGGACATGGATCCGGCGTTCACGCGGACGTTCCGCGCGCACGTCGTGGCGCGCGCCCGATTCATCGAGGACGCGGTCGCCGAGCAGGCGGGCCGCGGCGTCGCGCAGTACGTGGTCCTCGGGGCAGGTCTCGATACGTTCGCGCAGCGCAGGCCCGAAGTGGCCTCGCGGATGCGCGTGTTCGAGATCGATCAGCCGGAGACGCAGGCGTGGAAGCGCCGGCGGCTCGTGGAGCTGGGCTTCGGCGTCCCCGAGTGGCTGCGCTTCGTGCCGGTGGATTTCGAGCGCGGCGGGCAATGGCTGGAGCAACTCGCAGCGGCGGGCTTCGACGCGTCGAAGCCCGCGGTGATCGCGTCCACGGGCGTGAGCATGTACATCTCCAAGGACGCGACCGCGGCGACGCTGCGGCAGGTGGCCGGGCTGGGCGCCGGCACCACGTTGCTCATGACGTTCCAGCTGACGATGGATCTTATCGAGCCGCAGGACCGGCTCGGGCGCGAGCTGTCGGAGAAAGGCGCGCGCGCTTCGGGCACGCCGTTCATCAGCTTCTTCACGCCGCAGGAGATGCTCGATCGCGCGCGCGAGGCGGGCTTCAAGGATGCGAGGCATGTGTCCGGCCCGAGCCTTTCCGAGCGTTACTTCGGCGGGCGGCCGGACGGGCTGCGCTCTTCGAGCGGCGAGGACTTCCTGGTGGCGACGACGTGAACTGACCGCTCGCCTTCTCCAGTAAGCTCTGCGCTTTCTTCCGCCGGAGCGCGCCATGGCCGACCCCGTCCGCATCAAGGAGATCCCCGAGAACGAGCTCACGGCGGAGCAGGCGAAGGTGTTCAAGGATCTCGTCGCCGGCCGCGGGCGGCTGCTCACGCCGTACAAGATCTGGATCCACTCGCCGAAGGTCGCGGCGGCGATGGAGACCATCGGCACGTTCCTCAACAAGAACAGCTCGCTCTCCGAGCGCGAGGTCGAGCTCGTCATCTGCGTCATCGCCAACCACTGGAAAGCCGAGTACGTGTGGACGGTGCATGTGCGCACCTGCGTGAAGCTCGGCATCCCGCAAGCGGTGTTCGACGACATGCGTGCCGGGCGCGCCCCGAAGCTCGACGAGGAACGCGAGCGCGCCATCTACGACCTGTGCACGATCGCGATGCAGCCGGGCGGCGGCTCGGACGAGGCGTTCGCCCGCGCGGAGCGGGTCATCGGGCGCAACGGCATCGCCGAGGTGCTGGTGCTGCTCGGCTATTACAGCTCGGTGTCGATGGGCATGAAGCTGCACCGGGTGCCGATTCCAGCCGCGTGAATGAGCGCCGCTCGAGCGCGCGCTCGCGGCGTCCACGGCGGCGCGCGCCGCGGAGTAATATTTCCGCATGGCCACCGTGCAGGTCCGCTACATCGTCCACGACGTCGACGCCGCGGTCGCGTTCTATACCGAACAGCTCGGCTTCAAGCTCGACATGCGCCCGGCGCCGCCGTTTGCGATGCTCTCGCGCGCCGACCTGCGGCTCGTGCTGAACGCGCCGAGCGGCATGGGCGGCGGCGGACAGTCGATGCCCGACGGGACCAAGCCCGAGCCCGGCGGCTGGAACCGCTTCACCATCGAGGTCGACGACCTGGAAGCGACGGTCGGGCGCCTGCGCAAGGCGGGAGCGCGCTTCCGCAGCGACATCTTGAAGGGCCGGGGCGGGAACCAGATCCTCGTCGACGACCCGTCGGGCAACCCGGTCGAGCTGTTCCAGCCCACCGCGAGCGAAGCGCGTCTCAAACCTTCTTCCTGATCCGGAGCATTCATGTCCGAGCGCATCAAAGTCCACGATCCCCGCGGCTATCCCCCGAAAGTCGACGGCAAGCGGCTCGCGCCGCGCCTGCCGAGCCTCGACGGCAAGACTGTCTACCTGGTCGATTGCCTGTTCGACAATTCCGAGACGTTCATGAACCAGCTGCGCGACTGGTTCAAGCGCAATCTCCCGGCGGTCAACACGCCGATCATCAAGCCGCGCGAGAGCTGGGTCGACGACCCGGACATGCGAAAGAAAGTTGCCGCGGATGGCCACGCCGCCATCCTGGGGGTCGGATTGTGAAGCACGTGTAGCCCGACGGTCGTCGGGCTCGCGATGTCGCTGGAGCAGCAGGGCGTTCCCACTGTTGCCGTCCACACCCACGTGTTCGCGCGCCTCGCCAAGTCGGTGGCGCTCGCGAACGGCATGCCCACCACGCGCCAGGCGTTCGTGCCGCAGCCGGTGGTGGACAAGACCCCGTCCGAGCTGCGCGCCTACATCGAGGGCGCCGACCCGGTGTCGAAGCGCCCGTTCATGCAGGAGCTGATCGAGGCGATCTCGGGACCGCTGTCCGACGACGACTTGAAGGGCATGACGTTCGAGCGCTCCACGCCGCGGCTGCTCGAGCCGGACACGGAAGGGAACCTCCACGCGCTGTTCGAGAAGAACTCGTGGACTGACCACCTGCCGATCGTCCTGCCCACCGAGGAGCGCGTCGCGGCGATGCTGAAGGGCACGAAGCGCAGGCCGGACGAGGTGGTCGGCCAGCTGTCGCCCACTGCGTTCCGCGAGGCGTGGCAGTTCACGGTCGAGAAGGTGGCGGTGAACGCCGTGATGGCCGGGGCGCGTCCCGAGTACCTGCCCGTGATCCTTGCCATGGCGGCGAGCGGCAGCACGGCGCGCTCGTCGTCGACCACGTCGTTCTGCGGCATCGCCGTGGTGAACGGTCCGATCCGCGACGAGATCGGCATGAGCTCGGGCATCGGCGTGATGGGGCCGTTCAACCACGCGAACGCGACCATCGGGCGCGCGTGGAACCTGCTCTGCCAGAACCTGCAGGGCGGCTCGCTGCCCGGCGACACGTACATGGGGACGCTCGGCAACTGGTACAGCTACAGCGCCGCGTTCCCCGAGGCGGACGAGAGGAGCCCGTGGGAGCCGCTGCACACGCGCTACGGCTTCAAGCGGAGCGACAGCGCGGTCACCGTGTTCCGCGGCGGGCGCTACACGTTGTGCGGCTTCGGTCCGCGCGAGACGTGGCAGGAGAAGTTCAAGCGCGTGTTCGCTGCCTGTGCCCCGCGCCAGTCGCCGCTGATCGTGATGGACCCGATCGTCGCCCGGCTTTTCAAGGAGCACCACGGCTACAACTCGAAGGAGCAACTAACCGAGTGGATCGCGAAGAACTGCACGCTGCCGGCGCGCGAGTACTGGGACGACCAGTGGGTGCAGACGCTGCTGCATCCGCTCGCGGTGGCCGGCGTCGAGCCCTACGCGTCGAACTTGAAGGCGCTCAAGGCCGATCCGCACAAGGAGCTCGAGATCTTCCGCCCCGAGGAGATCCACATTGTGGTGGCCGGCGGCGAGACGCAGGGCGCGTGGAAGGCGTACGAGGCGGTCACCCGCGGCAAGAAAGCGTCGGTCTCGATCGACGAGTGGCGCTGATCGTTACATATTCAGGTAATAAGACTCCAGAAAGAGCCGCTCCCCGAGCGGCTCTTTCGTTTCGTATTTCACGAAATCTGGCTGCGACGCCGTCTACGCGTGCCGTAGTGCGCGCTTGACCTGAAAACCGCGATTCGACGACAGCCGCGAGGTGGTTCGCGCAACGTCGCGTTCCTACAATGCGCCGGAGCCCATCGATTCACGCAGGAGCCATGGAAGACACGCTGAGCCAGCGCGGCCGCCCGGACGTCAACGCGACGGTCCCGAAATTCCTGCGCTGCCCCGACTGCAGCCTGCCGTCGCTCGAGGTCATCGACCGCATCTTCGCGGACGACGGCCCGCTCTACATCACCCACTGCCTGCGGTGCGGGAAGCTCGCGCACCGCCCGGAAGCGGAGCTCGCCTCCCTGCCGCGTTGACGAGCGCCCGGTAGTCCTCCGGCGTATCCACGTCACGCGCAAAGCCGCCGCGCGGCATCACGCGCGCCCGCAGGCGCCGGGCGCGCGCCTCGGCGAGGTGCTTCGCGCAGCTGCCCTCGCCGAACCGGAAGCGCAACCCGAGCGGCGGACGCACCGCGAGCCCGTTGGTCCCTTCGCCGTGCGCATCGGGCGCCAGCGCCACGCCGCGGTGGTGCGCGACCGCGGCGAGCAGCGCGCGCACGTCGTGCGTCGTGACGAGCGGCAGGTCGCCGTGCAGCACGAGGAGCGACGCGGCGCCGCGGCTCGTCGCGTGGCGCGCCGCCTGGCCGATCGCCGGGTTGA
>JADMIO010361673.1_pt1 | contig 22597 bp, 16 predicted proteins | sample 8958161 | NCBI WGS metagenome assembly JADMIO01 (sample SAMN16585339, study PRJNA669376) | soil metagenome | isolation source: Crop rotation soil | place: USA: Cullars Rotation, Alabama | collected 2011 | reverse complement strand
GCCGCGACTTCAAGTCACGTGAATTCCAAGCTTCGGATCCCACTGTGCTGGAAAGAAGCTGCGCGCTGGGCTGGGGAGAGGTGTATCTGGAAAAGGAGCTCTGGAGCTTGAGAGAGGCGCGAAGCAGAGAACTACCTCGCTTATGACCTCCTCGAACCGCAATCTGGACGGGACGGCAGCCTTTCACGAGAAGCCTGACACCTTTCCCGGCTGCCCTATGCCGGCTGCCCTATGCCGGAAATAGGTCGATTATCGCCTTTTCCCAGTCATCAGTCCGCGTCCGCGGTATCTACTATCTTAAAGCGCTGCTGCTCCAACAGCCGCCAGCCATTCTCAGTTTTTACAAACCGAAGTCTTCCATACTCCGTATAACCTTTTCCCGCCTTGTATGGTTGTGGTGAAACCCAGTACGACCCTCCCTGAGGAAAGACAATTTCTGCCTGATAGTCCATTGTATAGTATTTGGCGCCATCTTTAACTTCGGCAAGACCATCAATCTTGTTAAGACTTAGTACCTGCACTTCCTTTGTGTCTGAAGTTAAATGCTCTCTCATGTATGACTCCCATAATTGGCGCGCATCGGATTCGCTCGGCCTTTGGGAGCAGCCAAGGCTGGCCAACGCTATAATGCTCAAAAGAGCCAAACGCAAATTTTTTCTACTTGGTTGCACAGCATCCTCCCTTGTTACGCCTGTGACCTGGGCCGCATAATCTCGCAATTTGGGGCTACCTTAGGCGGCCAACGTCGTTTGCGCCTCAGCGGCGGCTGGCGCAGCCAGCCGTCCGACTGCAGGCGCCGGGTTGGGCGCCGACTAGTCATCGTCTCGTGAGGTATGGATCTCTTTTCCAATTGACTCGACTGCATCACGTGCCTGATACGTATCACAGCCTGTCATTTCCTTGTAGCGAACGATTGCATTAATTAGCTTACCCTCCCTTATCATCTGCTTCAGTTCCTCGAACCAAATGTTGTAAGGATCGTTACCTACAGAGGGGCCCAACTGAACTCTACCATGCAGTGTCTCAAGCAACCTGCGGTAACCCTGTTCGGGAAGCTTGGTGCCTGTGAAGTCAAGAAAGAACTTACCAAGAGCCCATGAGGGAGCCGCCTCTGCCCATGGCCCCTGCTGAAGAACCGGGATAACCTTGCGCTCGTTAGCCATAGTGAGCAACTCCGCCGTTATGATGGCCCCCTCGTATCCCACTCCGCCGGACCGTGCATCACTTTTCTTCTTATAGGTAGGAGTGCAGATCACGAGCACAAAGTCCGCCTCACGGATCTCCCTTTCCATAAAGGAGGGTAGCTGATCTCCAGGCACGACGAGCCATTCATCGAGACGAGCATCCACTCCGTCCACTCGGAGCCTGCCCCCAAGAAACCGAACCCAAGTTTGATGGTCATCACTCTCCCATGCATAGGACAAGAAGACACGTGGTGGGCTCATTAGCTACTCTCTGTCCAGACAACCAGCTCAGCGAACCCCGACGCCCAACGCTAGGCCGATGAGCGAGCGGTAACCGCGCTGTCCGCGGTTTCCGTCCGCTCGATCGGCGGGTTGGGCTCCTCTTTGACACAGCGATCACGGGTCAAGATCATAGATATTTAACTTGTGCCGCTGGCATTCATGTATCGATCCATGCATTTCATCGATTCAAGCACCTTCTCTACAGTCCATTGCAAGCTCTGATTGTGGTGGCTGACGAAGGGAATCTCTGAGAGAGTTTTTAAAGCCATAACACCCTTCGTATCAAATTCCCCAATCTTCGCGATAACTAGAGGATCTAGATGCTGCTCGCCAGCCATCTCCACCAAAGCTGCTCTGCGAACATAGTTAACCAAGTAGGAGGCTATGGCAGCAAACTCCTCGTCCGTATAAAAGAAAGCTCCATCAAGGTGTTTGACTCGCCAAGGTGGCCGGCCATTGATTCGCGAGCGCAAGGTACTGAGAATTTCAAATTCGGATATCTCAATATTTGAGGGTCGCAACTCCTTGATCTCTTTTGCTAACGCCTCGAAGAAGGGTTCTGACTGAAGGATTTCTTTTCCTCCCAGACTTTCTCTTGCTGTGAAGTCAGGATACTCGCGAGGAAAGAATATTCTCCCGCAATTCTGCTGGACCCACATCCAGGGCTCTGAAAAGTCCAAGGTACTAGGAATCGCTTGAGGAACATCTCCGTAATCGAGGAAGAACCCTCCTTGCCTAAAGAGGCGGCGAGCCTGCACAGGTGGAAAAGTGAGGCTTGGCTTAGTGATTGCGGTGGAATGACTGACTTGGACAAGCTTGACGAATGGTACGAAGTACACAACGGCGCAGTCCAAGAGATCATCGGCAAGATTGAGGAGTGGCCCGGCTTCGCAGTGGTCGCATGCAAAATACAGAGCGATCATAGGATCGAAGGTAAAATCAACTAGACTAGTTGCTAAACTGTAATGCTGCGCCAGCGCATTTACTTCGCCTTGGGTTTGAGGCCTCCCGAAGAGATCAAGTTCTACTGCGTCCTCAGCAGCCATGAAGTGAAGCAAGTAATTCCCAAATAGCTTCAGGCGCCAATTGAGAATCTCTGCCGAATCTTGCGCACGCCAACTGGTGGGCAAGATATTCCAAGGCCGAGACTGGCCACGGTAGACTGGCCTATTACCAAAAAAGCTCTCGAATGTTTCGTCGTCTGCAGAAAATTTGGATTGGGTTACTCTGGTGACTGATTCAGAAACAAGGAGAAAGCACATCGCATGCCACACAGAAGGGGCATAAAAATCAGAAGGAAGAGTACCGGTAGGCGTTAAAGATGAATTGGACAGGACTGTAATCTCGGAGAACACCCGGGCCACTTTCTGCGAGAGTTCTCGGGTCGCATGCGCCCCTTGCTTTCGGAATTGGAGGGCTATCTCCTTAACTTGCTCTAGATCGCTCATAGTCATCTCTTTAAGTCTCTCTGGACACCCAACGGCTCTGCCGATGAGCGGCGGGACCGCGCTGTTTGCGGTTTCCGTCCGCTCGATCGGCGGGGTTATGCGCTATTCTACGAAGCCTGTCCATTTGCCCTCAGATGAATTGAACAGAATTTAGCTAGCACTGCTGAGATTCGGTCACTGAATCTGCCTGATGCCACCAAGCAATAGCACAGAGTAGGAACGACAACTTGGCGGACTACCGATTTCAATTTGTCGCGTGGCCCTAAAATCAATTCGAAGCTCACTGAACTAAGTCGACCATATGAGTTCAGTACCCCAGCGAAATTTGGATGGGCAAGTTCGCTAAGCAGACCGTAATGCCCTTCGATCCCCTCGAAGGTCTTATCCATCTTCTGTACTTGAGTCAAGATATTGACAGCAACAAGGGGCGTTGACTGGTTCTTGCTTCCAAGGAGCATGGCATTAAGCCGCCGCTCAAAATCGCCAAGGTTCTCGGCATTTATGCTCTCTACCATCTCTGCAAGTGCGAAGAGGAGAGCCGTGGCCTCTAGGACTGCTCGGGCCAAAATAGCGGCGCCCATCCCTTTATCGGTCTTGCAGAGGTGAATCGACGCTTCGGCTAAATCAACGACCCGATATAGCAATGGTTCGCGCAACGACAGTACCTTGAAGGGAAACGCCTGTGTAACTCCTGGAGGAGCGGCATCCACTTTAGGCGTGAGCGTCTCCTTAAGATCCGACACTAGCTTTTCAGCCATTGGGATGCTTGGTCGCGGAAGGCGTTTCTTTCTGCTTGGCGTATTCATCAGCCCTTCTTACGCATAACGCTAGGCCGATGAGCGGCGGCGCCTTTTGCCGTCCGCTCGATCGGCGGTGTTAGAGGGCGTATCATAAGACCCGAAGCTAGCGCAAGTTCAGTTCAGCAAAGGCATTACCCTCATCGATCCAATACTGGCCTGCGCACTGGCGATCAGCCGAAAACTCGACCTTCATACTGGCTGCCCAGAGCGGTGGCGGTATCGCATCTAAAATCTCCGATCCCACAAATGACCGTATTTCTGGCACATCTTGGTCAAGGGCCAGGATCTTCGGCTCTCCGCGAAGTACTTTGACAAAGGAATCTATGAGTTCCGGATCGTTCAGGTCGTCGGGATTCCAGCCAAGGGTTATACGCGCCTTAATATCACAGGGGAACCCGGCCAGAGTTACGCGTGAAGCTGCGAAGTTAGTGACATCGGCCCGGGTAAGCAATGACCAGTTTGGTGAAAGGATGAGGGGCTTAGGAAGCACATCGAACGATGATTTTATCTGGCTTTTCACTTCTTCTCCCGACTCGTGGCTCACCTCCTCAAGCCGCTTACGTGTGGCATCAAGTTGAGCAGAAAGAGCCTCCGACTGCTTTCGCGCGCGTTCCAGAAGTCTGATGAGTTCTTGACTTTCGCGTTCGTCGAGGAAGTCCTTTGTGAAACCGACCACAACTGTCAAGCCTAGGCAGACAATCGTGAGCCAACCACGGCAAGTCAACCGGGTGTGCCAGCGCCCAGATGTCGATCTCGACGTCTCGCCACCAATAGCTGCCGCCCCGACGAGCAGGCTGAGAATCAAAAGAAGCAGGCTTAAGGCAAGATCCATTGCTTGGGAAGCCCTCTAACCTCACCCTGAACTTCTACGTATAGTCCTTAGCGACCCGACGCTGATTCCGTCCCTGAAAACCTTGGGCAGGTCTATCTTGTTCAATCCAGGATCGTTAGAACCATACGCCGATTCCTAAACCTCGTCAATGCCTCGGACGCCGAGCGATAAGCATGCGCCGAAGAGGTCGTTTTGGGCTCACCCTACCCGAGATGTTTTGCGATCCAGGTCCCGGACGTATCTGCTTGGGAGGAATGAAGTTAGCGGGAGTTGAGCGAGCTTCGGGCGTTCGCCTAAGCATCCCAGGGGCTTGGCGCAGGGAGTGATAGCCGGCAACGCTATGTATCCCAAGAGTTGGAGCAGGAAGTGGGTAAGCTGCAGCCTGTCAGTCATATGCGAGGAAATCTATCCAGGCGAAGGCAGGTGCTTATACGCTCCGTGAGGGCGTCTAAGGTTGGCGTCTTAGACGCCCGGCAAGGGCACCTTCAGACAGCCTACAGGGCATCCATAGGGCTCCGGACTCCCCTGCCGCCACGGTTCAACACGTGGGTGTAGATCATGGTCGTCTTCACGCTCTGGTGACCCAGGAGCTCTTGGACCGTCCGAATGTCGTAGCCGTTCAAGAGCAGATGGGTGGCGAAGGAGTGCCGCAGGGTGTGACAACTGGCGTGTTTTACGATGCCTGCCTTGCGCTTGGCCTCATGGAACGCCTTCTGGAGACTTCGTTCGTGCAGATGATGCCGCCCGCGAGCCCCCGTCCGAAGATCCCGGAACAGTGAGGGGGCCGGAAAAGCGTACTGCCAGCCCCATTCGGCTTCCGCACCAGGATACTTTCGCGCCAAGGCGTACGGGAGGTTCACCCGGCCATACCCTGCCCCGAGGTCCTCCTCGTGCAGCTTTTTGACGTTTTCAGGTGCTTCTGCAACTCTGCCTTCAGCGAAGCCGGCAACATCGTCACCCGGTCCTTCTCTCCTTTGCCGTCCCGCACTGTGATCTGGTCGTAGGTGAAGTCGACGTCCTTCACCCGCAAGCGCAGGCACTCCGTCAGTCGCATTCCAGTGCCAATTCAGAATTCCCTGGCACCTCTGGTGGCGCGATCCGTACTGTCCGCCAACGCCACTTGAAGGACTCCAGGACCTTTTCCATCCAGAGAGCCTCGGCCCCCGGCCAAAGGACCTCACAGCCCAAAAGAAGCTCGCAGCGTCCCCCGGGAAGATAACGGCCAACCCGGCCGCTCGCACCTCTCTAGAGGGAGGGCCCCCCTCCCCCATCCCGGGACGGAGCGGGCGGCGCCTTCCGGCGGAGGTGTGTATGGCTCGCGGAAATGGATGGCGGAGCGGTGTCCTGATTGTTCTCCTGACGCTGGCAGCGGTTCCCGCAGGAGCGGGGGAGGGACGGGGAGGGCGGGGGATGAGGGTGGGGACGGACTGGGGTTGGATCGGCGAGGTGTGGCGGTCGGTCGTCGAGCGGATCGTCCCCTTGGAATGGAGGGCGAAGCTCGGGCCGGGGATGGATCCGGATGGGGTCACGGCGGGGCCAGGATCCCAGGGAACCCCGGCGGGAGGCGATCTGGGGCCGGGGATGGACCCGAACGGCAGGCACTGAGTCTTCCGGGGCCGGCGGCTGTCCTCGGAAGTCGCCGGCCTTCGTCTTTTTTTATCCGGTTGTCCCGAAAAAGCCGTCTCCAGGTACTTATTGAACAGGGACACAACTTCTTCCTGTTCGAGCTCCGATGAGCGACATTCACATCACCCAGGAGCTTCTCCGCGCCGTGGCCCGAGGGGAGCTTTCCGAGCGCGCCCTTGCCCGGATCCAGGCCCGGCATCTCGAAAGCCTCTGCCCTTTCTGCCGCCAGGAGATCCGCGCCTGGCAGGAGGAGGAGAAGAAGACCGGGCCTGGCGGTCACAGCTACTTCCTCCAGACGCTTTCCACCGTTCTCGGCCGGCACGCTCCGGACTTCGCGGCGCGCATCCGTGAGGCCGAGCGTGACCTCCAGGACCTCCTCGCCGTTCCCCGTGAGGCCCGCCTGGTCCGGATCGACCGGGCCCGAAGCCGGTTTCGGGGCCCTTTTCTCGCCGAGCGGCTGATCCAGGAGAGCCGCCGCCGCACTCCCGCGGACCCCGAGGAGGGTTTCCACCTCGCCGACCTCGCCCGCACCGTCGTCCACCGCTCTCCCGACAATCCCGAGTCTTCCAGCCTCGTGGCTCTCGCCACGGCTCAGATGGCCAACGCCTGCCGGGCCGCGGGCGACCTGCGCCGGGCCGAGGAGCACTTCCGGCACGTCCGCCACCTCATCCTCCACGAGGGCGTGATGGACCCCCAGGTGGTGGGCCAGATCGACCACCTCGAAGGTTCACTGCTGAAGGACCAGCGCCGGTTCCTGGAGGCGGAGGCGCTCCTGACCCGGGCCGCGATGCTCTTCCGGATCGGAGGAGACGGAGTCGGGACGGGCCGGGTCCTCCTCAAATTGGGGGATATGTATTTCCATCAAGGTCTTCCCGACCGAGCCATCGAGGTGGTGCAAGCCGCCCTGGAGCGGCTGTCGCCGGAGGCGGAGCCGCGGTTGTATCTCCAGGGCCGGCACAATCTGGCTCTGTATTTGACCGAGGCGGGGCGTCACGATCAGGCGGCGGAGCTGGTGGCCGTGGACGAGGACCTCTATCACCAGTTTCCGGAGCCGTGGACGCAGCTCCGCCTCTCCTGGCTGCGGGGGAAGATCGCCGCCGGCCAGGGGGATACCGGGACGGCCGAGCGGCTCTTCCGCGAGACCCGCGACGGATTCGTGCGGCAGGGGATCGGGTATGACGCGGCCATGGTGTCCCTCGACCTCACCCGGATCTATCTAAAGGAAGGGCGGACGGCGGATGTCCAGCGCCTCGCCGGGGAGATGGTGGCGATCTTCGAGGCGCAGGACGTCCATCGCGAAGCCATGGCCGCCCTCCTCCTCTTCCAGGATGCCGCCCGGCGGGAGGAGGTCACTGCCGGGCTGATCCGCGAGCTCACCCTGTACCTGGAGGCGGCGCGGGTGGATCCCGGGTTGCGGGGGCGGTAGGCTGACGGCAAGACCGCTCCAACGGCCCCCGCTTTACGGCCACCCTCTTATACACATCTCGTCCAAGCGAGCTGCGCGGATTTCTCCAGGAAATCTGCCCCGGAGGGGCAGGCGTTGCCCAGCCTGGGGTGGCAACCCCAGGAATCGGTCCATCGCCAGGTTCCCGAGTCCCGGAGGGCCGGCAGACCGGCTGGCTCCGTCGCCCCTGCCGGGGCTGGAGAGGTTCTGAGGCTCCGGTCCTGGGGTTGCCACCCCAGGCTTTTCAACGGCTGCCCCTCCAGGGCAGGTCGAGGAGCAGGCGAGATGTGTGTAAGAGGATGGGCTCACGACCCAGGCTGCACGCTGTCGTCCCTTCGGGACTTTCCAGAGATCCTCGTGAGAGGATCATTCCTGGCCCAGGCGGAGGCTTGTCTTGGTTTCAGATACTATGATCCTGCTCCGAGGAAGATTCCTTCGGCCGAGAGAAAGTGACGGGACGGCGAGATAACGTTACCTCGGCGCAGATAACGCGACTTTGCCCCTGGGAATCTTACCGCGACGCCAGGAACGCGACGCGGCCACGAGATAACGTTACCTCGCCGGAAACAACGCGACTTTCCCGCCAGGAATCTTACCGCGCCGCCAGGAACGCGACACGGCCACGAGATAACATTACCTCGCCAGAAATAACGCGACTTTCCCGCCAGGAATCTTACCGCGACGCCAGGAACGCGACACGGCCACGAGATAACGTTACCTCGCCAGAAATAACGCGACTTTCCCGCCAGGAATCTTACCGCGGCGCCAGGAACGCGACACGGCCACGAGATAACGTTGCCTCGCCGAAAATAACGCGACTTTCCCGCCAGGAATCTTACCGCGACGCCAGGAACGCGACACGGCCACGAGATAACGTTACCTCGCCGAAAATAACGCGACTTTGCCGCCAGGAATCCTACCGCGGCGCCAGGAACGCGACACGGCGGCGAGATAACGTTACCTCGCCGAAAATAACGCGACTTTGCCGCTGGGAATCTTACCGCGGCGCCAGGAACGCGACGCGGCGACGAGATAACGCTATCTCACCAGAAATAACGCGACTTTTTCGTTGGGAATCTTACCGCGGCGCCAGGAACACGACGCGGCGGCGAGGCAACGTCGTCTCGCCGCGGAGGACGCGCCCGGGCTCGGGGGAAGCTACACCACCGCCCCCCGCACCATCGCCAGCCATCCTTTCAAATACTCTCCCTGCGGGTGAGTGATCGCCACCGGATGATCCGGCGCCGCGGCCAGAGGTTCGAGAAGAGCGACGCGGACTCCGGCTTCCACGGCGGCGGCGAAGAAGATCTGGCGGAAGAGCTTGGTATCGACGGCGCCGCTGCAACTGAAGGTGAGGAGGAAGCCTCCCGGGGCGACGCGCTGTAAGGCGAGGCGGTTCAGGTCCTTGTAGGCGCGGGCCGCCGCGTCCACGTCCGGACGCTTGCGCACCAGGGGCGGGGGATCGCAGATCACCAGGCCGTAGGTTTCGGTACGCTCGCGCAGGTCCTCGAAGACGTTGGCCTTCACCCAGTCGATGCGGTCCGGAGGGTAGTTGTTGAGAGTGAGATGGTGCCGGCCCCGGTCCAGGAGGCGGGCGGAGGATTCGATGCAGGTCACGCTTTCGGCTCCACCTCTCAGGGCGTAGAGGCCGAAGGCTCCGGTGTGGGCGAAGAGGTCCAGGACGGTGCGGCCTGCGGCCAGGCGCTCGGCGCGGCGGCGGTTTTCCCTTTGATCACAGTAGAAGCCGGTCTTCTGGCCTCCCGCGAGCTCGGCGGTGAAGGTCAGGCCCGACTCGGTGAATTGCGCTTCGGCGGGCGGCTCGCCCGCGATCGTCTCGTCTCCCGTGTGAGCCAGCCCTTCGGCCCGGCGGGCGGGCACGTCGTTGGTCTGGACGATGGCGCAGCCGGGCAGCGCGGCGGCGAGCGCGGCGTAGGCTTCATCCCGCAGGGCTTCCAGGCCGGCGACGGTGATCTGGCTCACCAGCACGTCGCCGAAGCGGTCGACGGTCCAGCCGGGCAGGCCGTCCCCCTCGGCGTTGAGCAGGCGGTAGCCGGTGGTCTCGGGCGGCAGGGCTCCCTGCCGCAGGGTCCGGGCCTCGGCGATGCGGGCGGCGAAGAGAGCGGGGACGTCCTCGACCTGGATTCCCAGCATGCGGACGCGGATCTGGGAGAGGGGGCTGTGGAAGCCGAGGCCGAGGGGACGGCCGCCGGCGTCGGAGACCCGGGCGAGGGGAGCGCTGGCGGGGCCTTCGACCCGCGCCACGGAGCCGGAGAAGATCCAGGGGTGGCCCTCGCGGACGGACTTGTCCCTTCCCGGCTTGAGGATGACGTGAGCCTCGCGGCCCGGCGCCGGAGCGCGAATCGCTCAGTTCCTCGGGCCGCGCGGTGGTGACTGCGGGGAGGAGGGGACGACGAAGCGGATGGTGCTGCCTTCGGGCGGGGCGAAGGCCGCTCCGGCGTCGCCGGTGACCGCGATGCGCAGCAGGTACTCGCCGGGCTCGAGGCCGGCGGGCGGGAGGAAACGGGCGAGGGCGCGGTCCGGCTCGGCGCCAGTACCGTCGCCGGTATTGCCGGCATTGCCGGCATTGCCAGTACCGCCGTGGCGCTCCAGCACTTCGAGGATGGCTCCGGGGATCTCGCGGCCGTCCGCGGTCAGCACGTGGGCCTCGGCTTTCCAGCCGTCGCCGCCGAGGCCGGAGCCGATCAGCGACAGCCGCGCCTCACGGCCGGGGATGAGCACCGGCTTCGAGGCCGGCATGAAGACCTGGCTTCCCTGGAGGTGGAAGGGGTAGGCCGGCGGCCTGGTGTCCCCCGCCGATTCCCGCGGCTCTTCGTGCGTCACCAGCCAGCGGTTCGGCGGGTCGGGGAAGAGGGGCGGCAGCAGCCACGGCTCGCGGGCGAAGGCCGGCACGTGCACCGGCACCACGCGCAGGCCCGAGAGGCCGGTGGCGCCGTTGCGCACCAGGACGCGCAGGGAGTAGTCGCCCGGCAGCAGGTCGAGGTGGCCGAAGAACTTGAGGCCCCCTCCCTCGCGCAGCTCGGGACCGGCCTTGCCCAGGTCCAGGCCCACGGTCTGGGTGAGGAAGTCGTGCACGGCCCCGCCCCCGTCGAGGGCGTAGAGGTAGATCTCGATCGGCAGCAGCTTCGGCTGCTTGCCGGCCAGCAGGGTGGCGCCGTCCGCTTCGATCATCACCGGCACGTAGGCCTTCTCCCCGGCGCCGCGGAAAGGCGTCGCCAGCACCGCTGTGGCCACGTCGTCGCTCTCCTCGCCGCTCATCACCTGGTTGGCCGTCTCCAGCAGCTTCTCGAGGGAGCTCACCTCGGCGTAGGGCCTGGGCGGGTAATACCCGGGCCGGTGCACCAGGCGGACGCCGCGCAGGGGCTTCTTGAGCTCCACCCGCAGCCGGTGGTACTCGCCTTCGGGCTGGAGACGGTCGGGCTCGACGGCCAGCACGTAGGTGACGCTGGTGCGCTGGAGCATCTGCGACATGGCCGCGCCGAGGTCGTTGAAGCTCTCGTAGAGCTCTCCCCCCGTGCCCTTGGCCATCATCAGGAGGCTGTCGCGGCCGGCCGGCCGCGGCGGGCCCTGGTCGGCGCCGGCACGCAGGCCGCCGATGTCCACGGCCTGGATGACGCAGTCGGCGCGGCGGAACTCTTCGAGCATCCGCTCGACGCTGTTGCCGGCCTCGGTGAGGCCGTAGCGCTCTTCCGGATTGACCCGCCACGACTCGCCGTGCAGGGCGTTCTCGCGCATCTCCTCCTGCCGCTGCGGGTCGGGCGTGCCCTGGATGAGGGAGCTCTCGAAGCCCTCGGAGAGGAAGACCAGGTACTTGCGGCCTTCGACCACGGACAGCAGCCGCGCCAGGTCGCCGAGGGACCTGGAGAAGGTGTTGATCAGGTTGCGCTGCGCCGAACGATCGGACTGCGCGACGGCGTTGGTGATGGGCTCCAGACGGGCCAGGATGGCCACGTCGGTGGCCTCGGCCAGGGGATCGCGGGTGTTGACCGGCCCGCCGGCGGCCGCACTGCCCGCTCCCAGCACCTCTTCGAGCACCAGCCGCAGGGGGTCGACGGGGCGCGCGATCAGGTCGGGAAGGCCGAGGGAGGTCATGGCGGCGTCGAGCTGCCGCCGGTCGGCGGTGAAGCCGAGGACGAGCTGCGGCCCGCGGGTGGCGCTGTAGGTGGCCACGGCCGCGAGGTCGGTGGGCTGGAGCTTGGCGAGGACGTCGGCCGCCGACCGCCGCGCCCGGGCGATGGCCTTGGGCTCGGAGAACGCCAGGTCGAAGACGAAGAGGAAGTGGCGGCGGGCCGCGGCCGGCACCGCGGCCGACCGCCCGCGGGCCGACGGCGCGGCGAGGTCGAGGGCCTCGAAGCCGGTGAGCGGCAGCCGCCGCCGGCCTTCCCAGACCTCGAAGTCGCCGGCCTGGAGGCCGCGGACGGGCTCGCCGTCGCGCAGCACCTGCACCGGCACCTCGACCGACAGGACCTGGACGGCGGCGGGCGGCGGGGGAACGCCCCCCCGCCCGGGCACGGCGAAGGTCAGACCGGCGAGGCCGGCCAGCGCCAGCCCCGCTCCACAACGCCATGACCTCCGGTACGGCTTCATGAGCGCCTCCGGCTCAGCGGCCTCCGCGCGTCGGGGCCGCGGCCCCGCCCACGGCGAAGTGGGCCGTGCTGGTCTGCGCCTTGCCCGCGCCGTCGGTCAGCGTCACCCGCAGCGTGTAGTCGCCGGGCTGGAGCGCCGGCGGACGGAAGCTGGCGTTGACGCGCAGGGGACCCGCTCCGGCGCCGTCGCGGCCGCCGAGCTTGAAGTCGCCGCCGGGCACTTCCTTGCCGTCGGCGGCCAGCACGTGGGCCTCGGCCTTGAGGTCCCCCGCCCCGAGGTTGTAGCCCTGGAGAACGAGCTGCGCCTCCTGGCCCGGAGCGAGCACCGGCTTCGACGACGGGATGTAGGGCTGGTCCTTCAGCATGAAGGGGTAGGGCATCTGCGTCTGCCCCTCCTTGAGGGTCTCCCGCACCATCACCCAGCGGCCGGGAGGCTCGGGGAAGAAGGCCGGCAGCAGCGCCGATTCGCCGCTGGCGAAGGCCGGCACCACGAGCTCCGAGACCTTCAGGCTGGAGGCGCCGGTGTTGCCGTTGCGCACCAGGGTGCGCACGGTGTAGGTGCCCTTGGGCAGCTCCATCTGGCCGAAGTACTTGAGGCCGCCCTGGCGCAGGGCCGACTCGGCCTTGGTCAGGTCGAGCCCCACGGTCTGGGTGACGAAGTCCTGCACCGTGCCGGTCTGATCCAGGGCGTAGACGTAGATCTCCACCCCCAGCTTCGGATCCTGCTTGCCCGCCAGCAGCGAGGCGCCGTTGACCTCGATGACCACCGGCACCCAGGCGCGGTCGCCGCTGGCCGCGAACGGCGCCGCCAGCACCGAGACGCCGATGGCGCCGGCCTCCTCGCCCATCACCGTGTTGGCGGTCTCCAGCAGCCGCTGCATCACCGGCTGCTCCTTGTACGGGCGCGGGGCGTAGAAGCCCGAGCGGGCGACCACCCGGGCGCCGCGCGGCGCGTTCTTCAGCTCCACCCGCAGCTTGTGGAAGGAGCCGTCCTGCTTGAGGTCGTCGGGCTGGAAGGTGAGCACGTAGGTGACGCCGGTGCGGCGCAGCATCTGGCCCATGGCGTTGCCGAGGTTGTTGAAGTTCTCGAACAGCTCGCCGCCCGTGCTCTTGGCCATGTTGAACAGGCCCTCGCGGCCGTTGGCGTGCTGGCTGTTCTGGTCGGCGCCGGCCCGCACGCCGCCGATGTCCACGGCCTGGATGGCGCAGTCGGCGCGGCGGAACTCCTCAAGCATCTTCTCCATGATGTTCTGCGAGCGGGTGTCGCCGAACTTGTCGTCCGAGCCGGAGCCGCCGGTGGGCGCGGTGATCCGGTCGGCGGACTCGAAGCTCGGCGAGGACGTGTCCTGGTCCTCCAGGCTCGGGCCGGCGGTGTTGACCTTGCCCGAGATCAGGGTGCTGTCGTACCCCTCGGAGAGGAAGACCACGTACTTGCGCCCCTCGACCTCGGCCATCAGGCGGGCGAGGTCGGTGAAGGCCTTGGCCATGTTGCGCAGCACCACCTGCTTGGCGTTGCGGTCGGCGCGCTCGGACTGGGTGGTGTAGGTCTCCAGGGTGTCGAGCAGGGCCGCCTCCTTGGCCGCGGCACCCTCGGCGCCGCGCCCGGTGCCGGTGGTCGGAGTCCGCGCCGCGTCCTGGCGGACCGAGGTCAGGATCAGCTTCAGGGGATCGGGGGAACGGTCGACCAGCTTCGGCGCGCCGAGGGTGTCGATCGCCGTGGCGATCTGCTTGCGGTCGGGCGTGAAGCCGATGACGAGCTGCGGCCCCTGGATGGCGCTGTAGGTGGCGACCGCCACCAGGTCGGTGGGATGGAGGCCGCCCACCACGCCCAGGGCCGCGTCCCGGGCCTTGACGATCGACTTGGGCTCGGAGTTGGAGAGGTCGAAGAGCATCAGGAAGTGACGCCGCGCCGAGACCGGGACCTGCGCCTCCGCCGCCATGGCGGCGGGAGATCCGGCCGGCGCGTTGGTGGCTTCGAGGTCCAGGACCTCGAAGCCGGTGACCGGCACCTTCTTGCGGCCGTCGAAGACCTCGAAATCGTTGGCGGTGAGGCCGCGCACCGGCTCGCCATCCTTGACGACCTGGACGGGGATCTCGACGGCCACCACGCTGGTGGACTCCGAGAAGGTCTGCTGGGCGAATCCCGGCCAGGGCGCCAGCCCCAGTCCGGCGGCAACCGCCGCGGCGACGAAGCGTTGAAGCCGACTAGCCCTTCTCATGCTCATGCAACGTCCTTTCAGCCCTCTTGAGGTGAATCTCCCAACACGACGGCAAAAGAAAAACAGCAGGTCTCCTCATAACGGTACCATTGATCAGCGGCCGACGCCCACCGCGCCGACGACGAAAGGCGCGCTGCTGGTGCCCGCGGCGCCCGCGGCGCCGGTGAGGGTCACGCGCAGCACGTACTCGCCGGGGGCCAGCTTCGGCGGCTTGAAGCTCGCGGCCAGCCGGTCCGGGCTCGCGCCGCCCCCCGCCTCCCGCTCCAGCACCCGCACCTCGCCCGTGCCGGCGTCCTTGCCGTCGGCGGTCAGCACCCGGGCCTCGGCCTTGAGCTCGCCGGCCCCGAGGTTGTAGCCGACGAGGGCGACGGGGACCTCCTGGTCTGTGAGAGCCGGCCGCGAGGCGGGGATGAACGGCTGCCGGCGGGCCATGAACGGATAGGCCACCTGCGGCCCCCGCTGCGCCTCGCGGATGATCAGCCAGCGGTTCGCCGCCTCGGGGAAGAGGGGCGGCAGCAGCACCGGCGGCCCCCCCGCGGCGAAGGCCGGCACGGTGAGCGGCGCCACCCGCAGGCTGTAGGCGCCCGTGGCGCCGTTGCGGATGAGCGTGCGCACCGAGTACTCGCCGGCCGGCAGGTCCAGGTGGCCGAAGAACTTGAGGCCGCTCTGGCGCAGCGCCGGCTCGGTCTTGGCGAGGTCCATCCCCAGGGTCTGGAAGAGGAAGTCCTGGATGGCGCCGTCGGCGCCCAGGGCGTAGACGTAGACCTCCACCGGCAGCACGCCCTGGGGTTTGGCCGCCAGCAGGGCCGGGCCGTCGACCTCGATGAGCACCGGCACGTAGGCGCGGTCCCCGGACCGGAACGGGGCCGCCAGCACGGCGGACGGGATGGAGCCCGACTCCTCCCCGCCCATCAGCTTCGACGAGGCCTCGAACAGCTTCTCCATGGGGTTGAGCTGCTGGTAGGGCCGGGGGGCGTACCAGCCCGCGCGGTAGGCGACGCGGGTGCCGCGGGGAGCGTTCCTGAGCTCCACCCGCAGCTTGTGGTAGGCGCCGTCGGCCTTGGGCTTCTCCGGCTGGAAGGTGAGGACGTAGGTGAGGCTGGTGCGGTCCAGCACGCCGGTGAGGGACTTGGAGAGGTCGTTCGAGTTCTCCAGCAGCTCGCCGCCCGTGCCCCGGGCCAGGGTGAAGAGGCTGTCCTTGCCCGCGGCGCGGGTCACCCCCTGCTCGCCGCCGGCGCGCAGACCGCCGAGGTCCACGGCCTGGATGACGCAGTCGGCGCGGCGGAACTCCTCCAGCATCTTCTCGACGGCGTTGACCGCCTGGGTGCTGCCCGCCGTGTCGTCCGAGCTCTCCAGATGAGGGTCGGAGGTGCCGACGCCCCGGTCCACCACCGGCCCGGTGACGGTCGACACGTCCTCCTGGCGCTCGCCGGGCAGGCGGGGGGCGGAGCCGGTGAGCAGGGTGCTGTCGAATCCCTCGGAGAAGTAGACCACCTGCTTGCGGCCGGGGATGCCGCCCAGCACCCGCGCCAGGTCGGAGTAGGAGCGGGTGAGGGCGGTGACCGCGGCCTTCTGCACGGAGCGGTTGGATTCCCGGGTGAGGTTCGCCTGCTGCTCTCCCAGCTCGGTGAGGAGGGAGTTGTTGCGAGCGGCTTCCGCCTCCTGCGAGCGCTCGGCGAGCTGGCGCTGCTCCCCTCCGGCTCCCGGACGGGCGAGGACCAGCCGCAGGGGATCGTCCGGCCGGTCGGCGTGCACCGTGCCCAGCTCCTCCAGGGCCGAGTCCACCTGCCGGCGGTCGGAGGTGAAGCCGAGGACGAGCTGCGGCCCGCGGGCGGCGCTGTAGGTGGCCACCCCCACCAGGTCGCCCGGGCGCAGCCCCTTGATCACCAGGTCGCGGGCCGCGTCCCGCGCCTTGACCACCGACTTGGGATCGGAGAAGGCGAGGTCGAAGAGGAGGAGGAACTGCCGGCGTCCCGCCAGGGGGAGGGCGGCCGCCCGCTGGGTTCCCGGCGCCGCCAGGTCGACGACGTGGAAGCCGGTGACGGTCTGCTTCGCCCGGCCGTCGTAGACCTCGAAGTCTTCCCTGGTCAGCCCGCGCACCGGCTGGCCGTCGCGCACCACCTGGACCGGCACCTCGACCTCCACCACGTCGGCGGTGCCGGCGAACGTCTGGGCAAGGGCGGGCGCCGTGGCCATCCCGGAAATGACCAGCCCGGCCCCGGCGGCGCAGAGCCGCCCGAGCAGCGTGGATGTTCGCATGATGTCCCCCCTCCTGGGGTGCCCTCGACTCGTTGAAATCAGTACGCCATGTGCCGCAACGACCAGCCTCGGTAAACTAGCCTGAAACTATCAGTGAATCACCTGGAAGGGTAGGGAATTCGTCTGCCGGTGGCCCGCGGGATCGGTCACCGCCACCTTCAGGACGTAGCTGCCGGCGTTGAGCCCCGCGGGATCGAAGGTGGCCACCAGCTTGTCGAGCCCCGGGATGCCGGTCGCCGTGCGCTGCACCTTCGACAGCTTGCCCGACGGCGAGGCCGTGCCGTCCACCGCCACCACCTCGCCCTGCACCGCCAGGTCCCCCTTGCCCAGGTTGTAGGCCACCAGGCAGAGCTTGGCCGGCGACTCGCGGCGCAGCGTCGGGCGGGCGGCGGGCACGTAGGGCTCGCCGTCGACGGTGAACGGGTAGACCACGCTGCTCTGCTGGCCGCCCTGATGGTCGGTCTCGCGCACCAGCAGCCACTTCTGCCGGTCCTCCATGAAGAAGGGGGGGAGCAGCACGGGCTTGGCCTGATCGTAGGTGGGGACGTCGACGTGCGCCGTCTGCACGCCGGTGCGGCCGGTGTCGGCGTTGCGCACCAGCACCCGCACGTCGTACTGGCCGGGAGGCAGGTCGAAGTGGCCGTAGTACTTGATGCCGCCGTCGACCATCCCCTGGCGGCCCTTGCCGAGGTCCAGGTCCACCCGCTGGTTGAAGAAGTCGCGCATCTGACCCTCGGAGTCGCTGACGTAGCTGTAGATCTCCACGTTCAGCTTGCCGCCGCTCGAGCCTTCGAGCAGGCTGCGGCCGCCCACCTCGAGGATGACCGGCACGTAGGCCAGGGTGGGGCTGGCGCGGAAGGCCGCCGCCAGGACGTTGACGTCGATGTCGCGCTTCGGGTGGGCGCTGGCGATGCCGTCCGAGGCGAGGAGGTTCTTCTCCAGCGGGTCGAGCTCCTTGAAGGGCCGCGGCGCGTAGTAGCCGGCGCGGTGGGAGAGGCGGGCCCCCGGCGGCAGCTTGGCCTTGACCCGCAGCCGGTGAAAGGCGCCGTCGGGCTTCAGGTCCGAGCGCTCGAAGGTCAGCAGGTAGGTGATGCTGGTGCGCTCCAGCACCCTGTCCAGCGGCTGGCGCAGGTCGTTGGCGTCCTTGAACAGCTCGCCCCCGGTCTCGTTGGCGAGGTAGAACAGCCCCTCCTGGCCGCTGGGCCGGCCCTGCTGGTCGTTGCCGGCCCGCAGGCCGCCGATGTCCACCGACTCGATGACGCAGTCGGCGCGGCGGAACTCGTCGAGCATCCGCTCGAGGTTCTTCTGCAGGCTGGTGTTGCCGTAGCGGGCGTCGTTGTCCACCATCCAGTTCTGGCCCCGCATGATGCTGAAGTTGTCCTCGTCGGCCTCCTGGTCGGTGGTCTGGCGGCCGAGCAGGAGGCGGCTGTCGAACCCCTCGGAGAAGTAGAAGACGTGCTTGCGCCCCTTGACCGCGTTGAGGGCCCGCGCCATCTCCCCCAGCGACCGCGAGTAGCCCGCGATGCGGCTGATCTGGAACTGCCGCTCCTGGCGCTCGGAGGCGAAGGTGATGCTCTTCAGGTACTCGAACAGGGCCTGGTCCTTCTGCGCCCGCAGGTCGAGCCCGTCGGAGATGTTCATGGCCGCCTCCTGGGAGGCGCTGGCCGGCGTGTCGATCATGAAGTGCAGGGGATCGGAGAGGCGCGCGTCGAGGGCCTGGCGGAAGCCGAGGGTGTCGATGGCGCGGGCGAGCTGCGCCCGGTCGGGGGTGAAGGTCACCACCAGCTTGGGGCCGGTCTCCAGGGAGTAGGTGGCCACCGCCGCCAGGTCGGTCGGGTGGAGCGATTTGAGGACGAAGTCGCGGGCCGCCTGGCGGGCCTTGATCACCGACGTCGGGCTGGAGAAGGAGAGGTCGAAGAGGAACAGGAAGTGGCGCCGGGCGCTCGGCGTCAGCTCGGCCTCGCGCTGGGGCGCCGGAGCCTCCGCGGTGCCCAGGGCCCCCTGCCGCAGCTTCAGGTCGATCACCTCGAAGGAGGTGACCTTCTGCAGCTCGTTGCCGTCGTAGACCTCGAAGTCGGCGGCGGTCAAGCCCCGGATGGGCTCGCCGTCGCGGCCCACGGCGTTGACCGGCACCTCGACGGCGACCACCTGGGAGGTGTCTTCGAAGGTCGGCCGCGAGGGCGGAGCGGCGGCGCCCGCCAGCAGCGGCAGGAGCAGGAGCAGCAGGAGGCGGTTGGAAGGATGGTTGCGGACAGCTTGAAACACGCTCATCACGGCCTCCTTGGACCTTCAGGAATCACTTATGGTACTCCCCCGCCGGGCTGCCGTACAGCTCGGAGCCGGGAAAGAAGGTGTGCCAGCCGAACCAGAACGCCTGATGGCCGGGCAGCCGGGCCAGGGGAGCGGCCGTCGGGCTCGGCGTCTCGGGCACCAGGGCGTCCTCGCCCACCTGCCAGCGCCGGCCTTCGCCGTCCACCAGCAGGCCTGCCCCGGCGGGCGCGAAGGTGCGGTCGCCGCGGTGGTAGGCGCGCACCGCCCCGGAGACCGGATCCGCCACCACCACCACGGGCTCGCCGCCCAGCCGGTCGTTGATCACCCGCGCGGCCAGGGCCCGCTCCACGGGGTAGGCCTTCACGCGATCACTCCGGCCGCCCAGGCGGACGGCATAGATCTCGGCCTTGGGGTCGAGGGCCGGGCTCGCCGGCCCCGAGGGAAAGGAGACGCCGGCCCGCTGGCGCCCGGCGGCACCGGGGACGTACTCGTACCTGTAGCGCCGCTTCAGGTCGTCGAGGGCGAGGACGGTGGTCTCCGGGTGCCGGGTCTTCCAGTCCTGCCAGGTGGTCAGGGTCAGGGGGAGGACGGCCAGACGGACACCGCTCCCGGCCAGCTTCCCGATCACGGGCTCGCCCGTCAGGTTGCTCCACAGGGACCGGGTCTGGCGGTCCATCATCAGCTTGTTGGACCGGAAGAGCAGGCCGGAGGTTCCGAAGGTGTACGACCCGCCTCCCGGAGTCCGCGTGGCGTAGAGGACGCCCGAGCCGCACAGCGTGCAGTAGGAGAGGGTGACCGGCTGCCCTCCCACCACGTCGTTGAGCATCTCGTGCCAGTCGAGGATGCGCAGCGGATAGGCCCGCGTCTCGCCGCCCAGGCTGACCCCGAAGACGCGCTCCGTGCCGGTGAGGTAGTCCGCCCGGGCCGCCGGCACGTGGACGGGCTGGTCGAGGGCCGGGATCCCTTCCACCGGCACGCCTCCCCAGACCACCTCCTCCACCCGGATGCGCGCCGGCGTCCCGTCGGCGAGCAGCGCCCGGTAGGCGGGGTCGACGCGGGCCAGGAGCCCGGCCTTCCAGGCCAGGTATCCGGGCCGGGCCTGGAGGTCCGGCCGCCGGCCCAGGAGATCGACCCAGTCGTGGTAGCGGTCCCCGGCCCGTTCACCGGTGAGGCCGGCCAGCGTCGACAGCGCCTCCGCCCGCTGGTTGCGGGGGATGAAGAAGTAGGCGTCGACGAGGCCGGGGACGAGGGAGGCGTCGCCCGCTGCCAGGAGCTGCCGGGCCGCCTCCCGGCGCTCCTCGCCCACCGGAGACATCAGACGTTCGAGGAGGGCGTAGCCCGCGGCCGGGGTCTCCGCGTCCGCGGGCGACGCCGCGATGGCGAGAGCGAGCGGGACCAGGACGGCCAGAGGGCGGAAGCGGCTCACTGTCCCAGCATGCGGGCGTACTGGAGGGCGTCCTGGTTGGTGGCGTCGAGCTTCAGGGCGCGCCCGAGGTGGAAGCGCGCCTTCTCCAGGTCGCCGGTCGCCAGATAGACCTTGACGAAGCCGAGCTGGACCTCCGGCAGCTCGCTGTCCAGCCGCAGCGCGCGGACCATGTAGTCGAGGGCCTTGTCGGTCTCGCCGCGGCCCAGGGCGACCTCGCTCTGATAGATGAAGAAGAAGGGGTTGCCGGTGTTGGACTCCTCGATGCGGGCGAGCAGGGCCGCGGCCTCCTCGGCGCGGCCGAGCTGCTGATAGGTGCGCGCCATGTTGGTGAGCAGCGTCGGATCCTCCGGCACCAGGGCGAGGCCGCGCTGGTAGAGCTCCAGGGCCTTCTCGGGCTCGCCGGAGCGGGCGAGGACGACCCCCAGGTTGTTGATCGCCTTGTCGAACTGCGGATTGATGCGGGTGGCCATGGTCAGCAGCTCGCGGGCCTTGGGCACGTTGCCGGCCAGCAGCGCCTCGGCACCCAGGTTGTTGTAGTAGTGGGCGGCGGCCGTGAGGTCGTTGATCGGCTTGAAGTCCCGGTAGGCCTTGCGCCGGTAGGGGAGGAAGTCGAAGGTGCGCAGCACGCCGTCGAGGTACATGCCGGCGACGATGTGCCCCTGGCTCACCACCATGCCGTCGCGGTGGTTCCACTTCTGGAGGTCGGTGACCTCGACGTAGGACGGGTTGAGCCCCCGGTCCCGCGCCACTCCCACGAACAGGTTGACGAACGACAGGCAGTTGCCCTCGCGGGTGCGCCAGGTCTCCACCGCGTCGCGGGTGGGGGTCAGCGTATACTGGAGCTGCAGGCCGTCGAAGATGAAGTCGTTGACCTGGTTGATCCGCCGCAGCTCGCTGGCCAGGGGCGGCAGCTTGCCCAGGGTGGCGCGGATCTCGTCGTTGAGCTCGAAGGGGACCTCGACGCGCTGGGCCTCGGCGGCGCCCACCTCCTTCGCGTACTGCTGGCGCAGGTAGGTCACGGTGTCGAACGGCTGGTAGGTGGAGCAGCCGGCCGCGAGAAGGGAGAGCAGCGAGAGGCGGAGCAGGTTCTTCTTCCTGGGCATGGCGATCCTCGATGACCGATCCTCAATATGACAGGGACCACAGCAGGGAGCGTGCCATGGGTTGGGGGCGCCGCGTCTCCAGGGCGGGAGGGGGGCGTTGGCCCGGTTCGATCCAACGGATTGGATGGATCCCGTTCAAGCGCCTGGATCGGGATGGCAGGCGGCCCGGCTCCCGGCCGTCTCCGCTTCCGTAAACCCTTGACAGGAGACATTTTGTTCCCGTCTTCCTGAAGCCCTGGGGCGTGGCATTCAGCTTGCTTGACCGTCAGTCACGAGTCGTCCAGAGCCTACGGCTCAAAAATCTCGAGTCCAATCTGGAAGGGGGTGTTGCTTCGGCACCTGCAGCTCCAAGTTTCCGCGCTTTCTGTCGTCCGATTCCGGAGCCGGCCGCGAGCGGTTCGCGTCCCAGGCTCCACCAACCACCAAACGGGAGGTTTATTGAAATGAAGAGCACCAACCTTTGGGGACGGATCGTAACCGTCGCCGCGTTGCTGCTGCTGGTCGCGGGCGGCACCGCCTTCGCTCAGTTGCAGACCGGCAACCTGTACGGCACCGTCACCGACGATAAGGGCGCACCGCTGCCCGGGGTCACCGCGACCCTGACGGGCTCTGGCGCCCCGCAAGTCCAGGTGACGAATGCCCAAGGGCAGTTCCGTTTCCTGGGTCTCGGGCCCGGCGGCTATCAGTTGAAGGCCGAGCTCGAGGGCTTCTCGACCATCGATTACCCGAACATCGTGATCAACATCGGCCGCAACACCCAGATCGAGGTGAAGCTGTCGGCGGCCGTCGAGGACGTCATCACCGTCACGGCGGAGAGCCCGCTGCTGGACGAGCGCCGCATTTCGACCGGCGCCACGGTCAGCCAGACCGAGCTCGAGAAGATCCCGACCTCGCGTGATCCCTGGGCGATCCTCCAGACGACCCCGGGCGTGCTCACCGACCGTATCAACGTCGGTGGCAACGAGAGCGGCCAGCAGTCTCAGTACGTCGGTCCCGGCTCTGGCGGCGATCAGGCCGTCTGGTCCGTGGACGGCGTGGTGATCACTTTCCAGCACATTGGGATCCTAAGCTTAGAATTCCACGTGGACAAGTTGTCGCG
>JADMIO011089368.1_pt1 | contig 22599 bp, 20 predicted proteins | sample 8958161 | NCBI WGS metagenome assembly JADMIO01 (sample SAMN16585339, study PRJNA669376) | soil metagenome | isolation source: Crop rotation soil | place: USA: Cullars Rotation, Alabama | collected 2011 | reverse complement strand
GCCGCGACTTCAAGTCACGTGAATTCCAAGCTTCGGATCCCACTGTGCTGGAAAGCAGCCCGGTCGAATTAGTGGGGTCTGTTGCAGATGCGCACATCGCCGCACGGCGTATATATGGACTATCAGGCTTCGACGCCGCTTGACCCTCGCGTGTTTGCTGCGATGCGGCCATATCTCGAGGGCGCCGGAGCGTATGGAAATCCGCATGCCACCGATCACGGCTATGGCTGGGACGCTGATGCCGCGGTCCTGCAGGCTCGCACAACCATCGCCCGGACGATCAAGGCTGACCCGGACGAGATCGTTTTTACCTCCGGAGCGACCGAAGCAAACAATCTCGCGATACTTGGAGCAACGCACGCGGCACCTGCGGAAAGACGCGACGTGATCGTGTCGGCGATTGAGCACAAATGCGTGCTCGCGTCGGCCCGAGCGCTCGGCGCGGAAGGATACCGAGTCTTTCTCGCGCCGGTCGACTTCACGGGGGTAGTCGATCTTGACGCCCTCGCGAGCATAATTTCTGGCTCCACGGCGATAGTCTCGGTCATGGCGGTAAACAACGAGACGGGCGTGGTACAACCCATCGCTGCGATCGGGGCCTTATGCCGTAAAGCCGGCGCCCTCTTCCATTGCGACGCCGCGCAGGCCCTTGCCGTGTCGGACATCGATGTCCACGCCTGGAATGTCGATCTGCTTAGCCTTTCCGCGCACAAGAGCTACGGGCCGAAGGGTATCGGTGCGCTCTATCTTCGACGGGAGCATCGCAGCCGCGTCCAACCAATAATGTTCGGGGGTGGGCAAGAGGACGGGCTCCGCCCCGGCACCCTACCAACGCCGCTCTGTGTCGGCTTTGGTGCCGCCTGTGCCATTCTGCGAGAACAGCTGCTGCACGAGCCAGAGCATCTCGCTGCCTTGCGCGACCGCCTGCTTGGTGGCCTCCGAGCAGCCCTTCCCGGCTTGGTAGTCAATGGGACGATGGCCAACCGTCATCCCGGTAATCTCAATATTCGCATTCCCGGCATCGAAGCCGATCTCCTGCTCGCCGCCTCCCGGCCCCGCCTTGCAGCCGCCACCGGTTCGGCCTGCACCTCCGGACTTCCAGAACCATCGCACGTCCTGACGGCGATGGGATTGTCAGCGGTCGAAGCAACGGAGTCTGTGCGGCTCAGCCTGGGTCGATTTACCGACGCCAGCGACGTAGACGCGGCCGTGTCAGCCCTTTCCTCCGCTGCCAAAGAGATCGGACATTTGCGGCATTAGTGAGGCCTTGGCGCCGTCTGCCGCGGTGTAAATGACATTCAATTCTATGGCCTCGATCTCCGGGTATTCCTCGAGCAATGCAGCCGTTGCCGCGGCGTATTCGCCCCCTCCCAATTTTTCGAACCGCTCTTGGACCATCCCCGCAAGTCTCTCGGGCACTTCATGTAGCCAAACACAAAACTCCTCGTGAAATTCTGGGTCGAGCCGCGGCGGGCACCACGCATCCATTTCGGCGTAGTGATCGTCAACGGCAGAGACGGGATCTCGGCCGCTCACAAGCTGACCATAGTCCGGGCAGTGATCACTGTCCTCATGTAGCATCAGGTAGAGTTTCAAGGTGTCAGTCATCGTCAAATCCTTTCAGGGTCGGTTTAGCGCGGAGCGCTTTTCGCGCTCCGCGCCAGAGAGAAGCCTCAGGCCTTTGGCTTGGCGGCCGGTACAGGCTCGGGCAGCTCGTGGAACAATTCGGACTGGGCGGGATCATTGACATCGACGCCGAATGCCTGGTTGTACGTGCGCCGAATCGCTTCCTGCTCCTCCTTGGTCATGAGGTTCGCAGCAATCAGCCAACTGATCAGCCCCCCTGCGCGGTTGCGCGCCTCAGAGCCGGCATCCATCGCACCGCTCGCCTTGATGAGGACGCCGATCCACAGCGGCGCCTGCATCCGCCAATCGATTGCATTAGCTCGGCTCACGGCTTCGGTAAGCGTCATGCGATCACCGACGGTCGCGTTCAGCAGCCCGCGCAGCAGCGCGATTTGCGCCGCCGGCTTGAATAGCAGCGCGCTCTCCGCCTGCTCGTCGCGCATCGCGGGAATCGTCTCCGGGTTGGCGAGTGCGTCGTGATACGGCTTTAGACCTTCAAGCATCGTCTTCCAGACTGCACCTACTCGCTCGGCGCCCTCTTCGAGCCTGGCATCGTCCGGCCGGGTCTGGGCTTCGTAGAAGCCGTTTCCAAGGATCAGCGAGGCCGACTCATAGACAGCGCTGATTGTTGTCAGCTGTTTGCTGCGCGTCGTCAGCGTATTGCTCTTCCAGTTCACTACCTCAAATGGCTTGCCGTTAACCACGCGATTGCCGAGCGGTTCGTCATCACGCAGCAGCCGTCGCGTAACGATGGCATAGCCGTCATCCTCACTGGTAATGATATTGTCACCGCGGCTGGTCTGCTTTGCATAGCGGTTCACGGTATTGAAGATGCGCCGCGTCTTCACAGGGTCTTCGTGCTTGAGGAAGATCACACAGACTTCGTCGTCGGGAATGTCCTTGACGTAGGGGCCATAGACGACCCCATCCTGCTTGGGCTCATAGACACTCTTGAGCGCGGCGAGGCGGTGCTGGCCATCGAGCACAATCAGGCTGCCGCCGTCGATGGTCACGAAGCCTATGCGGTGCGCGTTGGCCTTATATGCGCCCGGCACGCTAATCTTAAGATCGGCAATCGTTTCGAAAAGCACGTCTCCATTGTAGACCAGCACAATGATCGACCCGAAGAAGCGATCTTCGTTGCGGCTGAGATAGGGTACAATCTGCTCACGAACTCGCTTGTCATCGAGCTCACGCTGCATGCGTTCCTCAATGCTGAAATTGGCCCAATCGTCGAGCTCACTCGGCCGGCGCACGGCCTGAACGAGATCGCGTACCCGCATAGTGGTTTCGTAATATTCGGTATTCCCAATTCGACCTTTGATAGCAGGGATCAAAAGAGCCATGGCATTTCTCCTCGTTAAATCAGTGGTGTATCGAGCAACTGTCGGTTGCAAACAGGCTGCAAGATGGCGATCAACTCGCGCTCAAGCGCTGAGCGGTCTTCTTCATCGGCAACTATGCGCCAGCTAAACTTCATCGCGCCGAACGGGCGGCTCATCGCCAAATGGAGAAGACGGTTGCGGCGAAGGCGGTCATGCTGCGAGAACCGCTGCCGGAGCTGGCGTGACTGTCCGACGTAAAGGACGCCGCGCAGATCATGGATCATATAGACGCCAGCATCGTCGGGGATGAGGACCTCCCGCGCAAGGACCATCTCCACCGAGCCATCGGGCGACCAGCTAATCTCGCGTGAAAGTAGGCGTTCCGCACGCTCGCGCCGAACGCCCTCGACAAACTGGCGACGATCTACCCCTTTTAACTGCGGCATACCCATGTTTGCGATTCCATGAACGTTGTTTGCACAAACATGATGAGTGTCTTCCGATATGTCAATATTCTCTTCGCAAACAAATAAATCCTTGAAGTGTCGTCATTTCAACTATTCAAATAGTTGTTGTTTTATTTGTACGGATCATGGATTCCCCTCGTTCAGAGGTAGCGATGAACCAGACCCATAGAGCCCGCGATGGACGAAGGCAGATCGGCGGGTATTTCGACCCCATCGTCGTAAAGACTCTGAAGCGACTCGCGGCTGAGCGTGACGCAACCCATCAGGTGCTGATAGCTGAAGCTTTGAACGATCTTTTTGAAAAGCACGGGTTGAAGCGCGTCGCGGACGAAACCCAGCTCCCGCGAGGGGGAGCAGCAATCAAGGCTCGTCGCTTTGTCGATGACCAAAGCAGCGTGAATAAGGCCTAAAGCCGATACAACTTCGCCGCATTCTCCCCCAACACCTTCCGCCGCGTGCTGTCCCTCAGCCCCGCCATCGTCTCCGCCACCGCTTCCAGCGGCCTGGGATAGAGGCAGGTCGGGTGGGGGAAATCGGTGGAGAAGAGGACATTGTCCTCGCCCACCTGGTCCATCAGCTCCTGCAGCCGGCCGTTGTTGCGCTCGAACCAGTAGGTGGCGTGCCAGTGGTCGCGGAAATATTCGGACGGCTTGCGCTTCAGCGCCTTGAACTGCTCGGGGGCGTTTTCCATCAGCTCATAATCCATGGTCTCGAGCATGAACGGGATCCAGCCGACGCCGCTTTCGACGGAGACCATGCGCAGCTTGGGGAAGCGATCGAAGATGCCGGCATAGACGGTATTGATGAGGACGCGGGCATTGCCGATGAACAGCATCGATCCGCCGATGGCGGGCTTCACATATTCGTCCTGGCTGGGCCAGAAATACTGGCCGTAGAAGTTCATGGTGGTGACGCTGGCGCCGATGTGGAAGTGGACCGGCATGTGGAGGTCCTCGCACGCGGCCCATAGAGGGTCCCAGGCGCGGCTGGCGAGATCGGGGGCGCCGAGATCCTGGGGATCGCTGGTCAGGTTGACGCCGCGCATGCCGAGCGCCGCCATGCGCTCGGTCTCCTTGACGCAGAGGTCTATGTCCCAGGCGGGGAGGATCGGCATCGGCAGGAAGCGCAGGTTGGACGCGGCCTGAATCTCGGCGCCGGCGTCATTGTAGATCTGAACGCACATCAGCTTGACGACATCGTCCCCTGCCCGGCCGAGCTCCTGGCCGCCGAGGCCGATGGTGTTGGGGAAGAGGACCTGGCGGTGGATGCCGTTGTCGTCCAGCACCCGGAGCCGGGCGTCGGGGTCATAGGCGCCGGCATGGACATCGTCATTGCCGAAGATGATCATCGAATCGTTGAAGGCGTATTTGCGGTCGTCCTTGTCGATGACGCTGCCGCCGAAGACCGGGCCGACGACGGCGCCGTCCATGACCCAGACCTGTTTGTCGTTATGGTGCTCGATGTGGAGGACGCGGTTTTTGTAGGCCGCGGGGGCGCGGCTGGTCCACAGGTCGGGGACGGGGGTGAGGTGGGAGTCGGCGTCTATGACGTCGACGTCGGCGGCGATGTTTTGCATGGGGCGGGTCCTCTCCCGTGGGTTGGGGGGAGGTTACGCCTGCCCGGGCGAGGTGGCAATGTGGGGGCGGGTTGTCCGGGTTGGCTGTGGGTGCACTTCATAGCCTCCCCCTTGATGGGGGAGGCAGCGAGACTTGGGCGCGAAGCGCCCTAGTCGCAGCGGTGGGGGTGAAAGAGCCGCAAACGCTGCATTCCGAGGTGAGGTCACCCCCATCCAACCTTCCCCCATCAAGGGGGAAGGCTATCGCTCCGTCATATGCGATTGCCCTGCCATCAAGGGGGAGGGCTTTTCCGTTCAGCGCTTCGGGTGGGGTTTGGGGGTTTAGTAAGCTGTCACCGAAACAGGTCAGGCGGTGAAGCGGCCTGCGGCCCAGCCGATGGCGAGGCCGCCGAGCAGGCCGGTCGCCAGGATCGGCACATAGGCTTTGGTGATCACCGCATCGGGCAGGCTGACCAGCAGGCCGACGATACCGCCGATGACGAAGGGCGGGAGCGGCATTCTGACCAGCGGGATGAGGAAGCCGATGGCGAAGCGGCTGAGGAAGGCGCCGAGCATCGCGGTCTTCTTGTCGGCAAATTCCATGGGGATCATCAGCGCCACGTCGACGGCGCCGAACAGCAGGCCCGCGATCACGCCGAATATGACTGGATTCATGCTTCCGCCCCCCGACAGATGGAGGGGATAGTGGCGGTGTTCGCATTTTCTGTCGAGGGGGTTTTGTGGGGGCTGGGGTTGGGTTGATTGAGGGGGTTTTGCACCCGGCACCGAAACATTCTCCCCGCTTTCCCCATCCGTCATGCTGACGAAAGTCAGCATCCATTGGCGCTCCGTTTGGGCCCCTTCTTCAGCGTAGTGAGAATGGATCCTGACTTTGGTCAGGATGACGGGCAATTCGGCATGAATCCGGGCGCCTGGGGCGTTTCATTTTTTGGGGGATAGGGTATCATCCTTCCAACAGCGAAGACTGTAGGAGGATGGGATGAGCGGCAGCAAAAAACTGTATCTGGCGGCGGCGATGCTGGGGGGTTCCGCGCTGGCGGGCGGGTTGTTGGCGCAGGCGCCTGCGCCGGTGCCCGGGAAGCTGGCCTGTACGGTGGCGGCGATGCAAGGCGCGGCGCCGGCCGACACCACCATCGTGGCGGTTCAGCATCTGGATGCGCCGGTCAGGCATTGCCGGGTGGACGGGTATGTGACGACCACCAATCCGGGGCCGAACAAGGTCAATTTCCGGCTGCAGCTGCCCGACCCGGACCTGTGGCAGCATCGCTTCTTCTTCATCGGGGTCGGCGGGTCCGGCGGGTCGGTGCCGACCGATGCGCAGGGGCCGCAGGGTAATCCGATGGTCAAGGGGTTTGCCGTCGCGGGGACCGACAAGGGGCATCAGACCGACGCGCTGGACTGGAGCTTTGCCAAGGACCCGGCCAAGGCTTTGGACAATGCCTATCGCGGGGCGCATGTGACGACGGTCGCCTCGCAGCAGATCACGCGGAAGTTCTACGGCACCGACAAGATGTGGCGGTACGAGACTGGCTGCTCGGGCGGTGGCGACATGGGCATGCGGGCGATGCAGAATTACCCGCAGGATTATGACGGGGTGCTGCTGGGGTGGGTCGGCGGGCCCTTTCCCGACCCCAAGCGCGACGGGACGGTGCGCAATTATTCGGTGATGCTGCGCGAGGCGACGCGCGAGCCCGGGGCCTGGCTGTCGCCGGCGAAGCGGGCGATGCTGGACAGGAAGGTGCTGGAGGTGTGCGACGCCGCCGACGGGGCGGTCGACCAGATGATCTGGGACACGCGGCAGTGCCATGTCGACTTTGCCAGGTTCCAGTGCAAAGCGGGGGACGGGCCGGATTGCCTGACCGCGCCGGAGGTGCGGACGGTCACCAACATGATGCGGGATACCAGCTTTCCGATCACCAGCTTTTCGGGCTGGCAGTATCTGGGCAATGTGCCGCCGCCGTGGGACCCCTCCCCCAGCCGCGAGAATGCGCCGAAGACGGCGAGCGGCTATGTGATCCTGAACGGGTGGGCGCGGACGCAGCTGGGCGAGCCGAACCGCGACGTGATGAAGCAGCCGCTGACCGAGGCGGAGAAGAAGAAGATCGAGGACGGGCAGTTCAACACCTTCCGCTATCCGGGCGGGAGCTGGGACCTCTCCGGGTGGGAGAAGAAGGGCGGCAAGTCGATCTTCTATGTGGGGATCGGCGACCCGGCCTTCCCGCATGTGGGGATGGAGAACTGGTTCCGGATCTGGACCGACAAGATCGGCGCGGCGCGGCGGGACCGGATCGGCAAGCTCTACCAGGTGCCGGGATGGGGGCATTGCGGCGGCGGCACCGGGCCGGCGGACGGGCCGGACGTGATGCTGCGGGCGCTGATGGACTGGGTGGAGAATGGCAAGGCGCCGGCGGGGCTGGAGATGCACCGCGGGGCGGACCGGGCGAAGCCGATGTTCGCGGCGGAGCGGGCGACGGTGGTGGGGGTGAATGTGCCGAGGACGCAGGGGACTTCGCGGGACTTCCTGGTGTGTCCCTATCCGCTGATTTCGGTGTTCGACAAGACGAAGGCCGGGGTGCCGGGGGCGGTTTGGGAGGCGAAGAACTGGACTTGCAAGGCGAAGGCGAAGGTGGGGTGATTGGGAGGCTGGCGCACCCTTCACCGAAACAGCGATCCGTCATGCTGACGAAAGTCAGCATCCATTGGCGCTCGGTTGCGGCTCTATCTTCGACGTAGCGAGAATGGATCCTGACTTTCGTCAGGATGACGGGGGGTTCTTGGCGAAGCTGGGGGTTGTTGCGCGTGTCACCTAAATTCTTGGGCATTTTCGCGCTACTGGCCGCATCCGGTTTGGCGCTGGCCGCCCCGTCCGCGCCGCAAGTCGGCACCGGCGCCAACTGGACCGGGCATGGCGGCGACAGCGGGGAGACGCATTACAGCCGGCTGGCGGCCATCAACAGCGGGAATGTGTCCCGGCTGGGGCTGGCCTGGTCGCTGGTGGTGCCGAACGAGGCGGCGCTGGCGGGGATTCCGCTGGAGGTGGACGGGACGCTCTATTTCACCGGGGATCTGGGGAAGGTCTATGCCGTCAATGCGGTGACGGGCAAGCTGCTGTGGACGTTCGACGCGGAGACGTGGAAGGACAATCCGGACTCGGTAAACCTGCATTTCAAGGTCAATCATGGCGCGGCCTGGGCCGACGGGCGGCTGTTCGCGGCGACGATCGACGGCAAGCTGTTCGCGCTGGATGCCAGGACCGGCAAGGAGCTTTGGCGGGTCGACACGCTGATCAGAGACGGCGGCAAGCGCTATACGCATGGCGCGCCGCGGGCCTTCGACGATTTGGTGATCATCGGCAATGCCGGCGGGGATTCGGGGGCGCGGGGGTATGTGAGCGCCTATCATGCCGCGACGGGGAAGCTGGCGTGGCGCTTCTTCGTGGCGCCGGGGTCGCCGGAGGAGAATAAGGGCGACCCGGCGATGGAGGCGGCCGCGCGGACATGGGGCGGCGAATATTGGAAAAGCGGCACCGGGGGCGGGCCGTGGGATGCGATGACCTTCGACGCGGAGCTCGACCGCATCTATGTGGCGACCGGCAATCCGGACCAGAAGCCGCCGGATGTGCGGAGCCCCGGCGGCGGCGACAATCTCTATACCTGCTCGATCGTCGCGCTCGACGCCCGGACGGGGAAATATCTGTGGCATTACCAGGTCAATCCGCGCGACGCGTGGGACTATGACTCGACCCAGCAGATCAGCCTGGCGACGGTCACGATCGGGGGCGTGCGGCGCAAGGTGCTGATGCAGGCGCCGAAGAACGGCTTTTTCTATGTGGTCGACCGCGAGAGCGGCAAGCTGATCTCCGCCGGGAAATATGCCAAGGTGACCTGGGCGGACCGGATCGACCTGGCGACCGGGCGGCCGGTCGAGGCGGCGGGCGTCAGGACCATGCCGATGGATGTGTGGCCGAGCCCGAACGGGGCGCATAGCTGGCAGGCGATGGCGTTCAGCCCCAGGACGAACCTGGCCTATATTCCGGAGATGCAACTGGGGGTTCATTTCGCCAAGTCGGGCGGCATGGGGTCCGGCACCGCGGAGAAGCCCGATCCGCGGGACCGCAAAGGATCGCTGGTGGCCTGGGATGTGGTGCGGGGAAAAAAGGCCTGGGAAGTGCCGCACGATTATTATTTCAACGGGGGGTTGCTGGCGACGGCCGGGAATCTGGTGTTCCAGGGGACGGCGGACGGGTGGCTGTCCGCCTATGATGCGGCCAAGGGCAAGCGGTTGTGGCGCTTCTATGCGGGGATGGGGATTATTTCGGCGCCGATCAGTTACTCGGTGGGCGGGGTGCAGTATGTTTCGGTGCTGGCCGGGTACGGGGCGTCGGCCGGGGCTTCGGGGCTGATGCGGATCGGGTGGCGCTATGCCGATCCGCGGGGGGTGCTGACCTTCAGGCTGGGCGGCAGCGCGAAGCTGGATGCGCCGGCGAAGCGGGATATGGCGGTGAAGCCGGTCGACGATCCTGCTTATGTGGTCAGGGCGGCCGACGCGGACGCTGGGGCGCGGCTCTATTCGCGGTGCCGGCTGTGCCATGGGGGCGATCTCGAATCGAGCGGGTCGGCGCCGGATTTGCGGGAATCCTATGTGGCGCTGAGCCCGGATGCGCTGTTCCAGGTGGTGCATGAGGGGGCGCTGGTGGAGAACGGGATGCCGAAGTTCGGGGCGCTCAGCCGCGAGCAGACGGACCAGATCTATGCCTATATCCGGGCGAAGGCGCGGGAGGGGATGGCGGGGAAGTAGGTTCGGGGGTTATTCACCTGTCGCCGATTTTTGCCTCCCCCTTGATGGGGGAGGCAGCGAGACTTGGCAGCTTGCTGCCTAGTCGCAGCGGTGGGGGTGAGTTCACCACAGGCGATGCGCCCAGCGGAGAGATCACCCCCACCCAACCCTCCCCCATCAAGGGGGAGGGCTTGAGCCGAGGCGCTTGCCCGCCTCGCGGCGTTGGGGCAGTCCTTCCCCATGCAGGACGAGCGCGAATATGTGATCGGGGCGATCGGGTCGGTGCTGAACGGGTCGCCGGGGGACTGGGAGCTGTTCGTGTCGCAGCCGCTGCGGAGCGCGCGGCTGGATTTCATCCGGCGGCGGGCGGGGAGCGTCAGGCTGCCGCTCGATGCGTCGGGGGAAAGGCTGCTGAGGGAATTGCTGGCGCGGGCGGAGCGGCTGAGCGAGGAGGATGTGTCGAAGCCCCGGGCCTGGCACATGACGACCGGGCTGCTGGTCGGGCTGGTGGCGGGGCTGGCGCTTTGGGGGATCGGGTTCGTGCCCGGCGGCGGGTGGTTTCAGAACCCGGAGCTGGTGATTGGGCCGGCGGTTTTGGGGGTGGTCGTGGTGGCACTCAGGAACCGGCGGGAGCGGGTTGGATATCATGATCCGGAGACGATGGATCAGAACAAGCGGGGGCGGATTTAAGCCCGCGGCGGTCGGCCTTGCGGCGGTTGGGGAAGGGCGGGTCGTCGCATGGGATTACGCGCCGGTCTCCCCCGCGCCGGTCGGCGCCGCGTGGCGTTTTTCCTTCGGTCAGCATGCACTGCCCTTTCGCTGGCGACCGGCTGCCGCGGGGCAGCGTTCGGTCGGACGTCCGGCGGGGAGTCTACAGGGGTGGGGTTAACAAGGCGTGCCTGGGGTGGATCAGGATTGTTTCGGCTCGCGGGAATGCCCCTCCACCATTTGCTCCGCAAATGGTCCCCCTCCCCGAGCGAGCTCGGGGAGGAAATGCCCCTCCACCATTTGCTTCGCAAATGGTCCCCCTCCCCGAGCGAGCTCGGGGAGGAACTGATCATTGGAACGCCGGGATGACCTTCTTTGCGAAGGTTTCGGCGTAGTGGAGGAAGCGTGTCGTGGGCAGGCCGGGGGGTTTCATCATCATATAATGTTCGAGCGGCAGGCGGGCCTGCATGTCCCGGAACATGGCGATGGCGGCGTCGGGGGTGAGGATCTGGAGGATGCCGCTGGCCTTGTAGGCTTCGAGAGTCATGGGCTGGAGGCCCTGCTTGCGGCCGAAGCTCTTGCCCTCGTTGAACCACTCGCCATAGCTGTTGTTGACGTGGAGATAGTAGGGCGCGAGCTCTTCCATCGCGGCTTCGGGATCGTCGGCGACGACGAGGAAGAGGCCGGTGATGCGGATGCGGGGCTCCTGCTCGCCGGCCTTCCTGCGGTAGAGGCGGGCGGCTGCCGGGTCGCCGATATAGCCGCGGCCGTAGCGGGTGACGCGCTCGATCGACTTGTCGGTGAAGCCGCCGATGTAGAGCGGCAGGCGGCCGCGGGGGGACGGCGGCATGATCCTGGCGTCCCTGATGCTGTAAAATTCGCCCTGGAAGGTGACGGTCTCGCCGTCCCAGAGGCGGGTGACGATCTGAAGCCATTCGTCGAACATGCGGCCGCGTTTGGTGAAATCGAGGCCGTGGGCGTCATATTCCCGCGCGCGGTAGCCGATGGCGAGGCCGGTATCGAGGCGGCCGGCGGAGAGGATGTCGAGGACGGCGCTGTCCTCGGCGAAGCGGACGGGATTGTAGAGGGGGGCGAGGGCTATCGCCTGGCCGAGTCGGATTTTGCTGGTGCGGGCGGCGATGGCGGCGAGCGCGACCAGGGGGGACGGGATGTAGCCGTCATCGGCAAGGTGATGCTCGGGGACCCAGGCGCCGGTGAAGCCGGCTGCTTCCGTCCAAGCGATGGCTTCGAGGGTTTCGGCGTAGAGGGTATCCCAGGGCTGGTGCCACTGGGGCGGGTTGCGGAAGTCGTAGAGGTAGCCGAAGGTCAGGTTGTCGGGCATTTTTGGTCCTCTCCGAACTCTATTACCTCCCCCTTGATGGGGGAGGCAGCGAGACTTAGGCGCTTGCGCCTTAGTCGCAGCGGTGGGGGTGTTGTTGCCGCGAGGTTCAACCCTAGCGGATAGGTCACCCCCACCCAACCCTCCCCCATCAAGGGGGAGGGCTTTTCAGTCCGCCGCCGACAGGCGGGTCCTTGCATCCTGGCGGCTGGCGGTGGCGGGAACCAGGCGGCCTACCCTCCCCAGGCCGTAGGGCGGCATGCCGCTGTAGATCGCCTCGTAGCGGCCGGGGGCGACGAGGTAGGTTTCATGCCAGATGCCGACGTCGCCGCGGCTGGCCTTCATGCGCTTGTTGAAGGCGGTCCAGGCGGGCCAGTGGCTGCGGTCGGGGCTGCGCGCATAGGCTTCGAGATGGTCGAAGCTGCGCCAGTACTGGACCATGCCGCCCAGTGACGGTCCGTTGTGGCCGAGGAAGCCGGATTCGGGGCCGGCCTTGTCCAGCTCCTTCAGCATTTTCGGCATTGCGAGGAAGACCGGGAGCCATTTGTGGAGCTTCCACGGCTTGTTGATGCGCATGCCGATGAGGAAGACGACGAACTCGCCGTCGATCTCGGCGGCCATGCGGTCGGGGTTGATGGTCGGCATGGCTTTGCTCCCATTGGGTGCCCGCGCCAATTCGGGGACAGTTACGAATTAGAATTGTAAGCTGCCTGCCATGAGGACGGCGGTCGCCTCTAATTCGTAACTGTCCCCGAATTAGCGCTCCCAGCCTAGCGGGCGTGGTTGGGGCGGCTTTGGCGGCCGGTCTTGTCGGCCCATTGCTCGATCAGGCCGTCATAGAGGGGGTGGTCGATGAGCTCATATTTTTCGGGGAAGTCGAAGTTGGCGCTGGTGACGCGGCCGGTTTCGTGCATTTCGCGCATCATCTTGAGGTGATTGGCGGCGGCGGTGACCCAGCCGCCGGTGGCCATGTTGAAGGCGGTGTCGGGCAGGGTGAAGCCCATGGTGGCGATGCGGGCCTTTGAGCCGAAGGCCTTGACGAGGTCGGGGACCGGATCGGGCCTGGGCGGGTAGAAGAGGATGTCGGCGCCGGCCTCCATATAGGCGTGGCCGCGCTTCACCGCCTCGTCCATATTGCCGGTGCCGCCGCCGCCGGCTTCGCTGGGGTAGAGCTCGTCGCAGCGGGCGATGATGATGAAGTCGCGGCCGCTATCGTGGCGGGCGCGGGCGGCGGCGTCGATGCGGGCCTGCTGGTCGGGGATCGACCAGAGGCCGTTCACATATTTCGAATGCTTGGGGTTGCACTCGTCCTCGACATGGAAGCCGGCAATGCCCTGCTGGATGTAGCGGCGGGTGAAGTGATAGGCGTCGGCGACGGTCTCGCCCAGGGTGTCGGCGTCGGCGATGAGGGGGATGTTGAGGGCATTGGCGATGCGGCTGGCCTGGTCGATCTGCTCGACCTGGCTGAAGACGCCGTTGTCGGGAACGGCATAATGGAAGGCGCTGCAGGCGTGGCCGCCGAGATAGGCGGCGGGGAAGCCGACATATTCGCAGATACGGCCGGTGAGCGCGGAGTAGGTGTCGCCGCAGACGAAATGCTCGCCCTTGTCGATCAGCGCGCGGAGCGTTTCGCCGGGGTTGTGCATGGTTGGTCCTCTCTAAATGGTGTGGACCGTGATGCCCGAGAGGCTGCCGGATTCAAGCGGAATCGTACCGGCCACGCACCGTCATGCTGACGAAAGTCAGCATCCATTCTCGCGATGTTACAGACAGAGCCGCAACCGAGCGACAATGGATCCTGACTTTCGTCAGGATGACGTTCGGATTTGTGGCGGCGCCCTACTGCACCACCACCCTTATCTCCTTCCAGTTCTGCATCAGCGTCTGGTTGGCCGGGTTGACCAGGCCGTCGCGCTGGCCGTTGACGGTCAGGCGGACGATGTAGGTGCCGGGCTTGTCGAACTTGATCGAGCGGTTGACGTTGACCAGGGTCTGGGGCTTGTCGAGGACGGTGTATTCGGTGGGCGGGCCGGCGCTGGGGCCGCCGGCAGCGGGGCCGCGGCCGCCCGCTCCGCCGCCGCGGCCTCCGGCAGGAGCCGCGGGCGCGGGCGGCGGGGCGGCGTTGGCGTCGACCATGCTCCAGCCATATTGGACGATCATGCCCGTCTTGGGCGGCATTTCGAGCCGGCCGGCGAGGTCGACCGGCTGGTTGACGGCGACGGTGGCGCGGCTGACGCCGTTGGCGGTGAAGCTCATCACCGGCTGAAGGCCGTGGCGCTCGGCGGCGCTGTCGGGGGGCGTGACCTGGCCGTTCCTGATGGTGAAGGCGGTCGAGGGCGGCGGGGCGATGCCCTTCTCCACCCAGGCGATCATGTCCTGCATCGATTGCTGGAAGATGCCGGGCTCGCCGCCGCCGACGCCGTGGCGGCCATTGTCGTGGAGGTAGAAGCGCACCGTGCTGTCGGCCTTGCTGCCGGCGCTGCGCAGGATCATCTGATAGTAGCTGGCGTTGAAGATCGGCCAGGAGGCGGTGTCCCCCCTGCCCTCTATCACCATCGTCCTGGTCTGGACCGCGCCGCTTTCGACGCGGCTGCCCATGGTGCGGTACTGGCCGTAGGCGAGCGCCGAGAGGTCCTTGCGCTGGGGATATCTGGAGGAGCCGTCGGCGTTGCGATACTGGTCGAAGCTGCGGGCGCCGGGGATGTTGGAGTAGCGCGGGTAATAATAGATGGACAGGATGAAGCGGTTGTTGACCCGCACCTTGCTGCCGACCTTGACCGCGCCGAGGAGCATCGGGCTGTTGGTGATGGGGGTGCCGCGCTCCAGCCCCTGGGTGAGGTTGCCGGTGACGGTCAGCTGCGCCTTGGCGGCATCGGTGACGCCGAGCAGGCTGAAGCGGCGCTTGTTGAGGGTGGGGACGCCGGTCGCCCTGGTCGGGTCGATGAGGCGCGTCTTGCCGTCGGGGCTGTAGACCCAATATTCGAGATAGGAGTCGCCGATCGGCCCCAATTTCGGGAAAGTCGCGGGGTCGAAATGGATGACCGTCGGGTTGCCCGCCGCGTCGCGATCGATGGCGGTGACCGTGGCCCAGCCGTCGGTGATCGCGGCCTTCAGATAATTGGGCGGGTTGACGCCCTGGTAGCCGGGCTTGGTCCAGAAATCCTCGTCATAGGTCGGATCGGCCATGCGGATGTCGATGGGATCGACGGTGGGGACGAAATTGCGGCCATGGTTGCCGATCAGCGGCAGCGGATAGCCGGCGGCGACGAACTCGTTGAGGACCGATTTCTCCTCGTCATTGAGGCCGGCATAGATATCGCCGGTGCCGCCCGGCACCGCCGCGAGCGCGATGGCGTTGTCCTTGTCCCGCGGAATCGCCAGCGTATAGAGCGCCGCCCAGAAGAAGCTGTGATAATTGCCGATGCCGACCGGGCCCATGCACTGGACCTGGACGCCGTCCCAGACTCCGCTGGTGTTCTCGGCCGCGGCCATCGAGACGACGCCGCCGCCGCTGCAGCCCCAGAAATAGTTATAGATCTTGGAGTTGTCGCCATAGAGCTTGCGGGCATAGGCGTCGGCCCATTTGGTCGCCGCGGCCTGATGCCGGTGGCTGTTGACGGCGTTGGGGACGCTGTTGCTCTGCCAGCTGATGGTGATGGCGCCGTTGCCGAACGCCATGCGCGGATCGACCATGCCGCCGCCGGTCGGATGCTGCTGAAGCATGGTGCGGTGCTGCCAGAACTGCTTGGCGGGGAATTTGATGACATATTTCTGCTCGAAGGTGGTCGGGCTCTGGCGGACATTGGGCGGCAGGGTGTCCGGCGTCCGCGTCGCGGGCCAGTGACCGGTGACCTGGGTGTAAGGGACGAGCGCGCCGCCGGGGATCTGGTAGGTCAGCTGCTCGGTCTTGTCGACGATGAAGGTGGCGTCGTTATAGACCGGGTCGATGCAGGTGCCGTTGATCAGCAGCTCGGGCTCGACGCCGGTGTCGACGTCCATCTTGCTGGGCGCCGCCCATTTGCAGGGGGCGGCGGCGGGGGTTGCCGCCGGGGTTGAGCTGGCGGCGATGAGGCCGGCGAGCGTGACGGTGGCGGCGCCGGCGAGCAGGCCCGCGCGCGGAGTCGTGATGTCGGACAGGTTGAGTTTGGCCATGGCTGCATCCCCTCGGAACGGGCCGCGGCTTCTTGGTGGCCGTCGGCCCTGTGCGGAGAGTGACTCCGCGGGGGGTGGCTTGTAAAGCCTTGGTATGTGTCGGGGGTGACACATTTCCCCTTCGTCATGCTGACGAAAGTCAGCATCCATTGGCGCTCGGTTGTGGCGCTGTCTGGGACGGAGCGAGAATGAATCCTGACCCTTCGACGGGCTCAGGACATGCTTTCGTCAGGATGACGGCCTGTTGGGGCCGTCAGTCGTCGATGCCGATGTAACCCGGCAGCGCCGCGATGCGGGCGAGCCAGGACTGTATGTTCGGGTAGAGGGCCAATTCGTACAGCCCGTCCTCGCAAACATGGGTGTAGGCGTAGAGGGCGATGTCGGCGATGGTGGGCCGGTCGGCGACGAAGAAGCCGCGGGTGGCGAGGTGGGCGTCCATCAGCTCCAGGGCGGCGAGGCCGGCGGCGCGCTTGGCCGGAAGGTTGGCACGCTGAAGCTCGGAGAGGTTGGCCTCGCCGATCCAGCCGTACCAGAAGCGCAGGGTGCCGACATTGGGCTCGTGATTATATTGCTCCCACGACATCCAGCGCAGCATGTCGGCCTGGTCGAAGCGGTCGGCGGGGATGAGGGCGCTGCCATGAGCGAGATAATGGCAGGCGGCGTTGCTTTCGGGGAGGAAGCGGGTGCCGACCTGGAGCACGGGGATGCGGCCGTTGGCGTTGATGTTCGCGAGGAAGGACGGGGTGCGGGTCTCGCCCTTCTCGATGTCATATTCGCGGCGCGCGAGGGGGATGCCGAGGAGCGCGGCGGTGAGGCGGATCTTGTAGCAATTGCCGGAGCGGGCATATTCGTGGAGGGTTAGAGCTTCCGGCATTTTGGATGGTCCTTTCGTCGTCATGCTGACGAAAGTCAGCATCCATTGTCGCTCCGGTGCGGCGTCATTCCGGGCGTAGCGAGAATGGATCCTGACTTTCGTCAGGATGACGACCCGTTGGGACCGCCGGTCACCCCTCGCCGCCCTCCGGCGTCTTGAACAGGTTGGTTTCGTCGAGCACCGTCTCGCCCGCGCCCGCTTCCTCGGCGAGGAGGGCGTCGGCGCGGCGGGCATTTTCCTCGCGTTCGCGGCGGAGTTCCTCGATCAGGGCGTCGCGGTCGCCGGCGAGGCGGCTGTCGGGGGCGGCCTCGACGCCGGCCTTCTTCGCCGCCTTGGCGACGAGGGCGTCGAGCTCGCGCTGGGAGCAGAGGCCGAGGGTCACCGGGTCCTTCGGCGTGATGCCGCTGATGTTCCAGTGGGTGCGGTCGCGGATCGCGGCGATGGTGGTGCGGGTGGTGCCGATCAGCTTGCCGATGGCGCCGTCCGAGACCTCCGGGTGGTTGCGCAGGATCCAGGCGATGCCGTCGGGCTTGTCCTGGCGCTTGGAGACCGGGGTGTAGCGCGGGCCCTTGGTGCGGCGGACGGGCTCGGGGCCCTTCTGCATGACCAGGCGGTAGTCCGGGTCGGCCTCGCCCTTGTGGATCTCCTCCTGGGTCAGCTCATGGGCGCGGACGGGATCGCGGCCGGTATATTTGGTGGCGGCGGTGTCGTCGGCGATCGCCTGGACCTCGAGGATATGGAGGCCGCAGAATTCGGCGATCTGGACGAAGCTGAGGGCGGTGTTGTCGACCAGCCAGCTGGCGGTCGCGTGGGGCATGAGCGGCTGGTTCACTTGGGGGCTCCAGGCTTGAAAATGAAAGGGCCGCCCCGGGTGGGGCGGCCTCTTGCGTTGGGATGTAGGGGGTTTTGGGGATGGGGGCAAGGGCGACGTCAGGGACGCTCGGTGCAGCCCTGCTTCTTGTAGGTGTTGATGGATTCGGCGCCGGGGAACATCGACGCGCTGGTGGCGGGCTTGCCGTCCAGGGAGATCAGGTTGACGAAGTTGATGTGGCCTTTGACATAGATGGTGCAGCCGGCGAGGACGAGATGGTCGACGCCGTAGACCTGGCCGGACTTGCCGGCATCCTGATGGTTATATTGATAGCTGCAGTCGATGCCGTCGCCCCTGGGGGTGCAGCCGGTATAGGCGCCGCTGCGGTGGACGTCGCTGAAGACGCTTTCGAAGATCGCCGACACGCCGGCGCCGTTGCCGCTGAAATGGTAGGTCGCCGGCGGGGCGGCCGAGGTCCAGGTGCCTTCCCAGCCGCCGGCGCCGAAGGGACTCTGGCCCTGCGGATTCTGGGAGCCCGATGCGGGCGGCGTCAGGGGGTTGGCGAACTGGAGGGTCGGCGGCGGCAGCGGGTTGGCGAATTGCAACTGTGGCGGCGGCAGCGGATTGGCGAATTGCAGCGTTGGCGGTGAAGGCGCGGCGTCGCCGCAACGGAGCTCGGCCAGGCGGTTTTTGTAATAGCTCATTTTCTGTTGCAGCAGGTCGATGCTTTCGGCAGAGGCCAAGGCGAGAGCGACCTTCTGGGTGGCCGCCGTTATCTCCACCTCGAGCGTCAGGACATCGTCCAGCCCCTCCCTCGCCGCCCTGCCGGTAGTGTCCAGCTCGGACGCCTCGAGCCTGTAATATTCATCCTCGCTCATTTCCTTGCGGTTGAAGCGTGCCCTCAACTGGCCGATGCGCGCCTTGCCGGCGTTCAGGCTTGCGAGCTTCTTTTCCGCGACATCGAGCTCGGCTTTGGTCAGGACATATTTGCGCGCCTTGTCGATCGACTGCTGCAGATCGATAACCATCGTCCGGTTGTTGTTGCAGCGCTCGAGCCGATCCTGTTCGCTGACCTGGGCGAAGGCGGCATGGGCCGGAGCGGCGACGACGAGACATGCGGTGATGCGCAGAAGATTGCGGCGTAGACCAGCCATTGCCCGTCTCCCCTTGTTGCCGGCGGTCTCCATAACATGGCGCGGGATGACTGACCACCTTCGGCCGCGCTCGAGCGAGATCGTGTTCCCCGGACACGATCTTGGCATGCCGGGGCATGCCAAAGCTCTCGCGCCCTCCCCCTTGATGGCAGGGCGATCGCATATGACGGAGCGATAGCCTTCCCCCTTGATGGGGGAAGGTTGGATGGGGGTGACCTCACCTCGCAATGCAGCGTTTGCGGCTCTTTCACCCCCACCGCTGCGACTAAGGCGCAAGCGCCTAAGTCTCGCTGCCTCCCCCATCAAGGGGGAGGCGATCCATATGCGATTGTCCTGCCGTTGCGGGGATGTATTTCCCTAGCTCACGACCAGGACGATCTTGCCCATATGGTCGCCGGATTCCATGCGGCGGTGGGCATCCGCAGCGTCTTCCAGCGGGAAGCGCTGGTCCATCATCGGGCGGAGCTGGCCGGTTTCGACGAAGGGCCAGACGTTGCGGGCGATCTCGTCGGCGACCAGGCTCTTGAAGGCGGGGCTGCGGGGGCGGAGGGTGGAGCCGGTGAGGGTCAGGCGGCGGGCCATGATCTCCCAGATCGGCACCTCGCCCTTGCCGCCGCCGAGCACCGCGATCGAGACGTGGCGGCCGTCGTCGGCGAGGCATTTGATGTTGCGCGCGAGATAGTCGCCGCCGACCATGTCGATGACCGCCTGGCAGCCCCGGCCATGGGTGATGCGCGACACTTCCTCGACGAAATCCTGGCTCTTGTAGTTGATCGCATAGTCGGCGCCCCAGGCGTGGGCGGCGGCGCATTTGGCGTCGTCGCCGCAGGTGACGATGACGGTCATGTGGAAGAGCTTGGCGAGGCTGATCGCCATGGTGCCGATGCCGCTGGTGCCGCCATGGACGAGGACGGTGTCGCCGTCGACGGCGTAGGCGCGCTCGAACAGGTTGGTCCAGACGGTGAAGAGGGTCTCGGGCAGGCAGGCGGCCTCGACCATGTCGTAGCGGTCGGGGACCGGCAGGGTCTGGCCGACCGGCGCGACCGCATATTCGGCATAGCCCCCGCCGGCGAGGAGGGCGCAGACCTTCTCGCCCGCGCGGTCGGGATCGACGCCGGGGCCGCAGGCGACGATGGTGCCCGCGACTTCGAGGCCGGGGATGGAGGTGACGCCGGGCGGCGGCGCATAGCGTCCCTGGCGCTGGGCGACGTCGGGGCGGTTGACGCCGGCGGCCAGGACCTTGATCAGCACCTCGTCCTCGACCGGCGTAGGCACCGGACGGGTGACGACGACCAATTCCTCCGGCCCGCCGGGCGCCGCGATATCGATCGCGGTCATCTCGTCGGGGATCGGGAAAACCTCTCCTGCCATTTGTCGCAACCCCCGCAGCTGAGCGTTGCAACTTATTGACAGCCGCGCCCGCAGGGTCAACATTCCATCCATGGACATGGACGAAATCCTGCCTCCACGCCGCGCCGACGACCCCGTCGCCGCGGCCGCTCGGCAGGACCTTGATCCATTCTCGGTAGAGGAGCTGGAGGCGCGCATCGCCGCGCTGGAGGCCGAGGTGGAGCGAACCCGACGAAAGATGGGGGCCGCCGTTAACCATAAGGCAAGCGCGGAAGCGCTATTCAAGAAATGAACCGGAGTCGGGTCGGAGCAAGGCTTTCAGCCACCGGCCGGACGAAAAAGCGTTTCGTTTTGGAACCCTTGAACAGGGAACCATGCCACCCGACATCAGGTTCAAGTGAGGCCCCCTTCGGGGCCGGGAGTATATAAAATGCCAAGTTTCGCGCCCGCCCTTGAAACCACGCTGCACAATGCGCTGACCCATGCGTCCGAGCGGCACCATGAATATGCGACGCTGGAGCATCTGCTGCTGGCGCTGATCGACGACGAGCATGCGTCGGTGGTGATGCAGAGCTGCGGCGTCGACCTGGGCGAGCTGGGCGATGTTGTGACGCAATATCTCGACACCGAGCTCGACAACCTCAAGGTCGAGGGCAATGTCGACCCCTCCCCCACCACCGGTTTCCAGCGGGTCGTCCAGCGCGCGATCCTGCATGTCCAGTCTTCGGGCAAGGATGAGGTGACCGGGGCGAACGTGCTGGTCGCGCTGTTCAGCGAGCGGGATACCTATGCGGTCTATTTCCTGCAGCAGCAGGATATGAGCCGGCTGGATGCGGTGAGCTTCATCAGCCATGGCGTCGGCAAGGGCGTTTCCGCCAGCGCGCCGGAGCAGTCGGAGTCCAAGGAGCAGGAGGACAAGGGGTCGAAGAGCGACGGCAAGAACAAGAAGGAAAGCGCGCTCGACCAGTTCACCGTCAATCTCAACGACAAGGCGAAGCTCGGCAAGGTCGACCCGCTGATCGGCCGCGGCGCCGAGGTCGACCGGACGATCCAGATCCTCTGCCGGCGGTCGAAGAACAACCCGCTCTATGTCGGCGAGCCCGGGGTCGGCAAGACCGCGATCGCCGAGGGGCTGGCGCGCAAGATCATCGAGGGCAATGTCCCCGACGTGCTGAAGGAAGCGGTGATCTATTCGCTCGACATGGGCGCGCTGCTCGCCGGCACCCGCTATCGCGGCGATTTCGAGGAACGGCTGAAGGCGGTCGTCAACGAGCTGGAGAAGATGCCGCACGCGGTGCTGTTCATCGACGAGATCCACACGGTCATCGGCGCCGGCGCGACCAGCGGCGGTGCGATGGACGCGTCCAACCTGCTGAAGCCGGCTCTGTCGAGCGGGACGATCCGCTGCATCGGATCGACCACCTACAAGGAGTTCCGCAACCATTTCGAGAAGGACCGGGCGCTGCTGAGGCGCTTCCAGAAGATCGACGTCAACGAGCCGACGGTCGAGGATACGATCAAGATCCTCGCGGGGCTGCGCAGCGCGTTCGAGGGGCATCACAAGGTGCGCTACACCCCCGACGCGATCAAGTCGGCCGTCGAGCTGTCGGCGCGCTACATCAACGACCGCAAGCTGCCCGACAAGGCGATCGACGTGATCGACGAGGTCGGCGCCATGCAGATGCTGGTGCCGCCGACCCGGCGCAAGAAGGTGATCACGGTCAAGGAGATCGAGGCGGTGATCGCGACGATGGCGCGCATCCCCCCGAAGACGGTGTCGGCCGACGACAAGACGGTGCTGGAGCATATCGACACCGATCTGAAGCGGGTGGTGTTCGGCCAGGACAAGGCGATCGAGGTGCTGTCGTCGGCGATCAAGCTGTCGCGGGCGGGGTTGCGAGAGCCGGACAAGCCGATCGGCAACTATCTGTTCTCCGGCCCCACCGGCGTCGGCAAGACCGAGGTGGCGCGGCAGCTGGCGACATTGCTGGGGATCACCCTGCAGCGGTTCGACATGTCGGAATATATGGAGCGGCATAGTGTCTCGCGGCTGATCGGCGCGCCTCCGGGCTATGTCGGATACGACCAGGGCGGTTTGCTGACCGACGCGATCGACCAGAATCCGCATTGCGTGCTGCTGCTCGACGAGATCGAGAAGGCGCATCCGGACCTGTTCAACATCCTGCTGCAGGTGATGGACAATGGCCGGCTGACCGACCATCACGGCAAGACCGTCGATTTCCGCAACGTCATATTGATCATGACGACCAATGCCGGCGCGTCCGACATGGCGCGCGAGAGCATCGGCTTCGGCTCGATGACGCGCGAGGATGCACAGGAGGACGCGGTCAGGAAGATGTTCACGCCGGAGTTCAGGAACCGGCTGCTTTCCAGCACATTGGGATCCTAAGCTTAGAATTCCACGTGGACAAGTTGTCGCG
>JADMIO012771067.1_pt1 | contig 22609 bp, 16 predicted proteins | sample 8958161 | NCBI WGS metagenome assembly JADMIO01 (sample SAMN16585339, study PRJNA669376) | soil metagenome | isolation source: Crop rotation soil | place: USA: Cullars Rotation, Alabama | collected 2011 | reverse complement strand
ATTTATTATTGCAATTTAAATCAATATACATTATACATTATACGAAGTTATATTCGATGCGGCCGATCTAGCAGAAAGTCAAAAGCCTCCGACCGGAGGCTTTTAACTTCTGTCACCTAGGTTACGCCCCGCCCTGCCACTCATCGCAGTACTGTTGTAATTCATTAAGCATTCTGCCGACATGGAAGCCATCACAAACGGCATGATGAACCTGAATCGCCAGCGGCATCAGCACCTTGTCGCCTTGCGTATAATATTTGCCCATGGTGAAAACGGGGGCGAAGAAGTTGTCCATATTGGCCACGTTTAAATCAAAACTGGTGAAACTCACCCAGGGATTGGCTGAGACGAAAAACATATTCTCAATAAACCCTTTAGGGAAATAGGCCAGGTTTTCACCGTAACACGCCACATCTTGCGAATATATGTGTAGAAACTGCCGGAAATCGTCGTGGTATTCACTCCAGAGCGATGAAAACGTTTCAGTTTGCTCATGGAAAACGGTGTAACAAGGGTGAACACTATCCCATATCACCAGCTCACCGTCTTTCATTGCCATACGAAATTCCGGATGAGCATTCATCAGGCGGGCAAGAATGTGAATAAAGGCCGGATAAAACTTGTGCTTATTTTTCTTTACGGTCTTTAAAAAGGCCGTAATATCCAGCTGAACGGTCTGGTTATAGGTACATTGAGCAACTGACTGAAATGCCTCAAAATGTTCTTTACGATGCCATTGGGATATATCAACGGTGGTATATCCAGTGATTTTTTTCTCCATTTTAGCTTCCTTAGCTCCTGAAAATCTCGATAACTCAAAAAATACGCCCGGTAGTGATCTTATTTCATTATGGTGAAAGTTGGAACCTCTTACGTGCCGATCAGATTAAAACGAAAGGCCCAGTCTTTCGACTGAGCCTTTCGTTTTATTTGACCATGTTGGTATGATTTAAATTAATACGACTCACTATAGGGTCAGTGCGGCCGCGACTTCAAGTCACGTGAATTCCAAGCTTCGGATCCCACTGTGCTGGAAAGGACGGTGCGGCCGAGATCCTGCTTGATCCGCTCCGACAATTTCTGCGCCATCGACGCGACCTGCCGGGTCGAGCGCCCGGAGGCGATCACCATATGGTCGGCGATGTTCGACTTGCCCTGGAGCGGGATGGTGACGACGTCCTGGGCCTGATCGTCGTCGAGGGACCGGAGCACGAGATCGTGCAGGGCTTCGGCCTTCCGGATCGCTCCGCCGTCATGCGGAGCCGGTGCGTTGGCTGGCAATGTGCCTCCTCAAGTCACGAGCTTGCGCGTCACGCCGTCGCGCAGGGCTCGGGGGTTGAACGAATGATCGTCGGTTAAGTGCCAGTGCGGCGCGGCGGCACGAATGCCTGTGGCGGAGGTCGGGTCGAGCGGCAGTCGAAGCAACACGAGTGCCGGCAGTCTCCACTCCGTCCAGAGCCGAGCCTGGTCTGCGGGCCGGACGAAGCGCCGCAGCCAGCCCATCGCGCGAGCCGCGTGGGCGTCCTCTTCATAGCCCGGACGCGAAACGACCGCAATCGGAACCGTCTGGGCGATCCTGCGCCAGTGCCGCCAGAGGTGGAACTGGGCGAGATTGTCGGCGCCCATCAGCCAGAGGAAGCGGCGATCGGGGTAGAGGCGGATCAGCGCCGCGAGCGTGTCGATCGTGTAGCGCGTGCCGAGCTCGCGCTCGATCGCGGTGGCGCGGATCGGCAGGCCCCGCGCCATCCGCCGCGCCGAAGCGAAGCGGGCGGGAAGCGGCGCCATTCCCTCGACGGGCTTCAGTGGATTGCCCGGCGAGACCAGCCACCAGAGCTCGTCGAGGCCGAGCGCCTTGATCGCCGCCGCGCTCACCCGCCGGTGCCCGCGATGGGCGGGGTTGAAGGAGCCGCCGAGGAGGCCGGTGCGGAGCATGGGGCGACACATAACGGGCGGGGCGGGCTTGTCGAAGCCTTCTCATCCTCCCCTGCGAAAGCAGGGGAGGGGGACCGCGCGAAGCGCGGTGGAGGGGCCCTGCCGCGGTGCCATTCCCCTCCACCATGCTTCGCATGGTCCCCCTCCCCTCGAAATCGAGGGGAGGATCAGGAAGCTCCCCCTCGACGCCGCGCCAAGCCTTCGCCATGATCGCGTCATGATGGTTCCCGGGGGCATCGAGGGGGTGGGCGACGCGCTGACGGGCGGCATCGTCGCGCGGCAGTTCGAGCCCGAGGCGGGCGAGGCGCATGAGGGCGAGCATGGCGGCGCCTGCCTCAATTGCGGCGCGGAGCTGACCGGCCCCTATTGCCATTGCTGCGGGCAGCCGGCGCACGTCCATCGCAGCCTCGCCGCCTTCTGGCACGATCTCGCCCACGGCGTGCTCCATTTCGAAGGCAAGATCTGGCGCACCTTGCCCCAGCTCGCCTGGCGGCCGGGGCAGCTGACGCGGCGCTATGTCGAAGGGCAGCGCGCGCGCTTCGTCTCGCCCATGGCGCTCTTCCTCTTCTCGGTCTTCCTGATGTTCGCCGTGTTCAACTTCGTCGGCGGCCCGGTGTTTGACCACCAGGAGGTCAAGAGCGACATCCAGATCCCGGAAAGCGCGGAAGGCAAGCTCAGGCTGCTCCAGCAGGAGCGCAACAATGCGGCGGTGGCGGGCCAGCGGACGGATGCGATCGACCTCTCGATTGCGGCGGTGAAGGAGCAGGCGGCGCGGGACGCGACGGGCGGTAACTCAGGACCGGTCGAGATCGACACCACCGGCCTCGGCTGGCTCGACCAGGCCTATCGCCACGCCAAGGAGAATCCCGCCCTCCTCGCCTACAAGGTGCAGACCAACGCCTACAAATTCTCCTGGCTGCTGATCCCGATCTCGGTGCCGTTCGTCTGGATCCTGTTCCTGCACCGGCGGCGCTACCGGCAGTACCGGGCCTACGACCACACCGTCTTCGTCACCTACTCGCTCGCCTTCATGACGCTGCTGGTCGTGGCGCTGTCGCTGCTCCACGCGGTGTTCCTGCCGACGGCGATCTCGGTCCTGGCGATCCTGTTCGTGCCGCCCGTCCACATCTACCGGCAGCTCAAGGGCGCCTATCAACTGCGCTGGTACGGCGCCTTGTGGCGGACCTTCGTGCTCGTCTTCTTCGGCTGCATCACCTCGGTCACCATCTTCATGCTGCTCCTGCTGGCGCTCGGGGTGATGCACTGAGGGTCGGTCCGGTCTGCTCCTGGAACGAGTGGGACCGGCTCGAGGAAGTGATCGTCGGGACCGCCCGCGGCGCGGCCGACATGGCCTATGAGCCGTCCCTCTCCGTCCATTTCCCGGCCGGAAGCCCGGAGCGCCGATCGGAAGGCGGGCGCGTTCCCCAGCCGCTCGTCGACGAGGCCGAACGGCAGCTCGACGCCTTCGCCGCCCTGCTGGCGGAGCGCGGCATCGCCGTCCACCGGCCCGATCCGGTCGACCATGGCCTGCCCTTCCGGACCCCCGACTGGAACGTCCCGGGCGGCCGCGCGGCGGCGTGCCCGCGGGATGTGCTGCTGGTCGTCGGCGACACGATCATCGAGGCGCCGATGGCGCAGCGTGCGCGCTTCTTCGAATATCGCGCCTATCGCCGCCTGCTCCGCGCCGCGTTCGAGGGCGGCGCGCGGTGGATCGCCGCGCCCAAGCCGCTGATGGCGGACGACCTCTATGTCGAGGGCGAGGCGCGGCTCGGCGAGACGGAGCCCGCCTTCGACGCCGCCTGCTTTGCGCGTTTCGGGCGCGACCTCTTCTGGCAGCCGGACATGGTCAGCAACGAAGCCGGGGCCGAGTGGGTGCGGCGGACGCTCGGCCCCGATTTCCGGCTGCACGCGATCGCGTTCGAGGAAGCGGCGCCGATGCACATCGACACGAGCCTGGTGCCGCTGCGGCCCGGGCTGGTGCTGGTCAATCCCGAGCGGCCGTGCCGCGGCGGCGGGCTCGACCTGTTCCGCCGCAATGGCTGGCGGATCGTGCCGGCGCCGCCCTCGGTGCGCAGCTCGCGGCGGCACGCGGCCGGGATCAGCAGCTGGATCTCGATGAACATCCTGATGCTCGACCCGCACACGGCGGTGGTGGAGGCGGCCGAAAAGCCGACGATCGACCTGCTGGAGAGCCTCGGCTGCAGCGTGGTTCCTTGCGCCTTCGACCGGGTCTACGGCTTCGGCGGCAGCTTCCATTGCTGCACATCAGACCTCCGTCGCAGCGGCGGGCTCGAATCCTACTTTCCGTCACTGGATTGAGTCTCGCTAGGCGAGGGCCCTTGCTCGTCATGCCGGGCTTGACCCGGCATCCACCTTCTCTTCCTGGCGGGCGCGCAAGGAAGATGGATCCCGGATCAAGTCCGGGATGACGAAAAAGAAAGGCTCGGAAGCCCGAGACGCCGGCTACCAATGCCAGACCAATCGCCGCGAAAGGCTGTTCCCCGGCGAAAGCCGGGGTCCAGCTGCTGACTCCGTCCTGGACCCCGGCTTTCGCCGGGGAGCAGGGGAGGGTGTGGGGGTTCAGGCCCCCTGCGGTGCGGGCCCGCCGATGCCGCCGCCGCGCGGGCGGCGGGTCGAGGGGATGGACGTGCCGGGGAGCGGCAGCAAGGGCCGCCGGTTGGACGGATCCTCGCGCCCGATATCCTCGCCGCGGATGGCGCGCTTCGCTTCCTCGCCGTTCAGCGTCTCATATTCGAGCAAAGCGCCGGCGAGACGGTGCAACTCGTCGAGATGCTCGGTGAGGACGTTGCGGGCGGCCGCCTCGGCCTCCTCGATCAGGCGGCGTATCTCCTGGTCGATCAGCTGGGCGGTCTGTTCGGAGACGTGCTGGGCGCGCGACACGCTGTGGCCGAGGAACACCTCCTCCTGATTGTCGCGATAGCGCAGCCAGCCCAATTTCTCCGACATGCCATATTCCATGACCATCGAGCGGGCCATTTCGGTCGCTTGCTGGATGTCGTTCGAGGCGCCGGTGTTGAGCTCCTCCGAGCCGTAGATGAGCTGCTCGGCGATGCGCCCGCCGAAGCAGAGCGCGAGCCGCGCCTTCATCTGCTTCATCGTCATCGAATAGCGGTCGCGCTCGGGCAGGTTCCAGGTCACGCCCAGCGCCCGGCCGCGCGGGATGATGGTGACCTTGTGGAGCGGGTCGCAGCCGGGGACGTGGAGCGAGACCAAAGCGTGGCCGGCCTCGTGATAGGCGGTTGCCTTCTTCTCGTCCTCGGTCATCACCATCGACTTGCGCTCGGCGCCCATCATTACCTTATCCTTGGCGAGCTCGAACTCGCTCATCGCGACCAGGCGCTTGCCCTTGCGCGCGGCGAGCAGGGCCGCCTCGTTGACGAGGTTGGCGAGATCGGCGCCCGAGAAGCCGGGCGTGCCGCGGGCGATGGTGCGCGGATCGACGTCGGGCGCGAGCGGCACCTTCTTCATATGGACGGCGAGGATCTTCTCGCGCCCGTCGATGTCGGGGCGCGGCACCACCACCTGGCGGTCGAAGCGGCCGGGGCGGAGCAGGGCCGGGTCGAGCACGTCGGGCCGGTTGGTCGCGGCGATGATGATGATCCCCTCATTCGCCTCGAAGCCGTCCATCTCGACGAGCAGCTGGTTCAGCGTCTGCTCGCGCTCGTCATTGCCGTTGCCGAGGCCGGCGCCGCGATGGCGGCCGACCGCGTCGATCTCGTCGATGAAGACGATGCAGGGCGCGTTCTTCTTCGCCTGGTCGAACATGTCGCGCACGCGGCTGGCGCCGACGCCGACGAACATCTCGACGAAGTCCGAGCCCGAGATGGTGAAGAAGGGCACGTTCGCCTCGCCGGCGATGGCGCGGGCGAGGAGGGTCTTGCCGGTGCCCGGCGGGCCGACGAGCAGGGCGCCCTTCGGGATCTTGCCGCCGAGGCGGGCGAACTTGGTCGGGTCCTTCAGGAAATCGACGATCTCCTGCAATTCCTCGCGCGCCTCGTCGATGCCGGCGACGTCGTCGAAGGTGACCCGGCCCTGCTTCTCGGTGAGCAGGCGCGCCTTCGACTTGCCGAAGCCCATCGCGCCCGAGCCCGCATTCTTCTGCATCTGCCGCATGATGAAGAAGGCGACGCCGAGGATGAGCAGGAAGGGGAGCGACTGGTAGAGGAGGATCAGCCACACCGAGGTCTGCGCCTCCGGCTGGCCGGTGAATTCGACGCCCTTGGCGCGGAGGCGATCGGCGAGCTGCGGATCGAGGATGGCGTTGGTCTTGAACGAATCGCCGGTGGTGAGCTTGCCGGTGATCACGTCCTTGCCGATCGACACCTCCTTGACCGCGCCGGCATCGACGCGGTTGAGGAAATCCGAATAAGCGATCGCGGAGCCGGCGGCCGTCCGCCCGCCGCCGTCCACCACCTGGACGAAGAGGATGAGCGCGAGCAGGATGCCGGCCCAGATGGCGAGGCTCTTCACCCAGGGGTTGGTCCCGTTGGGGTCCTTGTCGGGCTTCATGTTCGGGTCGCGGTCGGCCATAAAATAATCCCATCGAAGCGGTACTTCGTTGGGCCCGATGGGTGGGGCGGCCCAGGAGGTACCAGCAATCCTCTCACTCACCCGCCTAAATAGGATTTCGCGGGGGAAGCGCAATGTACGCCGGCAGGGGTGAATGGGGGCTTACGCGTGTGCGGCTCAGAGAGCGAAGTCGGCGCTCGACAAAGCGCGGCCGTCGGCGACGGTGACGAGGAGCTGGAAGTCGGCATTGCCGTCGCCGTCCACATCGCCTGAAACCGTCCAGACATTCCCGCTGCCGCCATTGGTGGCGGTCAGCTCGCCGGCATGGCCGGAGAATGAGTTGACGAACGTGAACGCGTCGTTGGCGCCGGTGCCGGAGATCGCATCGATCCGCGAGAGGTCGATCTTGTCGCCGTTCGCAAAGTCGAGGATCTGATCACGGGAGGCCATCGTGGACTCCGCCACGTCCTGGTAGCGGAAAGTGTCCGCGCCGCCGCCGCCGCTCAGCGTGTCGCCCCCGAGGCCGCCGAAGATGAGATCATTGCCGCTGCCGCCCTTGATGACGTCCGCATCGGCGCCGCCGAACACCCGGTATATGCCGCCATCATGCTCGGCGCTGCCGTCGAAGTGCAGCGTTTCGCCGAGATGAAGGCCGCCGCCGTTGAACGTCATCGACGCACCGGCCGCCACCGTCGTGTCGGCGGTCTTTATGTCATAGCTGAAGCTGCTGGTGGTCGAGAAGAAGCGGCTGTCCGAGCCCGACATGAGGGTGACGGTCTCGACGTTGGTGACCGTGCTGGTGGCCATGTCGATCGTGTAATTGCCGCGAAGGACGAGGATGTCGCTGCCCGCGCCGCCATTCACCGAATCGTTCGCCCCGAACCGTCCGTCCTCGGCGAAGAAGAAGACGTCGAGGCCCGAGCCACCGGTGAGGTGATCGTCCCCCTTGCCGCCGTAGATGAAGAAGCCGCCGTCATGCTCGGCCGAGCCATCGAAGGTGAAATTTTCCCCCGCCTCCAAGGTCGAGGCGTTGACGATCAGCTGCTGCCCCGCCGCCACGTTCCCGTCGACGCTGTGGATCACGTACGTGAACGGGCTCGCGCCGCCGCCGCCGAAACGGGCGTCGCTGTGGCTGAGGATCGACAGGGTCTCGATATTGTCCAGCGCGTGATCGCCGAGCGTCACGCCTCCCGAATAATTGCCCTGCAGTACGGCAACGTCCTTGCCGGCTCCGCCGTCCGCCTTGTCGCTCTGGTCGAGCGTAGCACCGAAATAGAAGACGTCGACGCCAACATTGCCGGTGCCGGTGTCAGTGCCGCCCGCCGAGAAATCGACGAACCCGCCCGCCGCGCCGGTCGCGATCGCATTGTTGCCGGCATTGCCGCGAAGCGTCTGGAAGCCGGTTCCTATCCCGGTCAGCTTCTCGACATTGTCGGCGATCGTGTAGCTCGACAGGGTAGTGCGGATCTCGTCCGTCCCTTCGCCGGCATTCTCGGTGACGACGTCGCCGGCGTCGTCGACGACGTAGACGTCGTTGCCGAGGCCGCCCGTCATACGGTCGGCACCTGCCCCGCCATCCAGGATATCATCGCCATCAAGACCAACAAGGGTATTGGCGGCGGCATTGCCAAACAGGGCGTTGCCAAATTCGTTGCCTGTCAGATCAATGGACTGCGTACCAGCCCGATCGGTCGTTGAGAGGACCTCCACTTCTGTTCCTGCGGCGAGCGTGTAGCTCACCCCGGAGAAGACGGTGTCACGGCCTTCCCCTGCGGCCTCGACCACTACGTCGTTGGCAGCGTCGACAACATAGGAGTCGTTGCCTAAGCCGCCACGCATCGTGTCAGCGCCAGCTCCCCCATCGAGGAGATCGTCTCCGCCGCCACCGGAAAGAACATTCGTGGCCGCATTCCCGTAGAGGGCATTGCCGAACTCGTTGCCAGTCAGATCGATTGCTTGGGTGCCGAGACGATCCGTCGTGGAAAGGACCTCGACCTCGCCGCCGGCTGCGAGGGTGTAGCTGACGGGCGAGAAGACTTGGTCATAGCCCTGGCCGACGGCCTCGATCACCTGATCGCCAGCCGTATCGATTATATAGCTGTCATCGCCTGCCAAACCTTCGAGACGATCGTTGCCTCCCATCCCGTAGAGCGTGTTTGCTCCGGCGTTGCCAATGATGCGGTTATCGAGTTCGTTGCCGGCGAGGATGAGCGGGTCGGTGCCTTCCTCGTCAGTCGTGGAGAGGATTTCCACGTAGACGCCTGTTCCGAGGGTGTAGCTAATGCTCGTATAAATGCGGTCATTCGCACCCTCATCGGCGCCTTCCACGACGAAATCGGAAACATTGTCGATTAGGTATGAGTCATCACCAAAGCCGCCGCCGAGATAGTCGGCCCCTGGTCCTCCGTCTAAGATATCGTCCGCGTCGCCGCCGCTGAGTTGGTCATCAGCCAATCCTCCGATCAATCTGTCCGCCCCGTCGCCCCCTTCCGCCGCGACTCTGCGATCAGTTTGACTTCCGTCAACGAAATCATCACCCGCCCCGCCGTCAAAATAGACAGTATTAAGCTTAATAGTCGTACCGAATAGCGAACCAATATTAAGTTTGTCTGCAACTTCGCTTCCGACAATTCTTATATCTTCGAATTCCTTTGCAATATACTGTGTAGCACGGTCAACAAGTCCAATCACCGCGTTTTTTCCGCTGGCGTATATATGCATCGCAGACTGAATATCATTGGTGCTAAGAACGAATAGATCATTAGCAGTTGAGCCGGCGCGCCCCTCAGAATTTTCCGCTTCGTTGAACAAGCTCGGGTCATTTTGACTCGTAATCGTCGAACTGTCCAAGCTAGGAGTTTGCGGCCAATGTAAACTACCTTCGTAGAAAACAAGCATGGACATGAGCGATAGACTGTCATGCACTCCATCGGAGCTGCGGCCATCTGCTATCATGGGTGTCGGCTTACCATCTGGACCCGTGCCAATCCGGGTAGGGTCTAGAAGCCATCCCACCTGCACGTGAACGTGGGGACCTGTGATCGCGCCAGTCCATCCAACCTCGCCGAGTGTCATTCCCGTGAATACGTCACCACCTCGGCCTTTGAACCGCTCAGCTATTTCTGGGTCCAAATGGGCATAGGTAGCATAAAACGTACGCATCACGCCATCTACAACGATAGTGTGCTTTACCGTGATAAAGTTACCCAGTTGACCAGGGCCCAAGTCGTAGCTCGGATCCACAGGGGTAAGCACTCCATTGTTAAAGTTAACGGTCTTGGGCGCCGAGAAATTTGGATGCCCGCTCTCTACGTATACGATGACCCCATCTGCCATTGCTCGGACTTCTGTGCCCGTCGGCAGCCCAAAATCTACGGCTGTTGCAGCAGTAGTGTGTGTATGGTCTCCCTCACCAGCAACCTGAGAGATAGTTCCGACAACCCCACTCGCGAACGGCAGGCGTAACAGCGTTTGGGGGGGCTTTTCGGCTGCGTGCGCCACCAGCGTTGTGAACAGAGCAAATGTGTTATTATTTGTTGTTGCCGAAATAGGGTCGGCTGACTGATCACTGTCGTATATAGTTACGTAGCTGCTACGCGCTAGATAGCTGGTTATCGGCTCATTACCACCGTCTTTTTGAATAATGGCTCGAAACTGCTCACCGGAGTCACTAACGTGGTCATTAGTAATGTTTAGAATCAGAGTCTTCGTAGTTTCCCCTGCGCTGAAATCTATCGCCATATTCGCTGGCCGTCCGCCCGACGTCGTTGAATAATCTCCCTCGGCATACGTGGCCGTCCCATCGGAGAGAGTAGAGAAGTATAACCTGCCCGCGGCCAACCCGGGAGGTCGCGTTATCGTAAAGGTGAGTTGGTCACCTTCGGTCACGGAGCCTGCGGCCGGGCTGAGCGAGTAGCCTGATGTGGCGCCTGCCCCCGTCGTCACTGTCGCTCTTACAGTAGAATTAAAGGCGCCGGCCTTGTCAGTCACATTAAAGCCGACCGTGTCCACCGAACCACCTGGTCCGGCCACATAGCTCCACTCGCCGATAGTGCCGATTGGCTGGTCGGGCGTTAGGTTTCCGTCCGGCCACGGCTGACCGTTATGCTGTAAGTGTCCGCCACCCGTCGTTTGATCTCGCACGTCGAAGCTGACGATGTCCGAGAGGCCATCGGCATCCGAATATGTAAACAGGGACGAGAGTGGAATCACGGTACCCGGGGTAGCCGACTGATCGCGCGCGATGGCCGTAGGAGTGTGATTCGAGCCCGTCGATGTGACAGTAGCCGTGACCGTGGGGTTGAAGGCGCCAGCTTTGTCGGTGACGTTGAAGCCGATCGTGTCGACCGAGCCATTCGGGCCGACGACATAGCTCCACTCGCTGATCGTCGAGATCGGCTGGTCGGGCGTGAGTTGTCCGTCGGCCCAGGCAGTGCCGTTATGCTGGAGATGCCCCCCGCCAGCGGTGGCGTCGCGCACGTCAAAGCTGATGATGTCCGAACTCCCGTCCGCATCCGAATAGGTGAAGAGGGTGCTCAGCGGAATTACGGTTCCCGGCGCGGCCGACTGATCGTGCGCCACGGCCGCAGGAGTGTGATTCGACGTGGTCGATGTAACGGTAGCCGTGACAGTGGGGTTGAAAGCGCCGGCCTTATCCGTGACGTTGAACCCGATCGTGTCGACCGAGCCATTCGGACCGACGACATAGCTCCACTCGCTGATGGACGAAATCGGCTGGTCGGGCGTGAGTTGCCCATCCGCCCATGCGACGCCATTGTGCTGAAGATGGCCGCCGCCGCTGGTTGAATCGCGTACGTCAAAGCTGACGATATCGGACAGGCCGTCGGCATCCGAATAGGTGAACAAGGTTGAGAGCGGGATGACGGTCCCCGGCACGGCGGTCTGGTTGTGAGGAGAAGCGGTCGGGGTGTGGTTCGTTGCCGCCGACGTAACAGTAGCCGTGACCGTCGGATTGAAAGCACCAGCCTTGTCGGTGACGTTGAACCCGATCGTGTCGACCGACCCACTCGGACCGACGACATAGCTCCATTGGCTGATCGACGAGATCGGCTGATCGGGGGTGAGTTGCCCGTCGGCCCAGGCGACGCCGTTATGCTGAAGATGGCCGCCGCCACTGGTTGAATCCCGCACGTCGAAGCTGACGATGTCCGACAAACCGTCTGCATCCGAATAAGTGAACAGCGTTGAGAGTGGAATGACCGTGCCCGGCGCTGCAGTCTGGTTGTGAGGGGAAGCGGTCGGCGTATGGTTCGTGGCTGCTGATGTTACGGTAGCGGTCACCGTAGGGTTGAAAGCACCAGCCTTGTCCGTGACGTTGAAGCCGATCGTGTCGACGGAACCGTTCGGGCCGACGACATAGCTCCACTGACTGATCGACGAAATCGGCTGGTCGGGGGTGAGTTGCCCGTCGGCCCAAGCAACACCGTTATGCTGAAGATGGCCGCCCCCACTGGTTGAATCCCGCACGTCGAAGCTGACGATGTCCGAACTCCCGTCGGAATCCGAATAAGTGAACAGGGTTGAGAGTGGGATGACCGTTCCCGGAGCGGCAGTCTGATTGTGCCCGGCCGCAGTCGGCGTGTGATTCGTGACCGCTGCGGTCGCAATAACTGAAGAGGTCAAGTAAACGGAAGTAGGATCCGATTTTTGCAAAAGGCTCCCATTAATGAGATGACCATCCAGCTCTCGCGGATCATAAAGAGTGGCCCTTCCTCTCAAGGACGATCTCAGATAACTCACGAAACCCCCTCCCGCGCCAGATTGGTAAAATAGGACTTTTTCTGCGCCGCCCAAGCGTGCCTACACATGCTGCCGCCGATCACAACGTCGTGTCACTGAACTCTATAGCCTTTGGGGTGGGGGCACGTTTCGCCAAAAACGTGTGGACAATTGCCCTCGATTTTGCCCTCTTGTGGTCGTGGGGGCGGGCATGGACGAATTCGAACTCGACGCGGGGCTGCACGACAGGCTCAAGACTATTCGCGAGGGAGTGCGGAGGCTCTTCGAGCAACTTCGGCTTAGGGGAGAGGACGGGGACGTCACGGGCAAGGCGAGGCTGGAAAGAGTCCCGGCCTTGGCAAAGCGCAATTTTGGACAATTGACTGATCGAAATTCTCACCTTGCGATCAAGCAGGCGTGGAGGCTGATCGATTTCCTGGAGGGGAGCGATGCCGCCCGATTGTCGCCTCGCGCACGTGAAGCGCTGCGGGTGGTTGAGCTGGACAGGCAGCTGGCGGCGTTTCGCGCTTCCCATCAATGGAAAAGCGCCGCAACGCGGTTGCGCGAAGCCGTTGCCACCCTGCCTCATGTCGGGGCGGCGGCGGTGGCGAATGCCGTGGGCGCGACGGAATTGGATTCCGTTCCCCCCGGCAACGGTGCAGCTCGAGAGGCCGCGGTCGAACAGCTTCCTCCTTTCATGGAAGAAGAATCGCTGCCGCGGCCGATCAGCCGATTGCGCCAGCAAAGGCGCAAGCTTCTATTGGCGGCAATGATTGTGATCGCCTGTGCGGTTCCCGCGGTGATCTGGCGTTCCCAAGGCGACCCCCATCCCAGTGTTGATTGTATCGCGATTGAAAGCGCGCCTGAACGCGTGCTCGCAGAGCATTGGACGCTGCGGCCGGCGACGCTCGTGCCGCGCCCGGCCCTCCGGGCGGGTGCTCGATCGTATGAAATCCGGATCAGTGATCCCGCCAATGGCGGCCCGGTTCGATCGACCTGGACGACGAGCAGGTACTCCTATGCGGAAGGCGGGATCTGGTCTGGGCCAGGAGGCGGCAAGTCAGACTACCACCTTCGCGTTGGAGGCTGGGGGGATACCTATCTTTCGCTCCTTCAGATCCCCGTCCCTACCGATCACGCGGTGCAGAGGGCAGTCATCCGGCTCACTGTCCTCGAGGATTCGCCGGGCAGCCGACCGACCTCAATGACCCTGCGAGCGATTGGCGAGAGCTGGCATGTCGATTCGGGAACCGACCACCGAATGTGGTGGAAGGATTGTCCCAAGAGTGACGCCATCAGAACTCACTTGCCACCGCCCGGCCCACCTGACTCGGTCTACGAAATCGACATCACGGATCTCTACAATCAGTGGGCTCGCGGATTGCGTGACCCCGACGGGATCATCCTGGAGCCGGAGCACATCGGGCAGTGGAACCCCGCTTTCCCTCGCTACAGCAACTTCAGCAGCTTCTACAGTACGCGCGCACGGGATCCGGCAATACGGCCTCGGCTCGTTTTGACCTATTGAGAGACGGGCCCTACAATACCTCGAACAAACCCGCGGCGCCCATCCCCCCACCGACGCACATCGTTACCACCACCCATTTCGCGCCGCGCCTTTTGCCCTCGATCAGCGCATGGCCCGTCATCCGGGCCCCCGACATGCCGTAGGGGTGGCCGATCGAGATGGCGCCGCCGTCGACGTTCAATTTGTCGTCGGGGATGCCGAGCTGGTCCTGGCAGTAGAGGACCTGGACGGCGAAGGCCTCGTTCAGCTCCCAGAGGCCGATATCGTCGACGGTCAGGCCGAAGCGCTTGAGCAGCTTCGGCACGGCGAAGACGGGGCCGATGCCCATCTCGTCGGGCTCGGTGCCGGCGACCGCCATGCCAACATAGCGGCCGAGCGGCTTCAGGCCGCGGCTCTCGGCGAGGCCCGCCTCCATCAGCACGCAGGCCGAGGCGCCGTCGGAGAGCTGGCTCGCATTGCCGGCGGTGATCATCGCCTCCGGCCCCATCACCGGCTGCAGCGCGCGCAGGCCCTCGATCGTCGTGTCGGGGCGGTTGCCCTCGTCCTTCGCGATCGTCATCTCCTTCAAGCTCGTCTCGCCGGTCGCCTTGTCGGTGACCTTCATCTTGGTGCTGACGGGGATGATCTCGTCGTCGAACCTGCCGGCGGCCTGGGCGGCGGCGGTGCGCTGCTGGGAGCGGAGGGCATATTCGTCCTGCCGCTCGCGGTTCACCGTGTAGCGCTTACCGACCACCTCGGCGGTCTGGATCATCGGCATGTAGATGCCGTTGTGCATGGCAAGCAGCTCCGGGTCCGAGCCGAGCCGCATCTCGGGCGTCTGCACGAGGCTGATCGATTCGACGCCGCCGGCGACGAGCACGTCCATCCGGTCGACGATGATCTGCTTGGCCGCGGTCGCGATCGACATCAGGCCCGACGAGCATTGCCGGTCGATCGACATGCCCGAGGTGGTGACGGGAAGCCCCGCCCTGAGCGCCGAGGTGCGGCCGATCGTCGTCTGCACCCCCTGCTGGAGCGCGGCGCCCATGATGCAATCGTCGACCTCGACCGGATCGACCCCCGAGCGCTCGACCGCGGCGCGGATGGCGAAGGCGGCGAGGGTGGGGGAGGGGGTGGCGTTGAACGCGCCGCGATAGGCGCGGCCGATCGGCGTGCGGGCGGTGGAGACGATGACGGCTTCGCGGGTCATTGGGGGCTCCTTCGGATTCCCCTCCCTGCAAGGGAGGGGCTAGGGGTGGGTGCGAGGGCGCAGCCCGAGCTGCGGGCAAGGGGGCGCCGTTCCGGCATCGAGCCGGACCGGCGCCGACCCACCCCCGGCCCCTCCCTTAGAGGGAGGGGAGATTTTGGGCAGCGGATCATGTGACGATCAATCCGATCCATTCGGCGAGCAAGGCGGGTTTTTGCTCGCCTTCGATCTCGACGGTCACGGCGTGGAGGAATTGCCATTGGCCCGGCCTTTTCTCCTCGACGCTCTTCAGCGTGAAGCGGCCGCGGACGCGCTTGCCGGAGCGGACGGGGGCGAGGAAGCGGACACGGTCGAGGCCGTAATTGACGCCCATCTTCACGCCCTCGGGCCGAAGCATGACGTCGGCGGCCATCCGGCTCAGCAGCGACAAGGTGAGGAAGCCGTGGGCGATGGTACCGCCGAAAGGCGTCTTCGCCGCGGCCTCGGGATCGACATGGATGAACTGCGGGTCTTCGGTCGCCGCGGCGAAGGCGTCGATCCGGGCCTGGTCGATCACGATCCAGCCGGAGACGCCGATCTCCTGGCCGACCTTGTCCGTGATCTCTTCGATGCTGGCGACGGGCATGAAGCGGGTCTAGAGCGGCGCGGATATGAGACTCAAGCCTGTTGAGAGTGCCGGCGCCGCTGACGCTACGGCATCCGCCCGCACCGCCATCCGCCGCCTCCGTCGCGCCCCCGAGCCCGAGGTGCTGAAGCCTTTGCTGCGCGACGCCGCGCTCGATCCCGAATCGCGCCGGCGGGTCGAGAGCCGGGCGCTGGCGATGCTCGCCGAGCTGCGCAGCGCCCAGTCGTCGGGCTGGGTCAACCAGTTCCTCCAGGAATATCGGCTGAACACGTCGGAGGGGATCGCTTTGCTGTCGCTCGCCGAGGCGTTCCTCCGCGTGCCCGATCCGGAGACGGCCGACCAGCTCATCGCCGACAAGCTTGGCGACGCCGACTGGAAGGCGCATCGCGGCAAGTCGCATTCGACGCTCGTCAATTCGGCGACCTGGGGGCTGGTCATCGGCCGCGCGCTGGTCAGCGGCAGCGAGCAGGCGAGCGCCTTGAAGCGGCTGATCGCCCGCGCGGGCGAGCCGTTCGTGCGTCAGGCGGTCGGCGCGGCGATGAAGCTGATGGGCGAGATCTTCGTCATGGGCCGGACGATCGACGAGGCGATCCGCCGCATGGAGAAGAAGGAGAATGCGGGCTTCACCGCCAGCTTCGACATGCTCGGCGAGGCGGCGCGCACCTTCCCCGACGCGGAGCGCTATTTCCGCTCCTATGAGGGGGCGATCCGCGCCGTCGGCAAGGTGACGACGCGCGGCCATTCCATCTCGGTCAAACTCTCCGCGCTCCATCCGCGCTACGAGGTCGCGCAATATGGGCGCTGCGTGCCCTCGCTGGTCGGGCAGGTCGAGGCTCTGGCACTGCTCGCCAGGGAGACGGGGATCGGCTTCACCATCGATGCGGAGGAGAGCGAGCGGCTCGAGATGAGCCTCGACATCATCGAGCAGGTGGCCGCGCTGCCGTCGCTGCGCGGCTGGGACGGGCTCGGCATGGCGGTCCAGGCCTATGGCAAGAGGTGCCGGCCGCTCATCGCCTGGGTCGACGCGCTCGGCGCCGCGACGGGGCGGCGGATCGCGGTGCGGCTGGTCAAGGGCGCCTATTGGGACAGCGAGATCAAGCGGGCGCAGGAGCAGGGCCTCTCCGACTACCCGCTCTTCACCCGCAAGGCGGCGACCGACGTCTCCTACCTGGCCTGCGCGCGCGACATGCTGGCGGCGAAGAACATCTTCCCCGCCTTCGCCACCCACAATGCGCTGACCGTCGCGACCCTGCTCGAATGGGCGGGCGCCAGCCGCGACTTCGAGTTCCAGCGCCTCCACGGCATGGGCGAGGGCCTGTACGAGAGCCTGGTCCGCGAGCAGGGCTATCACACGCGGATCTATGCGCCGGTCGGCGGGCATAGGGATCTGCTCGCCTATCTGGTGCGGCGGCTGCTGGAGAATGGGGCGAATTCGAGCTTCGTCCATCAGCTGGCGGACGAGCGGCTGTCGGACGCGGATCTGCTCGCCGACCCGGTGGCGAAGATCGGCGCCGTCGGCGGGACGCGGCACCCGGCCATCCCGCTGCCGAAGGATCTGTACGAGCCGGTGCGCGGGAACAGCGCGGGGATCGACTTCAACGACGCTGAGGAGTTGGAGCGGGTGGTGGGCGTGGTTAGCGCTACCGCACTCCCCAGCACCACCATGCTCCCCGGCGAAGGCCGGGGCCCAGTTGCCGACTCAGATCTGGACCCCGGCCTTCGCCGGGGAGCAGCTGAGGGTGCGGCCCAGCCTTACGCTCGTCCCGAGCGAAGTCGAGGGGCGCTGGCACAGACTCATCACGGGCGCCCCTCGACTACGCTCGGGACGAGCGAGTCTGAGGGTGGCGAAAGTACAGCTGAGTTTGCCGAGAGTGCTGTCTCCCGCGCCCTCGCGGCCTTCCCTACCTGGGCCGCCGAAAGCATCGATCATCGCGCCGCCTGCCTCGACCGGCTCGCCGACCTGCTCGAATCCGAACGCGACGCGCTCATGCGCCTCTGCGTGCAGGAGGCGAAGAAGACGATCCCCGATGCGCTTGCCGAGGTGCGGGAGGCGGCGGATTTCTGCCGTTATTATGCCACCGAGGCGCGGCGGGGGCTGCAGCCCATCGAGCTTCCCGGCCCCACCGGCGAGCGCAATGTGCTCAGGATGGAGGGGCGCGGCGTCTGGGTGTGCATCGCGCCGTGGAACTTCCCGCTCGCCATCTTCCTGGGGCAGGTGAGCGCGGCGCTCGTCACCGGCAATGCGGTGGTCGCCAAGCCCGCGCCGCAGACGCCGGCCATCGCCGGCTATGCGGTCGGCCTCGCCCACAGCGCCGGCATTCCCGAGGGCGTTTTGGTGCTCGCCGAGGGTGGGCCGGACGTGGGCGCGGCTTTGGTCGAGGACAGCCGCATCGCGGGAATCGCCTTCACCGGCTCGACCGCCACCGCCAGGCGCATCGCCCGCTCTTTGCTCGAGGATGACGAGAGGCCGATCATCCCCTTCATCGCCGAGACGGGCGGCATCAACGCGATGATCGTCGATTCGACCGCGCTGCCCGAGCAGGTGGTGGTCGACGTCGTCACTTCCGCCTTCCGCTCGGCCGGCCAGCGCTGCTCGGCGCTGCGCCTGCTCGTGCTCCAGGAGGAGATTGCCGACCATATGCTCGAGATGCTGGCCGGGGCGATGGACACGCTCGTCGTCGGCGATCCGGCCGATCCGGCGACCGACGTCGGACCGGTGATCGACCGGGGTGCCTACGACCGGCTGATGGGGCACCGGGAGGCGACGAAGGATCGCTGGATCAAGACGATCAGTGTTCCTGCGAAAGCAGGAACCCAGAGCGGCGGCGGAGACGGGGCTTCTGCTTTCGCAGGAGCACAAGAGGGGGATGAGCAGGGCCTCTACGTCCCCCCCACCCTGATCCACGTCGACCGCATCGAGGACGTGAAGAAAGAGTGGTTCGGCCCTCTCCTCCACGTCGCCACCTGGCAGGCCGGGCGGCTGCAGGAGACGGTGGAGCGGGTGAACGGCTCGGGCTTCGGCCTGACCATGGGTCTCCACAGCCGTATCGCCCGCGCCGCCGAGGCTGTCGAGGAGGCGGCCACGGTCGGCAATCTCTACGTCAACCGCTCGATGATCGGTGCGATCGTCGGCTCGCAGCCCTTCGGCGGCGAAGGCCTGTCGGGCACCGGCCCGAAGGCGGGCGGGCCGCATTACCTCCCGCGCTTCTGCGCCGAGCGGGTGACGAGCACCGACACGACCAGCGCCGGCGGCAACGCCACCTTGCTTTCATTGGAAGATGTGGGATTGTGATCGGATGAACGATCCGGGGGACTTCATCGCGGGCCTGCCCAAGGCCGAGCTTCACATCCATATCGAAGGCAGCCTCGAGCCCGAATTGATGTTCGAGCTCGCGCGGCGCAACGGGGTGGAGATCCCCTTCGCCAGCGTCGAGGAGGTCAGGGCGGCCTACAGCTTCTCGAACCTGCAGGACTTCCTCGACATCTATTACCAAGGCGCGGCGGTGCTCCGGACCGAGGAGGATTTCCGCGACCTCGCCGCCGCCTATTTCGACCGGGCCGCGGCGGACAAGGTCGTCCATTCCGAGATCTTCTTCGATCCGCAGACCCATACCGACCGCGGCATCCCGTTCGACATTGTGATGGAGGGGCTGCTCGCCGGCATGGACGAGGCGCAGGCGCGACACGGAATCTCCTCGAAGCTCATCCTCTGCTTCCTGCGCCATCTCGACGAGGAAGCGGCGTTCGCCACGCTGCGCCAGGCGGAGAAATGGCTCGACCGGATCGAGGCGGTCGGGCTCGATTCCTCCGAGCTCGGCCATCCGCCCGAGAAGTTCGCCCGCGTCTACGCGGCCGCGGCCGCGCGCGGGCTGAAGCGCGTCGCCCATGCCGGCGAGGAGGGGCCGCCGGACTATGTCCGCCAGGCGCTCGACTTGCTCCACATCGACCGGCTCGACCATGGCAACCGCTCGCTCGAGGATCCGGACCTGGTCGAGAGATTGGCGCGCGAGCGGATGACTCTCACCGTCTGCCCGCTCTCGAACCTCAAGCTCTGCGTCGTGCGCGATCTCGCCGACCATCCGATCGACCGCATGCTGGACGCGGGCCTCCGCGCCACGATCAACTCGGACGATCCCGCTTATTTCGGCGGCTATGTGAACGACAATTTCCGCGCGGTCGCCGAGGCGCGCGGGCTCGGCCGCGACGCGCTGGCGACGCTGGCGCGCAACTCCTTCCTCGGCGCCTTTCTCGGCGAGGAGGAAAGGGCGCAGCATCTCGCCGATCTCGAGGCCTATGTGGCGGGGACGGACACGCACGGCTGATGGCGGACGACCTGCCGCTGGTCAGGACGTTCGAGTCGAGTGCGGTGCGGCGCGTCCACTACCATCCGGACGAGGAGATGCTCGACATCTGGTATGCCGGCGGCGACCGTTATTCCTATTTCGGCGTGCCGGAGGAGGTCTATCGCGCCCTGCTCGACGCGGAATCGGCCGGCCAGTTCGTGAACTTCGAGATCAAGCCGAACTATCGCTACGAGCTGGAGCCGGGCCGCCGCCGTTTTCGTCCCGACTGAGGGGGCGGCCGGCGCGTTCCTCGAGATCGCGGAGCAGGGTCGCGATCGCCCAGCGGCAGGCGGCGGCGATGTGGGCGCCGTCCAGGTCCCACTGGTCGCGAAGCTCGCGCCAGGCGAGGCCGGTGCTGAGCAGTTGGATCACGCCGAGCGCCATCTTGCGGTCGAGCTCGGGAAGCCTCTCCGTCTCCTTCGCGAGCGCCTTGCGCCAGCCGGCGTCGCGCTCCGCCTTCATCGCGTTGCGCACCGCCCGGCCTTCGAGCGTCGAGGTGGCGACGATCATGGCCTGCGCGTTGCGGTCGAAGGCGGTGAACACGTCCTCGAGTCGCGAGAGGACTGCCTCCGCGTCGCGGGGCATGCCGCCGCGCGGGCCCTGGACCTCGACCGTGCGGTGCCAGAGCGCCTTCATCAGCGCCTCGCGGTCGGGAAAATAGCGGTAGACGGTGCGGCGCGAGACGCCGGTCATCTCAGCCAGCGCGTCGTGGTTGAGCCGGTGCATCTGCCCCGACGCCATGCATTCGAGCAATGCATCCTCGATCCGCCGGCGCACCTCCTCGCGATGCGCGGCGCGCTTGCCTGTGGTAAGTTGCGGTGCGTTCACGAGGCCGCCCTAAAAAGCGGCACAGCCTGTGTCAAATTATTATTGACACAGCTTGTGCCACATTTTATCCGCCGTGCCGCGACAAGGGAGGGAATCATGATCTTTCATATTTCGATCGAGGCCGACGATCCCGAGCGGACGGCGCGGATGATGGCCGAGATCTGGCGCGGCAAGGCCTATCCGTTCCCGCCGGTCGGCAAGGGGAGCTGGGTGGCGATGGCGGGCGACGACCGCAACTCGACGGTCGAGGTCTATGCGCGCGGGACCGAGCTGCACGAGGCGCCGGGCGAGGTGCAGGGCGAGGACCGGGTGGGCACCAGCAAGCGCAACGGTCCCTTCCACGCGGCGATCGCGACGCCGCTCTCGGTCGAGGAGGTGAAGGAGATCGCTGGCCGCTACGGCGTGCCGGCCAAGGTGCTGGCGCGCGGGGGCGGGCTGTTCCACGTCATCGAATTCTGGATCGACGGCTGCACCATGTTCGAACTGCTCACGCCCGAATTCCAGCAGGAATATCTGCGCGGGGTGACGCCGGCGAACTGGGAGCGGATGCTGGCCGCCGGCGGACCGCCGCGGCCTCAGGCGGTGGCGGCTTAGTCTTCCTTGAACCGGCGTCACTGATCCCCGGCGAAAGCCGGGGTCCAGTCTGAAGCTGCATCTGGGCCCCGGCTTTCGCCGGGGAGCAAGAGGCGCTCAGTCCGCACCGTGCTGGAGGGTCAGGCCGCCTCGACCTCGCGCGAAGCCTCGTCCAGCCGCCGGAGCTGATCCCCGCTCAGCTCCAGGTTCATCGCCCCCACCAGCTCGTCCAGTTGCTCGAGGCTGGTGGCGCTTGCGATAGGGGCGGTGAGGCCGGGCTGGGCGGCGACCCAGGCTAAGGCGATCTGGGCGAGGGTGGCGCCGGTCTGGGCCGCTACCGCGTCCATCGCGGCGAGGACGGCGGGGCCGTTGCCTTCGAGATATTTGGTCATGCGCCCGCCGCGCACGCTCTTCCCCTCGTCGGCGCGCGAGCGGTACTTGCCGGTGAGGAAGCCCGAGGCGAGGCCGTAATAAGGCAGGACTCCGAGGCCGTTGTCGATGCAGACGCGCTGCAGCGGCCCCTCGAACTTCTCGCGCGAGACGAGATTGTACTCGGGCTGCAGCACCTCGTAGCGGGCGAGGCCCTGCCGCTCCGAGATGTCGAGCGCCCGGCTCAAGCTCTCGGCCGAGTAATTGGATGCGCCGAGCGCGCGCACCTTGCCCGCCTTCACCAGAGCGTCGAAGGCGGCGAGGCTGTCCTCGAGCGGCGTCTTCCCATCCTCCTGATGGGCGTAGTAAAGGTCGATCGCCTCCACCCCCAGGCGGCGGAGCGAGGCTTCGGCGGCCGCCGCGATCCGCGCGGGCTCAAGCTTCTCGCCCCCTTCGCCCGGCAGCATGCCGACCTTGGTCGCGATCAGGATTTCGCCCTTGTCGCCGCGTCGCTTCAACCATTCGCCGATGATCGTCTCGGACTCACCGCCTTTGTGGCCGGGAACCCAGGCCGAATAGACGTCGGCGGTGTCGATCATCGTCCCGCCCGCCTCGGCGAAGCGGTCGAGCAGGCGGAAGCTCGTCTCCTTGTCGGCGGTCCAGCCGAAGACGTTGCCGCCGAGGACGAGGCGCGGGGTGGAAAGGCCGCTGCGGCCGATGGGACGAAGTTCGGACACGACTCGCTCCTGTCGCTGAGAGTTGGGGCTGCTTCTGGCGCGCCGCCCGGGACGCGTCGAGGGGCTGCTTCGTCGAACCGCTAAAGCGAGGCTGGCGCGCCGCCAGCGGTTCGGGCATGGATCGCGCCGGAATGGGGCTGTTCGGCGCATTGTTCCGGAGACGCGGTCCGAGCGCGGAAGCGCTCGAACGGGCGCGCGCGTGGGAAGAGGCGGGGAAAG